>Ga0209201_1000265_pt1 | contig 77385 bp, 68 predicted proteins | sample AD_UKC055_MetaG_FD_184411 | JGI IMG/M metagenome (GOLD analysis project Ga0209201, IMG submission 184411) | Active sludge microbial communities of municipal wastewater-treating anaerobic digesters from USA - AD_UKC055_MetaG (SPAdes) (version 2) | ecosystem: Engineered > Bioreactor > Anaerobic >...
CTGGGTATTCATGGAATCCGATTTGTCCAGAACAAAATTGGCATTGTCCATACACTGCACGAGACCCGCCGCCTTCGCGTTCGACGACACGTCCACGGGCGTATATGCCTTCTTCGTCGCGCAGCCTATGAGTGCCGCTACTGCAATGATCAATAAGGTTACCTTCAAACATTTCTTAACCATAAACGCACCTCCTTTTGAGTTTGGCTATCCAGACATTCGATGGCGGCACGATGCCGGTCATCCTTTCCCTCTTCGCTGCCGGCCGTGACTGGCCCGCTCTGAGCTTCTGCATGCCTTGCCGCCCCGGTGAAGACCCGAGTTGAAATTGGCATCCGTCGGTCCTCCTCCTTCCGGCCAGGACGTCAGCGGGACTCCGATCCCATATATCGTCTTCTCATCACTACGCGTATTTCAACTGTTTCGCTGTCTTTTTACAGGGTTTCTTTCTTTGAACAGTATTGTACCGACGAGAATTCCTTTAGGCGACGATGGGTCAAGATATCGCTGACGTATTTTTATTCTTTGAACGCTAACACTTTTCCTTGAAAATTTCAAATATTAAAACCCGGGCTTTTATATAATTTTGTTCCCCTCAGAAATGTGCTAATTTACAGCTAAATCGAGTAAAAAGGGGGTTTTGGCGATGCTGACAAAAAAGCAGATCGTTGATTTACTGACCCGGTGGAACGAGGCCTGGAACGAGCACGACATCGATAAAGTCGCCTCGCTCTTCCACGACGACATCGTCTTTGAGAACTGGACGGGGATGAAGATCACCGGTGCCGGGGCCCTCAGAAAAGCCTGGGAGCCCTGGTTCAAGAACCACGGGGGCTTCCGTTTCAACACGGAGGATCTTTTCGTCGACGAAGAGGCGCAGAAGGTCCTCTTCCAGTGGTCTCTGGACTGGCCGTCCATCGAAAAGGGATACCGGGGAAAGCCCGAGCACCGGCGCGGCGTCGACGTGATGCACTTCAAGGACGGCAAGATCCTCCATAAGGACACCTACTCCAAAACAACCCTCGAAATCGATGGTAAACTCGTGGACGTCGTCGCGGAATAGACGCCGGTCCGGCGATTTTACCGGCCGCCTCCTTCAGGGCTGCCCTCGCGGACGGACCATCCCCCCCTGATTTTCACTTGAGGAAAGCTTTGTTCCCCTGTTCGAGAAGGGTCCATCACCCTCCGCCACGTGAATCACGGCGGACCCGGCCGCCCGTAACCCCTCTGTATCCCGTGACATTTTGTTGCTTGATTTGAGGGGGCGTAAGCACTATAATCGCTCCGTTTTGCCAAATCACAAACCCATCTGGTAGAAGGAGGGAGAAAGGCATGAAAAAATCATTGATTGCGTTAATGGTGGCCGCTGTCCTCGTGAGTTTCGTGGCCGGGACTTGCTTCGCCAAGACGACCTGGAACGCCAACTCGGTGTGGCCCCCGAAGAACATGCAAAGCGTGTGGCTTACCGAATACGCCGCAAAGGTGAAGGCGGCCTCGAAGGGCGAACTGGAACTCATCGTCAGCACGGGCGGTGCCCTGGGCTACAAGGGCCCCGAACTCCTCAAGGTCGTCCGAGACGGTCTCGTCCCGATCTCCGACATGCTCATCAGCGGTGTGGCCGGCGACGAGAAGATCTTCCAGATCGCGACGCTCCCTTTTCTGGTCCGGGACTTCGACGAACTGAGGCTCCTCACCAATATCGCGCGGCCCTATTACGACAAGGCGGCGGCCAAGTGGAACCAGAAGATCCTCTATATCGCCCCCTGGCCCGGCGCGGGACTGTGGACGAAGAAGAAGATCACTTCTCTTGCGGACCTGAAAGGCCTCAAGACCCGCACCTATGACAAAAACGGCGCCCTCGTCATGGAGGCCGCCGGCGCCACCCCGCTGGCCCTGCCCTTCAGTGAGGTCTACACCTCCCTGCAGACCGGCGTCATCGATTCCGTCATGACTTCGACGCCCACGGCAGTGGACGCCAAGTTCTGGGAAGTGCTGAAGTACTTCGAGCCGCTCCAAATTACCATCGCCACCGACATGGTGACGGTGAACCTGAACGCCTTCAAGAAACTCCCCAAGGCCCAGCAGGACATCCTCGTGAAGGTCGGCAAAGCGCAGGAAGAGGCCGCCTGGAAAGGCGTCAGGAAATGGGACGGCGACATGGAGGCCATCAGCAACAAAAACGGCATCGAAACGGTGAAACCCTCCAAGCAATTCATCGCCGACATGGAAAGAATCACCCAGGGTATCCGGGACGAGTGGCTCAAAACGGCCCCGCCGGACGGAAAGACGGTATACAACGAGTTCATGAAAAAAGTGAAACGTTAGGACCCGTTCTCATAACGCGCGGCAGAAGGGGACCCCGGGCGTTTCATCCGGGGTCCCTCTCTTATTTTGAAACGCAAGGGACCGGCCGATCCATCGGCACCGCTCTCGCGAGCTTGGCGCTCCCATGAAAACACTCGTCAACACGATCGACAGAATTTCCGGCTTCGGCGGCTGGGCGGCGGCCATCATGATGGTCACGGCGCTCGTCATCTCCGTGGCCGAGATCGTCATCCGGAGCTTCTTTCACGGAACGCTCTACGTCACGGATGAATTCACGGGCTACCTCATGGCCATGCTCACCTTCATCGGCCTCGCCTACACGCTCCGGGAGCGAGGACACATCCGCGTGATGTTTTTGCCTCATCTCCTCAAGGGCCGTCCTCATGTCATTTTCAACATGGTCGCCTGTGTCGTCGGTTTTGTTTTTTGCGCGGCAATGACCTACTTTACCTGGGAGTTCTTCTGGGACTCCGTCGTCAACGAATCCCGGTCGATGCAGATATCGGAAGCCTACCTGGCAATCCCCCAGTTCTTCATGCCCCTGGGGGCGCTCTTCATGACGCTCCAGTTCATCGCGGAATTTTTGAAAGCCCTCTACATCCTCCGGCAGGACACCGAAGGGCTACGCGTCCTCGAGGAAACGGACGAACTCGGCAGGTGACCGGCTTTTAACAGGAAGTGAATATCCCATGCAACCCGATCTCGGACCCGTATCGGCAACCATTGTCGGCCTGCTCATCCTCTTCCTGGGGGGGTCCGTCTGGATCGGGATATCCCTGTTCCTCGTCGGGATCGGCGGGTTCTTTTTCTTCAGCGAAGTCTCCTTTGGCTCGATCCTCTCGAACGTCGCCTGGAACAACACGAGCGGCTCGGCCATGATGGCCCTGCCGTTCTTCATCTGGATGGGGGAGATCCTCTTCCGGAGCCGCATCTCCTCCGATCTCTTCCGGGGCCTTGCCCCCTGGATGGACGCCATCCCCGGGCGGCTCGTCCACGTCAACGTGCTCGCCTGCACTTTCTTCGCCGCCGTGAGCGGCTCTTCGGCCGCAACGACGGCCACCGTCGGGAAGATCACCGTCCCGGAACTCGAGAGGCGGGGCTACGACCACGGTCTCTCCATGGGTTCGCTCGCCGGCGCAGGCACTCTGGGTTTCATGATCCCCCCGAGCATGATGATGCTCGTCTACGGCATCATCGGCGATGTGAGCATCGGGAAACTCTTCATCGCCGGATTCATCCCCGGCTTCATGATCGCCTCCATGTTCAGCGCATACATCCTCATACGCTGCCTCATCACACCGGAACTCGCCCCGAAGGCGGACGATCATCACAGCTGGGCCGATCGCATCCGTGCCATTCCGGCTATCGCCCCCGTCGTGATCCTCGTGTTCATGGTCCTGGGGAGCATTTACATGGGGTGGGCGACCCCCACCGAGGCCGGGGCCGTGGGCGTCGTCGGAGCCCTCTTCTTCGCGGCCCTGACCCGGAGCCTCTCCTGGGACGTCTTCAGGGTAAGCCTCATCAACTCCGTGAAGACGAGTTGCATGATCATGCTCATTGTCATGGGCGCCTCGTACCTCTCGAACGTCATGGGCTTCCTCGGCATCACCCGGGCGCTCACGGAGTTCGTCGTCTCGATGAAGCTCTCACCCTATATGCTCATCTTCTACCTCACGATTCTCTACCTGGTCCTGGGGTGCCTTGTCGACGGGTTCTCCATGATCGTCATGACGGCGCCCCTCGTACTGCCCCTCATCGAAGCGGCGAAATTCGACCCCGTGTGGTTCGGCATCTATCTCGTCGTCATGATCGAACTGGCCCAGGTGACGCCGCCCGTGGGTTTCAACCTCTTCGTCATCAGTGGGCTTTCCAACGATGACCTGCTCAAGATTGCAAAGGCCACACTGCCCTTCTTCTTCCTGATGCTCCTGGCAACGGTTTTGCTCACGGCCTTTCCTGAAATCGCGTTGTACCTGCCGTCAAAAATGAAGTAAGGTAATCCCGGCCGCCTTAAATTCAGCAAAGGGTTGACCGCCATGAAGAAAATCGATCTCAACTGCGACATGGGGGAAAGCTTCGGCGCCTGGACGATGGGTTTGGACGCCGAGGCGATCCGGCACGTCACCTCGGCGAACATTGCCTGCGGCTTCCACGCCGGCGACCCTCACGTGATGCACCGTACAGTGATGCTCGCGAAAGATAACGGCGTGGGTGTGGGGGCTCACCCCGGTTACCCCGACCTCATGGGTTTCGGGAGGCGAAACATGGACTGCAACCCCGAGGAAATCCGCGACTACATTATCTACCAGGTCGGGGCCATGAAGGGTTTCTGCGCCGCCCTGGGAGTTCCGATCCAGCACGTCAAGCCCCACGGGAGCCTCTACAACACGAGCGTGGGGAACGAGGTTCTCATCCGGGCCATCACCGGTGCGATCGCAGCCGTCGACCGGTCCCTCATCTACCTCGCCCTCGGAGGGGCTCAGGCGCCCCTTGTTAAGAGAATTGCGAAGGAAGCAGGCATCAGGGTCGCCTTCGAAGCCTTCCCCGACCGGGCCTACACACCCGACGGCCGACTCGCCTCGAGGCAAATAGCCGGCGCCGTCATCGAGGATTCGAAAATCGCCACCGAGCGGGCCCTTCGCATGGCAAAGGAAGGCCGGATCATCGCCACCGACGGCAGTGTCTTGGAGATGGAGATCCACACGCTCTGCGTCCATGGCGACAACCCCTCGGCGGTGGAGCACGTGAAGGAGATCCGGGCGACGCTGGAGGGGGCAGGAATGCAAGTGGTCCCCATGGGGACGTTCATCTGAAAACAGGGTGTCGGGGCCAGGGTCAAGGGTACCGGAGCAGGCCTCCGGCCTGACCACGAAATCAACGAAATAAACGAAAAGAACCTAATAGACGATTTAGCCTTTTGCCCTTAGCCACATGCCAGATGCCTATTTGTACACTAAGCCGCGCATCCGCTTCTGCGGCGACCGCGCCATCATCGTCGAGTACGGCGAAGGCATCGACCGCACCGTGAATGAAAAGGTACGGGCCATGGCCGCGATGCTCAGAAAGTCGCTGCCCCGGGGCGTGGAGGCCATCATCCCGGCTTACCGATCCCTCTCCCTCCTGTACAATCCCTTGATGGTATCAACGGATCAGATCGCAAAGGCGATCGAAGCTGCCGAAAAGAACCTGCGGCAGACCGAAATCGCGGAACCGCGCATCGTTGAGATCCCCGTCTGCTACGGCGGGGAGTTCGGTCCGGACCTGGAAATCGTCGCTGATCACAACTCTCTCGATGCCGGCGAGGTCATCGCCGTGCACACATCCGTCGACTACCACATCTACATGATCGGGTTCGCGCCCGGCTTCTGCTACCTCGGGGGGCTTGACCGCCGGCTCCACACGCCCCGGCGAAAAACCCCCCGGACGCTTCTGCCGGCGGGTTCCGTGGGCATTGCCGAAAGCCAGACGGGGATGTATCCCCAGGACAGCCCCGGGGGCTGGCAGATCATCGGCCGGACGCCTCTTCGCCTCTTCGCCCCCTGGCGGGAGGAACCTTTCCTCTACCGGGCGGGGGACCGCATCCGGTTCGTTTCCGTCACGGAAGAGCAATTTCACCGGGTATATGAAAAGGAGTGGGGATGATGGAACTTTTCCTTGTCCGGGTCCCCGGCCTCTATACCACCGTCCAGGATGCCGGCCGCTTCGGCTACCTGGACCGCGGCGTGCCGCCTTCGGGCGCGCTGGACACCTTCGCTTACCGGATGGCAAACCTCCTCGTCGGGAATCCCGCAGGTTCAGCCGTCCTGGAGATCGCCATGACGGGCCCTGTCCTGGAGGTCCTCGCGGAAGCGGACATCGCGCTGACGGGTGCCGAGATGGGGATGACGCTGAGCGGTGAAGCCGCGGCCGGCTGGCGGGCCCACCGGGTCCGGCGGGGCGACGTGCTGAGAATCCCGAAAGCGGTAAAAGGCTGCCGCGCCTATCTCTCCGTCACCGGCGGCATTGAAGTGCCCCTTGTCATGGGGAGCCGGTCGACCCTCGTCCGGGCGAAGCTCGGCGGCCTGGAGGGGCGGATCCTGAAAAAAGGGGACGTGATATCGCGGGGCAAGGGAGTCCTCCTTTCGACGCCGCGGCGCCTGCCCGGGCACTGGATCCCCGAGTACGGCCCGGACATCACCCTGCGGGCCATTCCCGGACCCCAGGACGACTACTTCACGAGGGCAATGGAAAGCTTCTTCAATTCGAGCTACGAGGTGAGCGTTGAAACCGACCGGATGGGTTACCGGCTCAAGGGACCGCCCATCTTCCGCGACGAAGGCCGTCCCGAAAGCATCGTCACCGAGCCTACCATGCCGGGCAACGTCCAGGTTCCCGCCGACGGGCAGCCCATCATCGTTCTCGTGGAGCAGACGACGGGGGGCTACATGAAAATCGCCACCGTCATCACGCCCGACATCCCCCGCGTCGCCCAGGCGATGCCGAGAAACCGCATCCGCTTCGAAAAGGTGACCCTCGATGAAGCCCACGTCCTGTTTCGCATTGAGGCCGGGCGAATGCGGGAAATCGAGGAACACCTCTCTTCGAAGAACTGAGCCCCGCCGCCCTCACCGGACAGAGAATTAAGGGTTGCGAAGGCCGGCAAAAAAGCGGTATGGACCGGGTGGCGCTCCGTTTCAGGGCGCCGTTGAAGGGACCAGGAAACCGTATGTGTGAAAAACCCCACCGGGAAGACATCGTCGGCGGCCAGGCCGTCATCGAAGGCGTCATGATGAGGCATGGCGACAAAATCGCCGTCGCGGTGAGAACGCCCGACAAGGACATCGAGATCCGGGAGCAGACCTACGTCTCCCTCACCAGGAGATACCAGGCGCTGGGGGTGAAGTGCGTTCGGGGTTTCGTGGCGCTCCTCGAGATGATGGTCATCGGCATCAAGACCCTTCTCTACTCGGCCGATGTGGCCATGAAGTATGAGGCGAAAAAGCCGCCGAAGTGGCACACGGTGGTTTCACTCCTGACGGGCGTCGCCATGGCCATCTTTCTCTTCATCGTGATTCCCGCATATCTTTTTTCAATCCTCCGGGCCTACGTAGAAAGCACGATCCTGCTGAACGTCATCGAAGGGTGCATCCGCCTTTCCATTTTTCTCGGTTTTCTGGCCTCGACCCTTCTCATGTCGGACATGCGTCGGGTCTACATGTACCACGGGGCCGAGCACAAGACGGTCTTCGCCTGGGAAAACGGCCAGGCCCTGACCGTGGAAAACATCAGGGCCTTCTCGACCCGCCACCCGCGGTGCGGCACGAGTTTCATGATGATCGTGATCGTGATCTCCATCCTCGTCTTCTCCCTCCTGGGAAGACCCGACTTCATCCAGCGCGTCTTCTACAAGCTAATGCTCCTTCCTGTCGTCGCCGGGATTTCCTACGAGGTCATCCGGCTCACCGGGAAATACCGGGAGCGTCCATGGGCGGCTTTCTTGAGCTGGCCCGGCCTGCTGCTGCAGAAGATCACCACCCGTGAGCCGACGGACGACCAGATCGAAGTGGCCATCGAAGCCCTGAAAAAGGTGACCTGACGGGCACGGCGAAGCATGCAATCGAAAGGCGGGTTTCCACCCGCCTTTTTTTGTGCCCCTGGATTCGATAACAACTACGCGTCCTTACGGGGTTCCGATACAGAGACCTTCCATACCTACCGGAGGGGAGATGCGAAGGGCTCCGTCAGCGCCTGCCCCGTGATCGGCGGCCGGATGATCCCGGTGTCGACGCCGAAACGATGAAGGATGGTGGGGGCGATGTCCGAACGCTCCCCGCGGCGCATGACGGCCCTGTCATTGGTCGCGAGAAAAACAAAAGGCGCGTCATCGTGGGAGGTGCGCCCCACATCGAAGCCGTGATCGGCCGTCACATAGACGAGGGTCTTCTCGTAGAGGCCGAGGTTTCTCAACTCCCCGATGATCCGCCCTGTCGCCTCATCCGCCGCACCGAGCGCTTCGCTGTAGGCCTTGGAATCCTCGCCGTGCCGATGCCCCGCGTAGTCCGTCTCGGCAAAGTGCACGAAGAGAAAAAACCGCTTCCACCTGTTCTTCCGGATCTGCTCCAGGGCCGCCTCCACGACGCGGGCGCTGGTCCCGAGGCCGTTGACGAAAAGATCCATCGCGCCCTTCGCGTGGAAATAAGGTTCGCCCGGGCCGGCGCCGAGATTGTCTTTCTTGGCGATGGCGGCGATCGTCACGATGCCTTCAGGGCCGAAGTGGCTCTCCAGCCGCTCGAAGACCGTGTAGCCCTTCGGAATCGACCGATAGCGGCTGTTGCTGAAGACACCGGTGATCTCCGGCGAATATCCCGTCAGGATCTGGGCCCACCCCGACTTGGTGTCGGTGGTTCGGAGGATGTCGATGGCCACGAGCCTTCCTTCCGAAGAGAGTCGCTTCAGGTTAGGCAGCTGATTCCTCTCCAGACATTCCCGGACGCGATCCCGCCGGGCGCCGTCCCAGCCGATGAGAACGATATTCAGCGGCCTTTCATCCGCGGGGAACGCCGCGACAGGCAGCGCCCAGGCAACGATACAGACCGTCCACAACAAGACGGCGACAAAGCGGTGCATGACGGACTCCCTGTTGTGTATTTTCTTCACGCGTAAAAAATATTTACGGCCAAAGCGGGGCTCATGCCCCGCCCTCCTTGAGATACCGGTCCAGGAAACGGCCCGTCCAGGAGACCTTTTTCCGCCGCAGCACATCGAAGGGGCTTCCCGCGGCAACGATTCTTCCGCCCCTGTCTCCGCCTTCCGGCCCCAGATCGATGATGTGGTCCGAGGATTTGATGACTTCGAGGTTGTGCTCGATGACCACCACCGTGCTCCCCTGATCCACCAGCTTCTGGAAGATCATGATGATTTTTTCGATGTCCGCCAGGTGAAGGCCCGTTGTCGGTTCATCGAGGATGTAGAGGGTCTTCCGCGCGCCGTTCACCGCCGCGAGCTCGCGGGCCAGTTTGATCCGCTGGGCCTCGCCGCCGGAGAGGGTGGGGCTCGACTGTCCGAAGGTTAGATAATCCAGACCGATGGAAACGAGAAGCTCCAGGGCGCTGCGGACAGGGGGGATGGCCTCAAAAAACTCGAGGCCCTCGTGGAAGCTCATTCCCAGGACGTCGTGTATATTTTTTCCCCGGTAGCAGACGGACAGGGTCTCCTCATTGAAACGCCTCTCGCCGCAGGTCTCGCAGGCAACGTACACATCCGGCAGAAAGGCCATCTCCACCCGGATGCGCCCCTGGCCCGCGCAGGCCTCGCACCGCCCCCCCGGGACGTTGAATGAAAAGCGTCCCGGGCCGAAACCCCGTGTGCGGGCGTCGGGCACCATCGAGAAGAGGCGGCGGATGTCATCGAAGAGGCCCACATAGGTTGCCGGCGTGGAGCGAGGGGTGCGCCCGATGGGCGAATGGTCGATCTCCACAACCCTCGCAAGGTGCTCCCAGCCGTAAATCTCTCTGCAGCCATGGGGCCGGCCGTTTTTCCTCGAGAGCTTCGATGCCAGGGTATGATAGAGGATCTCCTTGACGAGCGTGGATTTCCCCGAGCCGCTGACGCCGGTCACGCAGGTCAGGGTTTCCAGGGGTACGGCCACATCGATCCCCTTCAGATTGTGCATCGTCGCACCCTGAACGCGGAGCCAGTTTCTCGCCGGCCTCAATTTGGAGGTGATGGCCCGTTCGCGGTTTCCGTTCAACCACGCGCCCGTCACCGATTCCGGGACAGCCCTGATCTGATCGAGGGTCCCGGCAGCGACGACACGGCCGCCGCCCGGTCCCGCGCCCGGCCCGAGGTCGATGACATAATCGCCCCGGCGAATCGTCTCCTCGTCATGCTCCACGACGACGATGGAATTGCCGCGATCCTTGAGATCCCGCAGGCTGGAAAGAAGCATCTCATTGTCCCGAGGATGGAGCCCGATGGTGGGTTCGTCCAGGATGTAGCAGACCCCCGCAAGGTTTGAACCCAGCTGCGCCGCGAGGCGTATCCTCTGGGCCTCGCCCCCTGAAAGCGTGTCGCCCGACCTTTCCAGGGCAAGGTAATCCAGCCCGACACGGCAGAGAAACCTGAGCCTGGGCAGGAGCTCAGAGAGAATCCCGCCGGCAATGAAGGCCTCCTTTTCATCGAACTTGAAAGAGACGAGGAGTTTCTCCGCCTCCTTCGCGGAGAGCGAAACGAGATCCCCGATGCCCCGGCCGTTGACCTTGACGGCGAGCGCCTCTTCGCGAAGCCGCTTCCCCCGGCAGTCCGGACAGGTCGTCTCCCCGAGCCGACCGAGCCCCTCGCAGCGGGGACAGGCCCCCTGCCGGCTGTTGAAGGAAAAGAGCCTGGGGTCCGGCGCATCGAATCCCCGTTGACACCGGGTGCAGTATCTCTTCTCGCTGTAGGTTTGCAGGCGGCCCTGCCGGTCCATGAGCCTCAGTGTCCCCCGCCCGAGATCGAGGGCCTGCCGGACGATCCCCGGCAGCCGGGGATCATCGGCATTCTTCACTTCCCCGACCACCACATCGATGTCGTGTTCGCGGAAGCGATCGAGCTTCGGCACCGGCTCCAGGGGATGGAGGGAGCCGTCGACGAGCGCCTGCCGGAAACCGAACTTGCCCATCTTCATCAGCAGTTCCCGGTGGATGCCTTTCCGGCCCAGGACAAGCGGGGCGAGGATCGCCGCCTTTCCGCCCCCGGAACGTCTGCCCACACCGGCGATGATCTCCTCGGGGGGATTCGCCACGATGGGATTTCCGCAACCGGGACAGTGCTGAACCCCCACCTTGCTGTAGAGAAGGCGAAGGTAATGATAAATCTCCGTCAGTGTGGCCACGGTCGAGCGGGCGCTGCCCCGGCTTGTTCTCTGCTCGATCGCCACCGTGGGCGGTATGCCCGTCACGTCGTCGACCTCGGGGCGGTCCATGATCTTCAGGTACTGACGGATGTAGTTCGGCAGGCACTCCAGGAACCGGCGCTGCCCCTCGGCAAAGAGGATATCGAAGGCGAGGGTCGACTTCCCCGAACCGCTCACGCCCGTGACGACCACCATCCTGTCCCTCGGGATCTCGAGGCTCACATTCCGGAGGTTATGCTCCCGCGCCCCGCGGACGAGCATGGCCGCGCCGGAGGGGACAGGCGCGAACACGGCAGGGGGCTCCCGGACGGACATCCCCGCGGGCGGTTCCCTCAGGTAGGGCCTCAGGAAGGCGCCGGTGATCGAATCGCCCGAGCGCGCGGTCTCCTCGGGGGTGCCACTCGCCACGATCGCCCCCCCGTTCTCTCCCCCGTCCGGTCCCAGATCAATCACGTGGTCCGCGCATTTCACCACCTCGGGGTTGTGCTCGATGACCACGATGCTGTTTTCTTCCTCGAGGAGCCTTTCAAAAGCCGTGAGGAGCTTCGAGATGTCAACGGGATGAAGCCCGACGGTGGGCTCGTCAAAGATGAACAGGGAATCCCGGGTCCTGGCGAGGCTGACGTGCTGGGCCAGCTTGAGGCGTTGCGCCTCGCCACCGGAGAGTGTGTTGATCGGCTGGCCGAGCCGCAGATAGCCGAGACCGACATCGCTCAGGGGTTTCAGGGCCCTGACAATCCTCGGATGGCCGTTGAATGCCTCCACGGCCTCGTCCGCCGTCATCGACAGGACGTCGTGGATGTTCATTCCGTGAAAGCGGACTTCGAGAACCTCGTCGCTGAAGCGCTTCCCTTTGCATCGCGGACAGGGCAGATAAATGTCCGAGAGAAACTGCATCTCCACCTTCTCGAACCCTTCGCCGCGGCATTCCTCGCATCTTCCGCCCGGCGTGTTGAAGGAAAAGGTGGAAGCCCCGTACCCCCGGGTCTGCGCCCCCGGCTGTGCGGCAAAGAGCGCCCGGATGGGATCAAAGGCTTTCACATAGGACAGCGGTGTTGCGCGCGGTGTCTTGCCGATGGGACGCTGATCCACCAGGATGACATCGCGGATGTGCTCCCCTCCCTCGATGGCGTCGAACCTGCCGGGTTTCTCCTCGACCCCGCCCTTCAACCGCCTGAGGCCCCTGTAGAGGGTGTCGATGCCGAGGGTGCTCTTCCCCGATCCCGATACACCCGTGATGGCGACCAGGACCCCGAGGGGGATTTTTACATCGATTCCCTTCAGGTTGTTCTCCCGGGCCCCCCTGATTGCGATGAAGCCCCTGGCCTTTCTTCTTCGCTCCGGAAGCGGGATCCTGAAACCACCCTGGAGGTACTTTCCCGTCAGCGAGGCTGCGGCCCGCCCGATACCGCTCAAGGGGCCGCTGTAAAGAAGCTCCCCCCCTTTTTCCCCCGCACCGGGACCGAGGTCCACGATGTGGTCGGCCCCCCTGATGATCTCCGGGTCGTGCTCGACCACGACAACGGTGTTGCCGAGGTCCCTCAGGGAGCGGAGGATGCCGAGCAGCCGGCTGCTGTCCCGCGGGTGAAGCCCTACGGTGGGCTCGTCGAGAACGTAGAGGGTGTTGACGAGCGAGGAACCAAGGGCCTTGGTCAGGCTCACCCTCTCCACTTCCCCGCCGGACAGCGTCCGGGACTGGCGGTCCAGCGTGAGGTAGCCAAGACCCACTTCCATGAGATACTTGAGGCGCCGCCTGATTTCGCCGAGGAGGACGGCTGCCGCCTCATCCGGTTCGTCCATCTGCAAGAAAAACTCATGGGCCTCTCCGATGCCCATGGCATAGACCTCCGCGATATTCTTCCCGCAGAGACGCCACAGGAGAACCTCCTCCTGGAAACGGGTTCCCCGGCAGGCGGGACAGGTCAGGTAGCCCCGGTACCGTGACAGGAAGACCCGGACATGGAGTTTGTAACGCTTCGTTTCCAGCCATTCAAAAAACCCCCTGACGCCGTAAAAAGTATCATCCCCCGTGAAGATCAGGGCTTTCTGTCTCTCCGTGAGGTCTCTGAAAGGAACGTCCGCCGGGATGCGCCTCCTGCGGCAGAAGTCGAGTAGATCCTCGAATTCCCCCCTGGCCACGCCGGACCAGGGCTTGACGGCCCCTTCACGGACGGATTTCCCCGGATCGGGAACGACGAGGTCGAGGTCCACGTCGACCGTCCGGCCGAAACCGCGGCAGGTGGGACAGGCGCCGGCGGGGGAGTTGAAGGAAAAGAAATTGGCCGAAGGGCTCCGGTAGGAGATGTCACAGTAGGGGCACTGCAGGGCCGAACTGAATCTCAAAGCCTCACGACCGGGGAGATGAAGGTCGACGAATCCCCTGCCGGCCTTCAGGGCCGTCTCGAGGGAGTCGATGATGCGTTTTTTCTCCCTTGACTTGAAATGAAAACGATCCACGACGACGTTCCACTCCCTGTCGTCGGGAATCTCTTCGATGGGCACAAGCCGATCCGCTTTCCAGAGACGGTAGAAACCCGCCTGCTTCAGCGTGTCGAGATTATCCTCCCTGCTCCCCCGGACCCTGTAGGGGAAGGTCATGACAACGGGGGTCCTTTCCTCGAGGTCCGACAGTTCGGTGAAAATACTCTGGGGTGTGTCCTTCCGGACGGCCCTTTCACACCTTCGGCAGAACAGTCCGGCCCTTCGTCCGTAGAGGAGTTTGACGTAATCGGTAATCTCCGTCATGGTCCCGACGGTCGAGCGCGAGGTTCTTACGGGATCACCCTGCTCGATGGCCAGGACGGGAGGGATGCCTTCGATGGCCTCGACGCGGGGTCGGTCGATGCGGTCCATGAACTGGCGGGCGTAGGTGGAAAAGGTCTCCACGTAGCGGCGCTGCCCTTCGGCATAGAGCGTCTCAAACGCCAGGGACGACTTTCCCGCACCACTGAGACCCGTGATGACGGTGAGACTCCCGAGGGGTATCTCCAGATCGAAACCCTTGAGGTTGTTCTGGCGGACACCGGTGAGCCGGATGGTTTTATCCGTTGTGGGCATTGGCAAAATTAAACCGACGAGTCGTACCCGATAATAATTTTCATTAATATATCGCCCCTCGGTTCAGGCTGTCAAGGCGAGGGGGCGGAAGGTAAAAAAGAAGCTATTTTTTTATAACCAACCTAAATAATTAGTGAATTTACTGCACTCAGGCCTTCGGGCCTTCTCTTTCTGCGGATTCCCGTACCGGTGACGCCCCGGGGGAGATCCCTGAAAATCATACTTTTTCCTTATTGCACAGGGCGCGGTTTTTGCTGTTTAATACGGCCGCTTGAGGATGCCCATGGCCTTTACCTTCATAGACAGACGAAAAAATCAGGATCGACGCCGGGAACCGACGCCGGGCTTGAGCCGCCACACCATCTCAGGTCAAAGAAAGCACTTTCGCCGCAGGGAGGACCGGCTCAAGGGGGTATTCGTCGACCGTTACAGCCCGAGGCTGCTCATCCTGCTTGTCCTGATCGTCGTGCTCAATATCATGGATGCAATCTTCACCGGCATCATCCTGGACGGCGGCGGATGGGAATTAAACCCCGTGGCACGCGCCGCCATTGCAACCTACGGTGATAAATTCTGGGTATGGAAGTTCACCATCGTCTCCATCGCCGTCGTCACCCTGTGCCTGTTGAGTAAAGTCAAGGGCGTCAAGTATCTCGTGGCGGCCACCGCCGGTCTCTACGCCGGCATCGTGGCCTACGAGATGTACATGATCTACAACTACCTCCCGTAACCGCCGAGAAACAGGCCTTTCGCCGCCCTTTCGTGCCGGGACGGGGCGGAATGAAGACGCCGGCGGGCCGACCCAGTTCTGTATTTACATCGCGAGGACAATGAGCTATAGGACGGCAGGACCGGCGAGGCCCGGCGAAAAGCCGTGAGGATTCCTGTCATGAAAGTCCAGTTGTTCGTCACCTGTCTCGGCGAGAACCTCCTTCCCCACATGCTGCAGAAGATGGTGGGGATCCTGGAGCGGATCGGCGTCACCTGCGAGTTTCCCGAAAACCAGACCTGCTGCGGCCAGCCTTTTTTCAACAGCGGTTTTCAGAAAAAAGGCCGGGAGATGGCCCTGCGGTGGATGAAGGCATTTTCCGGGACGGAAGGCCACATTGTCGCCCCGTCGGGCTCCTGCCTCATGTTCGTCAAACACCGCTATCCGCTCATGTTTCCGGAAGGAACAGCGGAGCACCAGGAGGCCGTGAGAATCGCGGGCCGCGTCTGCGAGTTCAGCCAGTTCCTGGTGAAGGTTCTGAAGGTGACGGACCTGGGGGCGTCCTTCCCCCACCGGGTGGCCTGTCATTCCCCCTGCCATCTCACACGCGGGCTGGGGGTGCGAGACGAACAGAGGATCCTCCTGAACGCGGTCCGGGGGCTGGACCTCGTTCCGCTCAACGAGGAAGAGACCTGCTGCGGCTTCGGCGGGATCTTCAGCGTCGCCTATCCCGAAGTCTCCATGGCGATGATGGAAGCAAAATTGCGGAACATCGCCGCCAGCACCGCGGAGTATGTCGTGGTCAGCGAGCCCGGATGCCTCATCAACATTCGCGGCGGTTTGCAGAAAATGAACTCGAACGTTCAGGCGTTGCATCTCATCGAGCTGCTGGCGATGGGAGGTGCGGCGTGACGGGGAAAACGGCAAGAATCGATTTCCGCGCGAATACCCGGAACGTGCCGCCGGCGATGGTGGCGGCGACCCAGAAGAGCGCGCGCACCGCCCTGGCCAAACGCGCGGACGTCGTCAGGGAATTCGGCGAGGAGCAGTGGCAGCTGCTGCGTAAGGCAGGCCACGACCTGCGCATGCACGCGCTTACCCACCTGGATGAATATCTCGCCCTGTTGGAGGAGAAGGTAACGGCCGCGGGAGGACAGGTCCACTGGGCAAGGAATGCCGAGGAGGCCAATCGGATTGTACTCGACATCGCGTCACGGCACGGCGTGCGCAACGTCGTCAAGGTCAAGAGCATGGTGACGGAGGAGATCGAATTGAACCATGCCCTGGAAGGCCGTGGGATCAGGGTCTATGAGACGGATCTGGGGGAGTTCATCGTGCAGCTGGCGGGACAGCGGCCCTCCCACATCACCGCCCCGGCCCTGCACATGACGAAGGAGGAAATCGCCGATCTCTTCCGCGAGAAACTCAAGGTGAAAACGGAGCCTGATCCCCGGCAGCTGACGGAGATCGCCCGCAAACTCCTTCGCGAGGAATTCCTCGGCGCCGACATGGGAATTTCCGGCGGCAATTTCCTCGTGGCGGAAACGGGCACGCTGATCCTCGTCACCAACGAGGGAAACGGCAGGATGTGCACGTCCCTGCCGCCCGTCCACGTGGCCATCGTGGGGATCGAGAAGATCCTCCCGGACTGGGACAGCGCCGCCGTAATGCTCAAACTGCTGGCGCGAAGCGTCAGCGGGAGCAAGATCACCGCTTACAACACCTTCATCACAGGCGTTCGCGAGGGCGGCCCGAGGGAATTCCATCTGGTCCTGCTGGACAACGGCCGGACGCGGATCCTCCGGGATGAAACGGCCCGGGAGACCCTCGCATGCATCCGCTGCGGGGCGTGCATGAACATCTGCCCGGTCTATAACCACGTCGGGGGCCACGCCTACGGAGCGGTGTACCCGGGTCCGATCGGCTCCATCCTCACGCCTCAGCTCCTGGGGACGCAAGCTGCCGGGGGGTTGACCTTCGCCTCCACGCTTTGCGGGGCCTGTTCGGAAATCTGCCCGGTCATGATCCCCATCACGGAGATCCTCCTCCATCTGCGCCGACGCTGCATGGAAGGGGACGAACTCGAGAGTTCCTCGGCCCCGGCCGGGATCCGGGCAGCGGCGCGGGCGCTCCAGTACGTAATGGGGTCTCCCGCCCTCTACCGTCTGGCCGGGCGCCTGGGGAGAACGTTGCTTGCCCCCCTGCGACACGGCGACTGGATACACCGCATGCCGGCACCGCTGGACCGCTGGACCCTGTCGAGGCCCTTCCCGGCACCCCAGGGGGATTTCCTAGGTTGGTGGAGAACGCGCACAAAGAATACCGGCCACGGGGGGACGTCCCATGAGTAAAGAAAACCCGGCCAGAGAAGAGATCTTCGCCAGAGTGCGGTCGGCCCTGAAACCCGTTCCTGCATCCCCCCTCTCTCCGCTGCCCCCTTCGGCGAGGTTTGCGCCGAGGCGCGCGGAGGCCCTGGAGAAGGAAATCGAAAGGATGCTTCGCGAGGTCGAGCGGCTGAGCGGCCTGACCAGGAAGGTTCGGGGACGGGAGGAGTTTGCCGGTGCATTCGGAAAGCTGGTCAAGGACGAGGGGGTCAGGACGGCGGTCCTGAGCGATCATCCCCTGTACAGGGAGTATGGCCTCAAGGATCTGTTGCAGGGCCTCGAGGTCGAGATCCTTCCGCCCGACAGCAGCCGAAAGCGGATTGCCGGATGCGATCTGGGGATCACCGTAGCCGATGCCGCGCTCCCCGAAACGGGGACGAGCCTTCTGCGCACGACGCAGGGCCAGCCCGATTTTATGTCCCTACTGCCCCGGGTTCACCTGGTCCTGGTGCCGCCGGAGGCATTGCTCGCCGACATCCACCAGGCCTTCTCCCTGGCAAAAGACGACAGGCACTTTGTGCTTGTCAGCGGATGCAGCCGCACCGCCGACATCGAGAAGGTCCTCACGCTCGGGGTGCACGGCCCCAAGTCCTTTCACGTGTGGATCTGCTCATAGCATAAAGTCGACGGGCTGATTTCTTTTCGCGCATTCCGGCCGATGCAAAAGGGCCGAAATTCACCTTCCAGTGAATCTCCGGCCCTGTCCGTTGAAGGGGTGTGATCCCTTTCCTTTATTTGTCTATCCCGGCCAGGCGTTTCGCCGCCTTCTTCTTGTTCTCCAGGTTTGTCTCGCGGAAAATGGTGACGCGATGGGCCTCCGGCGAACCGCCGCCGTGGATGTCGGAAATCGAATCGGCGCTTTCCATGGCGAGCTTCTCGACGAGCCTGTACATCTTGACCCGGTTTTCGACCGGGATCCCGTCGACACCCTTGAGGTATTTTTTCAGAAGGGCCCCGATCTCCGGGTTCTCGAAATCCTTGTCGGAGGGCAGGTCGGCCACGTACCCGCCGCAGGCGTCGACCATGAGCCGGATGGCTTCGGCCAGCTCCTTCCCCTCGTGGATCTTGGATGCATTGGCCAGCACCGTGTCGATGAAGTACGTGCCGGAGGGTTCCTTGTACCCTTCATAGGAAGAAGCCAGGCAGCAGCCGTAGAGCGTCTCGGCCCGGTGGATCATGTCGATGACCTTCTGCCTCAGGTGGCTCATCTTCGACGTCCCGTTGTAATCCATCAGAGTGAGTGCGGCGCCGATCATGCAGTCCATACGGCCCGACTTGCATCCGCCGTGGCTCTGCCGGTGGAACGAGGAGAATCGGATGACCATTTCAACGGCGAACTCGGTCTCCCCGCACATGAAGACTCGCTCCCAGGGAACGAACACATTGTCGAAAATCAGAGTGGGGCAATACTTGGAGTAGTAGACATTCCCGATGTCGCAGCCTTCCAGTTCGCGCTTGTCCAGCGTGGACCGGCCGACGACGTGGATGAGCCCCTTCGTGTCGGAGGGGATGGCAAAGGCGACGGAATAGTCCTTGTCGACCTTCCCCATGGCCCTCGTCGGGAGGACGATGATCTCGTGGGCGGAAAGGGAGCCTGTCTGGTGGGCCTTTGCCCCGCGCACGACGATGCCCTTGTCCGTCTTCTCGACCACGCGGAGGAACATGTCCTTGTCGATCTGTTCGCTCGGGGAGAGGGACCGGTCCCCCTTGACGTCGGTCACGCCGGCGTTGGCCGCGAGGTCGTTTTTCTGCATATGCTTGAGGAATTCGATGAAATTGGCGTTGTACCTGGTGCCGTATTTCTGGTCGATGTCGTAGGTGACGATGGAGAGCGTCGACAGGCAGTCGAGCCCCGTGCATCTCTGGTGGCAGGTGCCGACATAGTTGGCCATTTTCCTGTTGATCTTGACCCGGGCGACGAGATCCTCAATGCTCGACGGCGGCAGGGTAAAGCGGTTCACCGGCTCGTTGATGAGGGGGCTCACCGTCGTAAAGAGGTCCCGGTTTTCCGGCTTCAACGCCATTTCATAGGTGGCGGCCGTCGCTTCGATCCCCGCCCGGATGCGGGGGTTGTCCACGATGTTGGTCAAACGTTCCCCGAACATGTAGGCCGTGGGCTTGAGAGCGCGAATGGATTCAATGTACTGTTCTTTTGTCTTCAGTCCCATAATATGATCTCCTCATTTTACTAGAATGCGTTTTTTAAACCCTTCCTTCATGCCGAAGAGCAGGGATCCTTTAAAATACCGCCCGTTCCTGCTCCGCTCGCATCTTCCGGACGCTGGCCAGAAACTGTGTCTTGACGTTCGTTATATGATTCTTCAGTACCCGCTGGGCCCTGTCCAGGCTCCGCATGGCAACGCTGTCGAATATCTCCTGGTGCTCCTGGTCCGTTGCCGTGAGGGAGGTGCTGGGAAGTCCGCCGTACTTCAGGAAGAGAAGGTCGAAGAGGTTCTGCAGGATTCGGACCTGGGTCTCCTTGCCCGACAGGGCCGCAAGGGTCAGGTGAAATTCCTTGTTCTTGAACAGCCGGTCCTTCAGGTGAAAATCGCGTTCCGCCGCAAGGTGCGCCTGCATGGCCTTCTTCAGTTCCGCAATGCCTTCCTTCTTGAGGTGCTCGATGGTGGCGCGAAGGAGCGAGGGTTCGAGGAGCTCCCTCATCTCGTAAATCTCCTCGATCTCCTTCATGCTGAAGGGGGTGATGTGGAAGCCGCGGTTCGGTTCGTGGGACACGAACCCCAGCAATTCGAGTCTTCGAAGGGCCTGGATGATCGGCGTCGGACTCAGCTGGAGCTTCTCGGCGAGATCCGCCGTCGAGATCTTCTGACCCGGAACGAGTTCCTTGGTGAACAGCAAACGTCGGATTCCCTGGTAAGCGACCTGGCTGCTGTCTTCACGGGGGGCTGTCTTCTTTTTTGTTTTTCGCATTGTCCTCGGCCTCTCATGTACTTTTAAATAAAAACGATGCATCTCTTACAACAATTCAATTAAATTTTCAATTGAGTTTTACATCAAAAAACACAATGCTTTTTCGTGCTGGAATCCCGTTCTTTTCGTTTGACATCTCGTGCCGGCAATTCTATATACTTGCGCAATTTGTGCGCTCATCCGACAAATCCAATCTGAAAGGGACATCATCATGAGACTTCATGAATACGAGGCGTTGGACATCTTTGAGCAGAACCGTATCCCGGTGCCGCGGCGGGGCGTCGCGTCGGATGCGTACGAGGCCCTCCAGATCGCCGGTGAGATCGGGTATCCGGTCGTGCTCAAGGCGCAGGTGCTCGTCGGCGGCCGCGGGCTCGTCGGCGGCATCAAAACGGCCGAAACGCAGGATGAGCTGAAGGACGCTGCCGAAGCGCTGCTCGCCTCGGAGATCAAAGGGCTGCCCGTCAGGAAAATTCTTGTCTGCGAGAAGGCCCGGATCGCCCGGGAACTGTATGTCGGGTTTACGATCGACGGCTATTCCGGCAGGCCTGTCATCCTCGTCTGCACCGAGGGCGGCGTGCAGATCGAGGAGACGGTGAAAAACGCCCCGGAAAAGGTTGCAACCCTTCACATCGATCCCTCCTTCGGCTACTACCCTTACCAGGCCCGGGGCCTTCTGAAATTGCTCGGCCTCAATCAGCAGCTGGTCTCCGCCTGGAGCGACGTGATCGGCCGGCTGTACCACGTGGCCTCTTCCTACGAGGCGCTCATCGCGGAAATCAATCCCCTCGCGGTTCTTCAGAACGGAAGCCTGCTCGCCGTCGACGCCGTGCTGGAGGTGGATGATTCGGCCCTCTCAAGGATCCGCCATCCCCTTCCGGACCGCATCGACCGGATCGAGAACGTCCTGGAGCGAAGAGGCAGGGAAATCGGGGTGACCTACGTGGATCTGGACGGCGATATCGGGATTATCGCCTCCGGCGCCGGGCTCGGCATGGTCTCCATGGATATCATCGGCAAGAAAATGAAACCGGCAAACTTTCTCGAGACCGGGGGAGGCATCACGGCGGATCTGCTGTACAAATGCATGGAACTCATCATGATGAAGCCCGATCTGAAGGCGATCTTCATCAATGTCTACGGCGGGATCAACCCGATCCACGAAGGCGCCAAGGGAGTAGTGCGATACATCAAAGAACATAAGGTGAAGCTCCCCATCGTCGCCAAGGCACTGGGGAACCGCCAGGAAGAGACATGGGAAATTCTCCGCTCCGGCGGCGTCCACGTGGTGACCGACACGGCAACGGAGAAAGCCGTCGAGAAGCTGTATGAACTTACCGGGACGAATACCGCGAAATAAATCAGCTTATTCCGGAAAGCTGGCCGATAAAAAATTGAATCCTGATCGAGGTTGAACCATGAGCATACTGATCGATGACACCACCCGCGTGATTGTGCAGGGCATCACAGGCCGGATCGGCAGTATCCAGACCAAATGGATGGTGGAGTATGGCACGAAGGTCGTTGGGGGCATCACTCCCGGCAAAGGAGGCTCCATCGTTGAGGGGGTGCCTGTGTTCGACAGCGTCGCCGGTGCCGCCAGGCAGACCGGGGCCAACGCATCCGTCTTTTTTGTGCCCGCGGCATTCGTGCTGGATGCGTTCCTCGAGACCGTCGACGCGGGGATCAGCTTCATCGTCGTCGTGCCGGAGCACATCCCTGTCGCGGATGTGATGAAAATGCGCAACTACGCCCTCGAAAGAGGGGTATTCGCCCTCGGGCCCACCACCCCGGGCATCCTCGCGCCGGGCGTGGGGAAAATGGGGATCATGCCGGCGTCCCTTTTCACCCCCGGGCGTGTCGGGATCATTTCCCGCAGCGGGACGCTCTCCTATGAATTTGCCGGCATCCTGTCGGAGGTCGGCATTGGCCAGAGCACCGTTGTGGGCATGGGCGCCGACCCGGTGGTCTTGCGGAACCTGCCCGACATCATCGAGCGCTTCGAGAAGGACGAGGGCACGGACGCCATCATCATCGTGGGAGAAGTGGGCGGGGAGCAGGAAGAAAAAGCCGCCGGGTTCATCTCGAGGAAGGTGACCAAGCCCGTAGCCTCTTACATTGCCGGCCGTTTTTCCCCGCAGGGCAAGCGCATGGGTCACGCCGGGGCCATCGTGCGGGGCACTTCGGGAACGGCCGAAGGCAAGGAATCAGCCCTCCGGGCGGCAGGCGTAACGGTTCTCAGCAGTCCCAGGGAAGTGGCCGCATGGGTCCGCCAGCACAAACTTTCCTGATCCGGTTCGTAAGATTTTCTACGAACTATAAAACCACTGATAGAAAGGGAGTTACAGAAGCCCGAAAACAACGGGGCAGGCAACCGTGACGATGCATCCAACCTTCGCCAATTTTCGACCCTCCGTATTCATCTTTCTCCTTAAACAGAGAATCCCGCTCTCAATAGAAAACGGAGTTGGGTAGTCGATCAGGTGCCGTACTGGAAAGTTTGAAAAAGTCATCCGGTGTCAATCAGAAAACGAATTTCCCCGATCATTAAATAGCACCTCGAGGGAGCGGGGTCGTTGCCCTTTAACCAAAACGCTGACTGAACGAAAACAAGGGGCCGCAGGCATTCTGCGACCCCTTGATATTCCTGGTACCCCCGGAACGATTTGAACGTTCGACACCCGGATTAGGAATCCGGTGCTCTATCCTACTGAGCTACGGGGGCACGATAAAAAACGTTCGCAAAAGCAACGGGGTAAAGCCTTTAACACGATTGACGGGAGGTGTCAAGAAAGGGCGAATTCCCGACAATCCGATCACTTATGCCCGCGACGCGCCCGCGAGATCAAACACCCTCCGGGTCCACTCCGGGGGAATGAGTTCCTTCCTCATCTGCTCCGTCAGAGCGGGCACGCCGAGAAACTGCCCCGAGGCGACAGCGACAGGTTCGAAGGTCCCGTCTTTTCCGACGGCGGCGACACCGCCCGATGACCAGTAAAGCAATCTGGAACCGTCACGGCCTTTTACCTTCTCCCCCCGGGCAAGGAAGACCAGGTGCTCGTCAGCCCGGACACTCCTGTAGAACGTGAAACTCAGCCTGACGGTCACACCGCCGCTTGCGGAACGCATGAAACCGGCCCACCCCATGGCTTCATCGAGGAGGGCGAGAAAGGCGAGAGGGTGCACCCTCCCGTCTCTCTGGAAGCGATAAAAGGTCTCCCGATCCCCTGCTTCGAAACCGGCCGTTGCCATGACAATGTCGCCGGGGACTTCCCGGCCCATGAGCTGAAACTTCCTTCGCAGACCGGGGTGACGGCGCTCGATGCCGCAGACAAAACAATTTTTATAGTAGGGGAGATCCATCGGCTGCCGGCCCATGTCCCTCAACGAACGGGGCAGATATGACATGAAAACTTCTTGTATCCCCGGGTCTTCTTTCTGATAAGAAACGACGGCCGACAGGTAAGGCGCCGCATCCCCCCCGATCCGGATCTTTCCAATCGCCCCTGCATCCGCCTGCGAGACTTCCATCCTCACGCTGTCGCCGACGCGCAGCGCCGAACCGCCCATGCGAAAGTCCACGGAATAGGGGTACAGCGCCCGTTCATCGGCAGGGCGATTGTCGAGCCGCATGGCAAGCTCAACGATGGCCCCCATGCCGATCCCCCCGTGCGGAATCCCGATCCAGCCCTCCAGCCGTTCGTCCATGGCCATGTCGACACGGAGACGGTGTCCCTCGCACCCGACGGGGGAAGCACCAAAGAGAAATTCCCTGACAAACGTCACCGGCCTCCAACCTCCGGAATCGAAAAAACGCGGTCCCTCATGCGGTCTCTTGCCGGGACGTTACGCGCCGACCAACGTCCTGGAACCTCACGCGCACCCCGCCCCGAGCCTCGTGATCGCGGGTGCAGACGGAATTCTTGAGCCAGTTGATGTCATCCTGCAAGGGGAAGTCGCTCCGCATGAAGGTTCCCCGGCTCTCCTCACGCCCCAGGCTCGCCTCGAGAATCGCCCGGACAACAAAGGCCGCAGACATGAGGTCCTCTCTCGCGATTCTCTCCGCGGGGTTTTCGGCGGCGGATTCTCCAAGCTCCTTTTCAATACCCTCGATCTTCATCAGGCCTTCCCGGATACCGTCGCGCGACCGGACCACGCCGGCCGAATCCCGGGCCACCTGCGTGATCGCTCGACGAAGCTGCCGGAAATCCGCTTCCCTGCCTTTGCTTCCTGACACGGCCGCGGCACCCGTTTCACTTCTCCCGGTCACGGCCGATGGGGCGGAACGTGCAAGGCGCGCCGCACCGCAACCGGCCATCGTCCCCGACACAACACATTCCGTCAGGGCGTTTCCACCCATGCGGTTCGCGCCGTGCAGCCCCCACACCACCTCCCCGCAGGCGTAGAGGCCCTGGAGGTCTGTCCTCCCTTCCCCATCGATGGCGACACCGCCCACGCAGAAATAAACCGCCGGCGCCACCCGGACCGGTTTGCGGCGGGCGTCGATGTGAAGACGCGCGAGAAGGCTTAACGGATGCCTCTGCCAGGCCGATTCCGGGACCTTTCTCAGATCCATCACGACCGGTCCCTTCCGTTCCTCCTCCATCAGGAGAGCCGAGAACGTATCCCTCTTTGTCATGATGGCGGCGTTGATGTTCCCCAGTCCGTGTTTCTCGACAACGTCTTCGCCGGCGGCGTTGAGCAGTTTCCCTTCATCCGGATAGGGAGGATAGATCATCATCGAGGGAAGCCCCGGCTCGGCGATGACGATGGGGTAACACTGGACAAATTCCATGTCGCGGAGTTCCAGGCCGGCTTCGGCTGCCAGATGATAACCCTGCCCGAGGATGGTTCTTGCGTTGTCGTTCCTTGCGTAGACCGCCCCGGCACCGCCGCAGGCCAGGACAACCGCAGGGGCACTGAGGGTTCTCTCCCTCCCCTTCTTGTCGAAGCCCCTCACGCCATGAACCCGGCCCCCGTCCCGGAGAAGCTCCGTGACGTGAAAACCCGTGAGAATCCCGATGCCGCCTGTGCTTCTGAGCTCCCCGGCCAGTTTCCTGACCAGGGTCACCCCGGGTATGATCTCGGGTGAGGACGCACGAATGAAACAGGAACCCGGCAATTCCACCAGATCAAGACCAAGATCCCGCAGAAATGAAACGATGCCCGAGGTCCCCCCCGCCACCTGCTTGACATAGGACAGGCGGTTGATCCCCTTGCCGATTTCGATGACATCCCGGATGTAGTCGACCGCCGGGCGAGACGCCGACGTGATGGCAAAATTGCCATTGGCCAGAATCGAATTGGCCCCGGTGCCGGGAACACCCCTGTCCACGAGAAGAACGCCGGCCCCTGCCCGCCGGGCGGCCCTGGCGGCCACCATCCCGGCAAGCCCTGCACCGATGATCAACACTCGAGCGTCCATGAGGGGAATCTTCGAGCCTCCTTCATGACCATGTGGCTATCGGAACACCGCACGTCACGGGCAATGATCGACGGGCCCCGTTACAGATGGTTTTCGATGATCAGGCTGTCTGAAAAATTGATGAGTTTCAGGTCACCGGGCGTGACGCCTTTCACGGCGCCGGCCGGGACGAGGCCTACGATCTCCGATTCGAGGACCTCCACGTCCTGTCGACCGGCTTTTTCCGTCACGATGTCGAAAACCTCCTTGATGGAGGTTTCCCTGAAGTTCGTCAGGTTCATGGAGACCTGGACGATCCCCCGGCTCTTCAGGGGAACACCGATCGCCTTGACGGACCGGAGTCCCCCGCCGGACTGCCGGATCTCTCCCGCGATTCTTTTGGCGATGTTCAGGTCGTCCGTTCTGAGGTTGATGTTGTACGCGATGAGCGGCTCCCTGGCCCCCACCGCGGTAGCCCCCTTGCAGGGATCGAATAGGGCCGGTCCCGCGTCGGGCGCCCATTGCGGGTCGCTCAACTTTCGCTCCAGGCTCTCATAGCCGCCCCGGCGGATGTGGGAGAGATCCTTCCTGTCCGTCCGAAGGGCCGCCTCCCCGTAGAAATAGACGGGGACCCCGTTCCTCTCCGCGAAGGCCTTCCCGAAGCGGCGCGCCGCCTCCACGGCGTCCTTCATGCCGAGGCCCGAGATCGGCACGAAGGGAACGACGTCGACGGCTCCGATGCGCGGGTGGACACCCCGGTGTCTGCACATGTCGATGGCCCCGAGGGCCCTGTCGCAGGCCGCGGCCGCTCCATCCTCGACGGCACCGGGCCTGCCCACGAAGGTGAAGACCGTCCGGTTGTGGTCGGGGTCCCTGCAGACATCGAGCAGGCGGACCCCCTCCACGGACGCGAGGGCGTCGGCGATGGACGAAAGGACCTTATCATCGGAACCTTCGCTGAAATTGGGAACGCATTCGAGAACCTTCATGTCCCGTTATTCCACGAAGTGAAATTTCATGTCCGGGATTTCCAGGCAGGTCAGTTTACCGCCGTAAACAGCCCCGGTGTCGATGCCGATCCTGCCGTTCATCACAAAGGGTTCCGCAAAGGGGGTGTGGCCGAAGACCACCGTCTTGTCGAACCGGTAGGTCGAGCGAAAGAACTCCTGGCGGATCCAGAGCAGATCTTCGGGATCCTGCCTCTCGAGGGGAACCCTCGGCCGGAGCCCCGCGTGGACGAAGATGTAATCGTCTGATTCCCAGTAGGAAAGGAGCGACCGGTAGAACTCCATGTGGCGATCGGGCGCATTCACCATCTCGCCCCTCGCCCTCATCACCATCCCGTAAGAGTCAATGGTACTCTGCCCCCCGTTGTAGAGGAACATCTCCCGGTCGACGTTGAAGACATGGTAGTTGAGAAACATCCGCTCGTGATTCCCCATCAGGCAGACGACGTGATCGTGAGATACCTGGAGGTCCAAAACGAAATCCACCACGCCCTTCGAATCGGGCCCGCGATCGATATAGTCCCCGATGAAGACCAGGGTGTCCTCTCTCGGGTTCACCTCGATGCGGGAGATCATCTCCCTCAGGTGGCGAAGGCAGCCGTGGATGTCTCCGATGGCAAAAACTTTCCCCATGTGTCCTCACTCGGGCCGGGACGAATCTCGAAGGAAAATGCCGCGAAGGGTCTTTTCCCTCCGGGCGGTTCTACGCGAAGAGGGCGTCCGTGTAGTCCTTGCTTTTGAAGACCCTGAGATCGTCAAGCGCTTCGCCGATACCGATATAGCGGATCGGGATCTGGAGTTCCCGGGCGATGCGAATGATGATGCCGCCTTTGGCGGTCCCGTCCAGTTTGGTGAGCACGATGCCCGTGACGCCCACCTCGTCCCCGAACATCCGGGCCTGGGTCAGGGCGTTCTGACCCGTCGTGGCGTCCAGCACCAGAAGCACCTCGTGCGGGGCCCCGGGGAGCTCACGGCCCATGATCCGTTTCACCTTCTTCAGCTCTTCCATGAGATTGACCTTTGTGTGAAGACGTCCCGCCGTGTCGACAATCAGGATGTCGGCCTTTTTCGTCCGGGCGGCGTGGAGGGCATCGAACACGACGGCTGAGGGGTCGGCCCCCATCTGCTGCCGGATCATGGGCACGCCGCAACGCTGGCTCCAGACGTCGAGCTGCTCGATGGCGGCCGCCCGGAAGGTGTCGGCCGCGGCGAGCATGACGCTGTATCCCCGCTCCTTGAAGCCCATGGCCATCTTGCCGATGGTCGTTGTCTTGCCGGTGCCGTTCACCCCAACGACCATGATGGTGAAGAGCCCGTCCTTTGGAATGTCCAGCGGCGCCTCGCTCTTGCTCAGGATGAGGGCAATATTGTCCCGGAGGATCTTCCGGAGGACCTCCGGGTTGCTGAGATCCCGCCGTTTGACGATGTCTTTCATGTCATCGATGAGGTCCTGGGTAAAAGCCGCCCCCACATCGGCGGCGATGAGGGTCTCTTCGATCTCTTCGAAGATATCCCGCCCGATGACCTTCTCGCCGAAGATCATTTCGTCGATGGATTTGATCATGTTCCTGCGCGTCTTGCTGAGTCCCTTCTTCAGCCTTTCGAACAGGTTGCTCCCCTTTTTTTCCTCATGAGTCATCTGAACACGTCTCCCTGCCGGGACCATCCGCGGCACAAAACAAAAGGGCTCCTGCAAGGCGGAGCCGGAAACTCATTGAATCGCTTTTATTCTATCGGGATTTCAACTTCAGAGTCAATGTCAATCTTGCACTCATGCGCGGAGGTTGACAGAGACGAGGTTGGATATGCCCTTCTTCTCCATGGAAACCCCGTAGAGGTTTGAAGCGACTTCCATGGTGTTCTTGTTGTGCGTCACCAGGATGATCTGACTCTTTTCCGCGATCTCCTTCAGAAACTGATTGAAGAGGGCGATGTTCGCATCGTCGAGGGCCGCATCCACTTCGTCGAGGACAAGGAAGGGGGTCGGCCGGTAGAGGATAATGGAGAAGATGAGCGCCACGGCCGACAGCGACTTCTCCCCGCCCGAGAGCAGGTTCACGCTCTGCATCCTCTTACCCGGGAGCTGGATTTCGATGTCCACGCCCGTTTCCAGCATGTCTTCCGAGTCCGTGAGCCGCAGCATCCCTCTGCCCCCGCGGAAGAGCTTCGGGAAAATGAGCTTGAAGCATTCGTTCACGGCATCGAAGGCCTCGGCAAACCGCGTTCTCGAAATCTGGTTGATCCGGGCAATGGTCTTCTGGAGGGTTTCCAGGGACGCTTCCAGGTCCGTGATCTGCGAGACGAGAAAGTCGTGCCGCTGCTTGAGCTCCTCGTACTCGCCGATGGCGAGGAGGTTCACCTCGCCGAAGCTTTCAACCTGCTCCTTGCCCCTGTCGAGCTTCTCCCGCAAAAGATTGACCGCCTCCTCGTCCATGGGGATGAATTCCGGAGCCAAGGCGTTCAGATCGGTGTTGTATTTCTCGAGAACCCGGCTCTGAAGAGCGTCGATTTCGAACGTCGTCTCCCGGATCCGGATATCGATATCGGTGACTTCCCGGAGAATGTCATCGAGGTTTCTCTTGAGCTCCTTCTCCTCGCTCTCCACAGCGGCCAGCCGCGCCACTTTTTCCTCGTGGCGCTCCCGGATCAGGGCGGATTCCTTCTCCACTTCCTCGAGGCCGGCATAGAGCTCCCCGAGGGCCTTCTCGTCGGCCGTTATCTGACCCGTCACATCGCCGATGGTCCGGTCGCATTCCTCCAGGTCCCTTTGCCTGGCCTCCGCCTCCCCGGTCATGTCCTTGTGCAGGGAGCTGAGGTTTGAAAGGGCCTTCAGGTCGGCATTTCGCTTCTCCTCCAGGGATGCGAGGCGCACCCTCCCGTCGGTCAGGGCCTTCTCCTTTTCTTCCAGCAACCGCTTCTTCTCCTCCCAGTCCTTTTGCAGTTGAAGGATCAGGGCGTTGACCTCCTCGCCCCGGACTCCCTGAACGGTTATGTCGGCTTCCCCGGCCGCAACCTTTTCGATCATCTCCTTTTCCTCGGAGCACATGCTCTCCCGGCTGAAGCTCAGCGCGGAAAGCCTCTGCCCCAGCCACCTGAGCTCCCCTTCGAGCCGCTCGACATCCTTCTTCCCGCCCGTGACCCGCAGCTCCAGGTCCCGGATCGCGCCCCTCAGGTTTTCCAGCGCCCGCCCCTTTTCCTCGATGAGAGCAGCCGCACGGACCCGATTCGCCGTTCTGTCCTCGAGGGCGGCCTTGATCTCCCCGACTTCCGCTTCGAGAGCCGAAATTTCCCTCTTCTTCCGGAGCAGGCTTGTGTCTTCCGTGACGGTTCTACTCCCGCCGGTCAGCACCCCGTGGGGACTGATGGTGTCGCCGTCGGGTGTCACGAAGGTCCCGCGGAACCCGTTTCTCTGCCACAGGGAAACGCCTTCCTTGATGTCGGGCACGAGGAGGATGTCCCCGAGGAGATAGTCGGCGATGCTTCTGAAATCATCCTTGACATGAACGACGTCGATCAGCCGGATGGCGTTCCGGAGGTAGTCCTTTCCGTTCAAGTCCTCGCCGCTGCCCTTGACCCTCAGGGGGACGAAACTGCCGCGGCCCGCCGTGGCGGTCTTGAGATAGTCGATGGCCTGGATGCCCTCTTCCTGGCTTCTCACGATGATGTACTGGAGCTTTTCGCCCAGGACGGCCTCCACGGCCACCTCGTAAGGTTCGGGCACGTCGATGTGATCGGCCACGAGGCCGAAGAAGGCCTCCCTCGAGAGATTCCCCTCTTCCCTGGCCCTCAGGACCGACCGGATCCCGTCACTGCACCACTCGTGACCGTTCTGAAACTCCCGAAGCGACGCGAGCCTCGACGACTGCCTGCCCAGGTCCTCCTTCAGGCCGGCGATGACGCCATCGAGCCCGGAGAGTTCATCGGCGTAACGACCTATTTCGGCCATCGCCCCGCTTTCATCAGACTTCAACCCCTCGATCTCTTTGAGCGACGCGTCGAGTTCCGCCCGGGTTCTTTCGAGTTCGCCTGCAACGGCCTTCGACCGGGTCTCGTTCTCGGAGAAATCCAGGCTGTCCTTTTCGGTACGCCTCCTCAGATCCTCCAGGCTCTTGGAGAGAGTGCCCAAGATGTTTTTGAGTCGCGCCTTTTCCGCCTGGATGTCGAAGTAGTGAACCTTCTTTTCATCGACCTCCCTGCGCAGGGATTCCTCACCCGCCCGGAGTTCTTCCGTCTCGCGTGTCCTTTGATCGATGTCAAGCCGGAGGTTGTCAATTCTGCTCAGGGATTCCTCAGCGGCCCGTTCCAGGGCGCCGATTTCCTCGCCGGCCCTGAGTTTTCTTTCCCCAAGGGTCTGAATGTCCTCTTCGTCCTTCTGCCGGCGGACCCGGAGGTCGACGATCCTTCCCTTCGAAAACTCGATGCCCTTCTCCCTGACGCCGATGTCGTTCCGCAGGGCGTACACCCGCTCCTGCTTCCCGGACATGGCCTCTTCACCCTCCTGGATCTCCGTCCGCATGGCCAGGATCGATGCTTCGGCATCGGCGAGTTTCGTTCTCGCCTCCGTTGCCCGGGCATCCGCGTCGGAATAATTTCGTTTCAGTTCCTCTTTTTTCGCCACCAGCCCCAGGCGGCCCTGGAGGCACAGCTTGATCTCCGCATCACGGATCTCGCCCCGGAGGGCCTTGAATTTTTCCGCCCGCCTGGCCTGCCGGGAGATCTGGTTGAGCTGGGTTTTGACCTCGCGGAGGATGTCGTTCAGGCGGGTCACGTTCGTCCGCGTGGACTCCATTTTCCGGAGGGCCGACTCCTTGCGGCTCCGGTACTTCGCGATCCCGGCGGCCTCCTCGATGAAGGCGCGCCGCTCTTCGGGCTTCGCCTCCACCATGCTCGCGATACTTCCCTGCTCCACGAGGGAGTACGTCCGGGCCCCCACGCCCGTGTCCATGAAAAATTCCCGGACGTCGAGGAGTCGCACCGGTACGCTGTTGATGCTGTACTCACTCTCGCCGCTCCGGAAGAGCCGCCGCGAGATCATCACCTCGGCGCAGTCCGCGTAGGCCCCGGGGAAGGTGTAGGGACCCTTCTCCAGAACCATGGTCACTTCGGCCATGCCGACGGGCGGGGCGTCTTCGCTGCCGTTGAAGATGACGTCCTCCATTTTCTTGCCGCGAAGCATCGTCACGCGCATTTCGCCGAGGACCCACCGGATGGCGTCGACGACATTGCTCTTGCCGCACCCGTTGGGGCCGACGACCCCGCTTATCCCTTCGGGGAAATCGAGGACCATCCGGTCCCTGAAGGACTTAAAACCAAGGATTTCGAGCTTTTTCAGTTTCATTCCTCTTCCCCTTGCGCCGCGACGGCAGAGGAGCTTTTATCACAGGGCATGGCGAAACCTCGATAAATTTTTGAAAGCGTAGCAAAATAAAACCCTGTTGTAAAGAAAAAATACAACAAAATGTATACGCCCCATTTCATGACCACTATATATAGTGTAAGACCCCGGCAGGCGACCGGGGTATGGAAACCTCGAAAGGCGATGTTTTTTTGAAAAAATTCGCGAATCGGATCAGCCCATGATTCCTCATTATAACCATCTTTTTCCTTGACTTTTATGGACCGGAAAGATAAGTCAAACACAATGTGCCTTACCTCGATGAATCAAAAGCCTTCTAAATTCTTCTAAAAAATCAAATACAGAAAGGGGGGATCCCGTCGCCGTATAATCATATTTTTTAACACGTGCGTTATGATGAGATCTTTTCTAACAGGGGAAGATTAAAGCCTCAATCCAAAATTTTCAAGGAGGGATATTTAAACATGGCCCAGCAGAAGATTGAAAACAAATTGAAAATCGTCACACAGACACCGACTCAGCAGAAACTCAGGAACAAGACCATCACCGCCCAGAAATGGGCCTCCATGGTCAAATCGGGAGACTGGATCAACCGCGGCGGCCCCGGGTCCGACACCCTGCCCACGATGGAAGCCCTGTCTGCCCGGTTCGGCGAAATCAACAACATCGAGATTTGGAACCAGGCGATCATGCTCGGCAACAACTTCTTCGCCGCGGCCGACCCGGAGGGGAAGCACCACGTCCTCCACGAAGCCTTCCTCCTCCCCACCCTTCGCGGCCTCCTGAAGAAGGGATACAAGGCGTTCGACTGGAAGCATTGGGGATGGTCACTGGGTATGGATGCCGAATACGCCCGCTTCTACCGGAAGGACAAGGCGAAACGCGCCATGGACTGGGGCGTCCAGGCCTGCGCGGTGCCCGAAGCGGGTTACGTGAACGCCAGCTACGGCGTGAACAACTTCATGATAACCGCCAAGTCCTGCAAGAAATTCGTCTGCGAAATCCGCGACGATTACGCCTGGTGCGAATCGGGAAGGTCTATGAATATTCCCATTGACGATGTGGACTACTTCGTCGAAGTGGACACGAGCCAGGAGAAATACCAGTGGATGTACATCGCCGAAAAGGCCATCAAGCCGGACGCCGTACAGACGGCCATCGCGAAAAACTGCCTCTCCGTCATGCGCGACGGTGACTGCATCCAGGTGGGCATCGGCGCGCTCCCCACGGCCGTGGTCATCGGCCTGCGGGATTCGGGACTCAGGCACATCGGCGTCCACAGCGAGATGATCGGCGAGTACGCCTTCACGCTGGCCGAGGCGGGCGTTGCCGACAACTCCCGGAAGACCATCGACAAGGGGAGATGCGGCTGGGCCTACATCATGCCCGTCGACACGCCCCGTTACTACGAGTGGATGCATCGCAACCCGTTCTTCGCCGGGTTTGACATCGGTTACACCAACAACGTCCTCACCGTGTCCCAGATTGACAACATGGTGACCGTCAACAACTTTGCCCAGATAGACCTCCGGGGTCAGGACGCGGCGGGTAACGTCGGCGGCCGTCCCATCTCCTCGACGGGCGGGCAGTTCCAGTTCACCCTCGGCGCCTCCATGGCCAGGGGCGGCAGGGCCATCCTCGCGGCAACATCACGGGACGGCAAGGGCCGGTCCCGTATCGTACCCATGCTGGAACCGGGAAGCACGGTGGACGTCCCCGACTGGCTCGTGACCTATGTCTGCACGGAATACGGCATCGTCAACATCCAGGGCTGCACGGACGCCGAGAAATCAAGGAAGCTCATCTCCATCGCCCATCCCGACGACAGGCCGGCGCTGGAGAAGGCGGCCGTTGAGCAGCTGGGCCTCAAGACGAATCACTGGATGTTCAAGACTGCCCCCGACCGCCGGTTCCCCACGGCGGCCGAGCAGAAGGAACACAAGTACGGTTACATGAGTGTTCAGGTTAGCCCGGGGCAAATCGCAAAAGAATTCGATTGATCGGGCGCAGTAGAAGAACGTTAACAAAAAAGGCAAGGTGTCCGCACCTTGCCTTTTTTTATGCATGCGCCGTCCCTCACACCTTGACAAAACCTTTCAACATGCATTAGAAATATAATGAAAAGTCGCCGGGAGGCTGCCGCCGCCCTTTCGAATCAACCCATGTGCAGCGGGGAAATCCGTAATGAGTAAAAGCAAGAAAAGGAAGCCCGAAGTCGTCGAGACAGGAAAGTCAGACAACGTGACGCCCTGGAACGCCCTTTTCAGGCTGCCCGAGGAAAAAAAATATCGTGTCTACGGCTTTATCGTCTGGCTCCTGGGAATGTTTATCATCATGTGGGTCTTCCGGTCGTGACGATTTGGGGGCCGGCACGGTAAGCGCCGACCGCCGCGGTCGGATGTCTTCCAACGGGCTTTAACCCTGTACTCACGCGCCGGCGCCGGCCCTGAGACAGTCGCTCCGCACAGATGTATTAGTTCGAATCTACTACTTTTTTCGTATATTCTCTCATCCCGCCCGATAAGTTTTTTTTATGGACCCGCAAAAGCTTTTTCCTCTTGACAAGAAGGGTTCTCATCTGTTAATCAAATTTCGGGCGTTTTGTTTTCGGAACAGAAACGAGACCCCTATCCAAAGCACTTAACCACGGGGGGAAAAGTTCTTTCGCCACATCAAGCGGGTTCCATCATTTTCATCCACATTTTTTATCGGGGCATGTCTGTAGGAAACAGGCAGGTATAAAAAACGCGGAAGGGAGGTGAGGAAAAAGTCAATAGAGAGGTTTAAGTGCTTAACCATTCATAACTCTGTTTCATGATCAACAAAAAAGGAGGATTTATCTCATGGCGCATGAACATAGCTTTGCATCTCCCGGTCCTGCGGGCCTGGGCGCGCTTGCAGTTGCATGCTTTGGTTTCGCCGCGGTATTTCTTGGCTGGGTAAAGGTAGAAGGTTTACCCATCCTAGCAGCCTGGCTCATCGGCGGTGGTGTCGTTCAGTACACAACGGCCGTCATGGAGCTCAAGGATCATAACATCACCGGCGGAAACGTCTTCCTGTTCTTCTCCGCCTTCTTCATGTTCGGTGCCTCTCTCAGCCTTGTCTCGAAGTTCTTTATGATCAAGTTCGGTATGGCGCCTCATTCCTACGTCGAGGGATGGACCTGGATGGCCGGGGCCGGCTTCCTAACCGCCGTGACCCCCGCGTACGCGAAATCCAATGCCGCCCTCTTCATCCTCGTTGTTTTGATTGACATCGTGCTGTGGTGCATCGTATTTCTTGACCTCGGCAAGATGGATCCCACTGTCGGCAAGCCGATTGTCGGCTGGGGGCTCATCATTGCCGGCTGGATCGGTGTCTACCTTGCCGGCGCCGTGGTATGCAACACGGTTTACGGCAGGGCCATGTACCCGGTTCCCAAGCCCTGGGTGAAGTAAGCCGCTTCACGACGGCGAATTGACTGAAGGGGCAGGTGTAAAACCTGCCCCTTTTTTTGACGGATCCCCGGCGCAAAAAATCCGGCTGTCCGGTCCCGGGATTTGGGGTAATAAGAACAGGCTAAAGGTATAGAGTGTGTTCTATAAAGGGCTGGTGAGTCAGGACCCGAATCAACGTATTACTTTTTCAATAAAAACCTTTCCCTTTGCCTTTTGCCTTTTGCCCTTTGCCCTTTGCCCTTTGCCTTTTGCCCTTTGCCTTTCGCCCTTAGCCTTTAGCCCTTTGCCTTTTTTAATTTTATGATACCGATCCGCGATGAGACCCGGTCCAGAAATTATCCCGTCGTCAATGTGACGCTTATCGTCATCAACGTGGTGCTGTTTTTGCTCCAGCTCACGCAGTCGGCGCAAATCGAGGCCTTCATTTTCACCTACGGTCTCGTCCCCGCGCGTTACAGCAGCCCCGAAATCTCGTCACACTTCACCCTCTTTGAACAGACTGTCCCGCTGCTTTCGTTCATGTTTCTCCACGGCAGTTTCTGGCACCTCCTGGGGAACATGTGGTCCCTCTATATCTTCGGCGACAATGTGGAGGACCACTTCGGGTCCTTCAAATACCTGATCTTTTACCTCCTCTGCGGCTGGGTCTCGGCCGCGACCCACCTGTATTTCAACTGGGAATCACAGATACCGACGATCGGCGCGAGCGGCGCCATCGCGGGCGTCATGGGGGCCTATCTCCTCCTCTACCCCCGCTCTCGGATTTTGACGCTCATCCCCATCTTTTTCATTCCCTATTTCGTCGAGGTCCCGGCGATTTTCTTCCTGGGTATCTGGTTCGTTTTTCAGTTTCTCTACGCTTCCGTGTCCGACGCGCAGATGGGCGGCGTTGCCTGGTGGGCCCACATCGGCGGATTCGTCGCGGGGATGGCCCTGACGAAACTCGGCTCTTTCATCCCGGATTTCGGGCTGTCGGAACGCATGAGCCACGAGAGAACGACGACCCCCCGCCTCCAGGTCGTCCGTCCGGCTCCGGTGACGGAAGACTTGGACCTCCATGGCAGCATCGCCATCACGCCGCGAGAGGCAGGACATGGCGCGAAGAAAATGATCACCATCATCCGCAACGGGGAGAGAAAGCTCATCAACGTCACCATTCCCCCCGGCGTGAGGAACGGCGCAAGGCTGCGACTGTCCGGCATGGGCCGGGGAAGCGGGAGCGGGGAGCGGGGCGATTTCTATCTCGAGATCATCATCCGGGGGGACTGACATGGAAGACCGCTGGAGGGTCGTCTACAGGGCATCAGGCATGACCAACGCCAGGATCGTGGCGGGACGGCTGGAAGCCGAAGAGATCCCCTTCCGGTTGAAATACGAGGCTGCCGGCGAAATCTACGCCATCGTCATCAACGGACTCGGGGAGGTGGAAATCCTCGTGCCGGAGCGTTTCTTCGACGCCGCTCAAAAGGTCCTCTCGACGCCCTTCGAAGAAAAAGATCTAAACTGGCAGAACGCCTCTGAATAACAAATTCCCGGGACAGCGAAAGAAAAGAGGGTAAGGAAGGGGGCTGTATCAGCCGCCGATCCGCCGCATTTCCCTGCGAGATTTCTTCTGCGGCGACTTGCCGATCCGGAGATCGTGCCCCCTGGGTTTCTCCAGGATGGCTTTCCGGATCATGCCCTGCAGGTCGGCATCGGAGCACCCGGATCGCAGCGGCGTCTTGAGATCCAGTTCGTCGTCCACGAGGAGACAGGAACGCAGATGTCCGTCGGCGGTCAGTCGCAGGCGGTTGCACAAATCGCAGAAGTGGTGGCTGACAGGGCTGATGAAACCGATTTCGCCCACGGCGCCCTCCATCCGGTAGACCCGCGCCGGCCCGTTCGTTCTCCCGCCGTCGCCGTCCACGGGATGGAGTTTACGGAAGGCGCCGATCCTGGCCATGATATCGTCACCGGACAAATACTGTTCCGAAACATTGACGGCGCTCCTGCCCGCCGGCATCAACTCGATGAATCTCACCTGGTAGGGCTTCTCCAGGGTGAGCCCGGCGATCTTCAGGATTTCATCTTCGTTGAATCCCCGCAGGGCGACGGTGTTGATCTTGATGGGGGAAAACCCGATTTGAAACGCCTTATCGATGCCGCGGAGAACCGCATGAAGGTTGCCGCCCCTCGTCATTCGCGCGTACTTTTCGGGATCCAGGGAATCGAGGCTGACGTTGATGCGCCGGACCCCGGCATCGAAGAGTTTCTCGGCATAGACCTCGAGAAGGATCCCGTTCGTCGTGAGGCTCAGGTCCTCCAGGGAAATCGCTTTCAGGGCGGAGAGAAAGTCCAGAAGCCCCCTGCGGACGAGGGGTTCCCCTCCCGTCACCCGCACCTTGGCGACGCCGAGCCCCACCGCCGCGCGGATGATCCGCAGGAACTCCTCGTAACGGAGGATGTCATCGTGCCCGAAGAGCGAGACACCCTCTTTCGGCATGCAGTAAAGGCACCGGAGGTTGCACCGGTCCGTCACGGAAACCCGGAGGTAGCTGATGTCCCTGTTGTAAGAATCGCGCATCCGACGGATACCCTGTTTCCTGAAATTCCTTGTCTTCTAACACAGTTCCCCGGTCCTGACAAGGAGGATGACCGGCAAATCCCCTTGACAGTTTAGAGATTCTCCGTTACATATAGGCATCCGTTATTGCGCCGATAACGGATATCTTTTTTTACAGAAGGTCGACACCGGGGACGATTTCCATGCAAAAAATGCCGATTACGAAAGCGGGTTTCGAAAAACTAAAGAAAGAACTCCATCACCTCAAGACGGTCGCCATCCCTGAAAACGCCCGGGCCATCGAGGAGGCGCGGGGCCACGGCGACATCGCGGAAAACGCGGAGTACCAGTACGCCAAGGAAAAACAATCCTTCCTGCACGGCAGGATGCAGGAAATCGAAAATAACCTGGCCTCTTCGAAGGTGATCGATTTAAAGGGGTTGACGGACGAGAAGGCGGTCTTCGGATCGATCGTGTCCATCCGCGACGCCGACACGGGCGATGTGATGGAATACCAGCTCGTGGGGCCCTTTGAGTCGGATGCTTCCAACAACAAGATCTCCGTCACCTCGCCGATCGGGAAGGCCCTGATCAGCAGGGAGGCAGGGGATACCGTCAGGGTCAAGACGCCGGGCGGTCTCCGCGAGTTTGAGATCCTCAACATCGCCATCCGGAATGAAGATTAGAACCCCGGCAGCGCACCTTCAGGCATATTCGAGCCGTATCTCCTCCAGTTCGATCAGTTCGTTGTGCTCGACCCGGTCATAGAAGTCGATGACCTCCCTGGCGGGACCGTTCACCTCGCCGCTCGCCTTTATTTCATACTCGTGCAGGGGCGCGTAGGCCTCCACCCCCTTGGCCTTCGGACGGACGATCTCCTCGGGATCGTATCCGCTGATCTGCACTCCCGGCGGCAGGTCGGCGAAGGTTTCCTTCAGTTTCCCGCCGAACTCCTTCGAGAAAGTTTTGTACCTGAAATTGAAGCGGGCGCCCTTGATCAGACGGATCGATGCGACCTTCAGCCCCAGATCGGTCTTTCTTTTCTCGACGGCCTCTCTCAGCATCAGGCCGACCCCTTCCCCGATGATGACGCGGATCTCGTCTCCCTTGACGTTCAGCATCCGCAGGAGCTGCCCCAGCGGTCTATCGCTTTTGATGTGGTACTCCTGTTCGAAGACGGCCTCACCCTCGATCCCCTTGCCCTCCAGGTACCCGAGAACGAAACCCTTGGCCAGCTCGTAGGAGCCTTCCACAATGACCTCGTAATACTTGCTCGTCATGGCTTCCTGCACCCCCGATTGATATGACCCATCTGCATTCACCCCTCCGGATTTAGAAAAACACGAAGGTCACCAGGATAAAAGAGGGAATGAGGATGGGTATCGAGTATTTGAACATGTAGCCGAAGAAACTCGGCATGTTGACGCCGGCTTCCTCGGCGATGGACTTCACCATGAAGTTGGGGGCGTTCCCTATGTAGGTGTTGGCCCCCATGAAAACCGAACCCGCGGAAATGGCCGTGAGCAGGGATACAAACTCCGGATTCCCCGTGACCGACCCCAGGGCGCAGGCGCCGGGGACCATGGCCTCCGTCATCCCGAACTTCCCAAGAGCCATATAAAAGAAGGTGAGATACGTGGGGGCGTTGTCCAGGAAGGAGGATAGGGAACCTGACGCCCAGAAGTAGTGAACCGGATCCCTGACATACATGAGCAAACCCGCCATGGCGCCCTGCGGCCCCGCTTGCAGGATGCCCAGGGCCGGGATGATTGTCATGAAGATCCCCGCGAAGAGCTTCGCCACCTCCATGATCGGGAACCAGCTGAACTCGTTCGCTTCCCTCAGTTTCCAGGGCGTGAAGCGAAGGGACAGGACCCCCATGATAATGATCCCGATGTCACGCGTAAGGTTCTGGTAAAAAACTTCGATGCCCATGACATTGAAACACCCCGTCTTCCAGTAACCGCTCAGGAGAACGAACCCCACGACCCCCAGCAGGAAAAGGAGATTATACATCCCCTCGATCTTGATCGGAACCTTATCCGCCGGAGTCTCCGGCACGACCAGCCGCGATTTTTCCTTTCGATAATAGTAGGTGTCGATGAGGTAGAAGAGGGCGAGCACGATCAGGGATGTCAGGAGCATGTGGGGCAGCAGGGCTTTTGTCACCCAGAAGAATGGGACGCTGTGAAGAAACCCCAGGAAGAGGGGCGGGTCGCCGAGCGGCGTGAGGGCCCCTCCGATATTCGCCACGAGGAAGATGAAGAAGCAGATGATGTGCGCCTTCTTCTCACGGTCACGGTTGGCACGAAGCACGGGCCGGATCATCACCATGGAGGCCCCCGTCGTCCCCACCCAGGAGGCGAGGACGGTGCCGATGACGAGGAGGATCGTGTTCATCACGGGTGTCCCCCGGAGCGTCCCGGTGACCACTATGCCCCCGGAGATCGTGAAGAGGCCCCACAGGAGGATGATGAAAGGGATGTAATCGATGATGTAGATGTGAATGATCGGGACAACCGCCATCATGTGATAAACGTATATAGCGGGAACGGCAAACAAGACCGCCCAGAAGGCCGACACCTTCCCGAAATGGTCGTGCCAGAAATGGGGTGTCAGAAGGGGGCAGAGGGCGATGGAGAGAAGAATCCCGACAAAGGGGATGACCGACCAGATGGGGAGCACATACCCGAGTCCGGGATGGGCGCTATCCCCTTCGGCGGATGCCGCCTGACACAACTCCGGCACGAATAAAGCCGCCATGAGGGCAAGCCCGAAGAGGGTAAACATAACGAAACGCCATTTCCTCTCACGCTCATTTGTCATTTGCCGATCCTCCTCACACCCGCACTCGATATCACAGTCCGGGCCATCCCCGCAACGCAGAATACGGCTGCCCCGGGCGTGGATACAAAACCTGCATAAAATGAAAAAGCCAGGTTTATCCCTTCACCCTGGCTCTTTTCAAGCATATATCAGAGACCGTCTCTTACGGCCGTTAATTCAGACCTATGATTTACCGGCTTGCTCGGCGATCTTGATCCGGATCTCGGCGCGGTTGAGGTCGGCTTCCGCCTTCGCATAGCCGGGGTCTTCCTTGGCCATCTTGGCCAGCTTCTGCTCCGCCTTCTCCTTCGCCCGCTTGGCCCTGTCCACGTCGATCTCATCGGCCCTCTCGGCCGTTTCCACAAGGATGGTGACCTTGCCGGCCGTCACTTCGGCGTAGCCCGTGTTCACGGCGTAGTGGGTCCGGCGGCCGTCCCGGAGGTAACTCAGTTCGCCGAACTTGATCGCGGAGAGAAGCGAGGCATGCCCCTTCAGGACGCCGAACTCGCCTTCGATACCGGGGATGGTGATTTCCTCGACCTTCCCGCTGAAAGTCATCTTCTCCGGTGTCACGATTTCAACCATCAACTCGTCGGCCATGAGGAAACCTCCGCTTTCGGTTATTCAGACAGCCTTCTGGCTTTCTCGACGGCTTCCTCGATTCCGCCCACCATGTAGAACGCCTGCTCCGGCAGCTCGTCGTGCTTGCCGTCCAGAATTTCCTTGAAACCCCGGACGGTGTCCTTCACGGTGACGAACTTTCCTTCCGTCCCCGTGAATTGGGCAGCCACGAAGAAGGGCTGGGAGAGGAACCGCTGAATCTTTCTCGCGCGGCCGACGGTGAGCTTGTCTTCTTCGGAAAGCTCGTCCATGCCCAGGATGGCGATGATATCCTGGAGATCCTTGTAACGCTGGAGGATGAGCTGGACGTTACGGGCCACCTGGTAATGTTCATCGCCGAGGACGTTGGGGTCCAGGATGCGCGAGGTCGAGTCGAGGGGATCCACGGCCGGGTAAATGCCGAGTTCCGCTATGGGACGCGAGAGAACGACGGTGCCGTCCAGGTGGGCGAAGGTCGTGGCGGGGGCGGGGTCCGTCAGGTCGTCGGCAGGGACGTAGACGCACTGTACGGCCGTGATCGAACCCTTGTCCGTCGAGGTGATCCGCTCCTGGAGCTCACCGAGGTCCGTGGCCAGGGTGGGCTGGTAACCGACGGCGGAGGGCATGCGGCCCAGGAGGGCCGAAACCTCGGAACCGGCCTGGGTGAAACGGAAGATGTTGTCGATGAAGAGAAGCACGTCCTGCCCCTGCACGTCGCGGAAGTACTCGGCCGCCGTCAGGGCCGTGAGGGCCACCCGGGCGCGGGCTCCGGGAGGCTCCGTCATCTGGCCGTAGATCAGGGCCGCCTTGGAGATAACACCGGATTGCTTCATTTCGAGGTACAGGTCGTTGCCCTCCCTCGTCCTTTCGCCCACTCCCGCGAAAACGGAGATTCCGCCGTGGTGCATGGCGATGTTATGGATCATCTCCATCATGACGACGGTCTTGCCGACGCCGGCACCGCCGAACATCCCCATCTTGCCCCCGCGGGGGAAGGGAACCAGCAGATCGATGACCTTGACGCCCGTCTCGAGGACGTGAACCGTGGTGTCCTGCTCGAGGAACGTGGGGGCCGACCTGTGGATCGGCATCATGTCCTTTGCGTTCACCGGTCCCAGACCGTCGACGGGTCTCCCGACGACATTGAGAATCCTGCCCAGCCCCGGTTCGCCGACGGGAACCAGAATGGGGGAGCCGATGGCCTCGGCCTTCATGCCCCGAACCAGTCCGTCCGTAATATCCATGGCGATGCAGCGCACCATGTTGTCGCCCAGGTGCTGCGCCACCTCGACAATCAGGTTGCCTTCCTCATCATTGATGGCCGGGTTCGAGATCTTGATGGCATCCAGAATGTGGGGAAGGTGCCCTTCGTCGAACTCGACATCGACAACCGGTCCGATGACCTGTACGATTCTTCCTAAATTGCTCATGCCGCTCTCCTTATAAAGTTTCTGACGTCCTTACAATCCATCCCGATTGCAGGGCTCGGCTTATTTCGCCTTTTTCAGCGCCTCCGTGCCGCCCACGATATCCATGAGCTCCTTGGTAATATTGGCCTGCCGCACCTTGTTAAAGGTCAGTGTGAGGCTCCTCGTGAGGTCGTCACAGTTCTTCGTGGCGTTGTCCATGGCCACCATCCTCGCCCCGTGCTCACCCGCCGAGGTTTCCAGGAGGGCACGGTAGATGAGCACCCGGATGTACATCGGAAGGAGCTGGTTCAGGAGGACCTCGTCGGAGGGCTCATAGATGTAGTCGAGCCGTTTTTCGTAGTCCACCTCCTCCTCGGTGCCGACGGAGGGCAGCGGCAGCAGCCTCACGACCCTCGGCCTCTGGATGGAAACGCTCGCGAATTCGTTGTAGACGAGATACAGCTCGTCGTACTCCTCGGCGATGAAGGAGGGAATGACGTCCTCGCCAACCCCGATGGCAAGCCCCATGTCGAACTTCCGGAAAACATCGGTGTGCGCACTGTGGAGCTTGGACTTTTTCCTGAAGTAATCCCTCCCCTTTCGTCCCACCGGAACCACCGAAATCTCTTTGCCTTCTTTGGCCTTCGCCTGCACAAACCGTTCGGCCGCCCGGATGAGATTCGTGTTGAACCCGCCGCAGAGACCGCGGTCCGAGGTCATGACGATGACCCGGATTCGTCTTGGCTCCCTCGCCGCGAGAAGGGGGTGGGACTTCGAATCGACCCGGAGGGCAAGGCTGTTCAGCACATCCATGAACTTGATGGCGTAGGGCCTGAAGTTCTCCATCCGCAACTGGGCGGAACGGAGCTTCGAGGCCGATACCATGTTCATGGCTCTGGTGATCTGCTTGGTTTTCTGGACCGCAGTAATCTTTCTTCGGATATCCCTTAGGGCGGCCATGGCCTGTCTTATTCTCCCTTAGCGTTTCGTGAGCGAAAATGCCTCATCTATCACCCGGCGACGAAGATGTTGTCGAATTCCGTAAGCACGTCTTTTATCTTCTTCTCAAGCTCCGGGCTGATGATCTGCTTGTCGTCGATCTCCTTCAGGATCTCGGGGTATTTACCCTTCACGTAATCGAGGACCTGGGGCTCGTAGCTCTTGATCTTGTCCACGGGGTACTTGTCCAGAAATCCCTTCGTTCCCGCAAAGAGGACGACCACTTCTTCCCCGAGCGACATGGGCTTGTACTGGGGCTGCTTCAGGACCTCCACCAGACGCACGCCCCTCTCCAGCTGGGCCTGCGTGGCCTTGTCCAGATCGGATCCGAACTGCGCGAAGGCGGCCATCTCGCGGTACTGCGCGAGCTCCAGTTTCAGGGTGCCCGCCACCTGCTTCATGGCCTTCACCTGGGCGGCGCCGCCGACGCGGGAAACGGAAAGACCGACATTGATGGCCGGGCGGATACCGGAATAGAAGAGGCCCGGCTCGAGGTAGACCTGGCCGTCGGTGATGGAGATCACGTTCGTCGGGATGTAGGCCGAAACGTCGCCGGCCTGTGTCTCGATGATGGGCAGGGCCGTGAGCGAGCCTCCACCGTAATCGGAGCTCACGCGCGCGGCGCGCTCGAGAAGCCTGGAGTGGTTGTAAAAGATGTCCCCGGGGAAGGCCTCGCGTCCGGGGGGCCGCCGGAGGAGCAGTGAAATCTGCCGGTAGGCCACGGCCTGCTTCGAAAGGTCGTCGTAGATGATGAGCGCATCCTGCTTCCGGTCACGCCAGTACTCCCCGATGCTGCACCCCGAATAGGCGGCGATGTACTGCAGGGTGGCCGGGTCGCTCGCGCAGGCGCTGACGACGACGGTGTAGTCCATGGCGCCGTTCCGCCGCAGGGCCTCCACGACCTGCGCCACCGTTGATTTCTTCTGGCCGATGGCGACATAGATGCATTTGACGCCGGTGTCCTTCTGGCGGATGATCGCATCGATGCAGATGGCCGTTTTCCCGATCTGGCGGTCGCCGATGATAAGCTCACGCTGGCCGCGGCCGATGGGCGTCATGGCGTCAATCGCTTTGAGACCGGTGTACATGGGCTGGTTCACGGGCTGGCGGGCGATAACGCCGGGGGCGACCATCTCGATGCGTCGGTTCTCCTTGGCCTCGATGGGCCCCTTGCCGTCGATGGGCCGGCCCGTGCCGTCGATGACGCGTCCCAGAAGCTCGTCGCCGACGGGGACTTCCGCGATCCTGCCCGTCCTTTTCACGATGTCCCCTTCCTTGATATGGGTGTCTTCCCCGAGGATGGCGACGCCGACGTTGTCACGCTCGAGGTTGAGAACCATGCCGAGGATATTCCCGGGGAACTCCAGGAGCTCCATGGCCATGGCGTTCTCGACACCGTAGATACGGGCGATACCGTCACCCACGGAGAGGACGGTACCCGTCTCGCTGATGTCCAGCTTTTTCTCGTACTCCTTGATCTGCTTCGAGATGATTTGACTGATTTCTTCTGCCCTGATCGCATCCATCACCTATATCTCCTCTCCCAAGAGCTTCCTGATGTTGTTGAGCTGCGTCTTGATACTCCCGTCGTAAAGGGTGTCCCCGACCCGGACGACAAGGCCCCCGATCAGGGAGCTGTCCTTCTCGACGGTCATTTCCACTTCCTTGCCCGTCATCTCGGCGATCTTCGACTTGAGGCTTCCTGTAAGGTCGCCGTCCAGCGGAAAAGCTGTTTTCACGGAAACCCGGACCTTCTTGAGCTTCTGATCCATGAGCTGCCGGTAGGATTCCGCGATATCCCCGGCGATGCCGATACGCTTCTTGTCCACCAGCAGCCTCAGGAAATTGGCCGTCATGCCGGACATGCTGACGCGGCCCAGAATCTGCTCAACGACGGACTTCTTTTCCGATTGGTCAAAGACCGGATTGGCCAGAAACTCCCGCAGGTCCCTGTTTTCATCGATCAGGGAAGAAAAGGACTTGAGCTCGTTATAGAAATCCTCGTATTTCTGTTCCTCGGCCGCTATGTCAAAAAAGGCCTTGGCATACCGTTTGGCGATATCACTCCCGATCAATTTTCCTTCACCATCCTGTCCATGTATTCTTTGACCATCTTCTCGTGGTCCTCCTGGCTGACATTTCTCTTCAGAATGTCTTCCGCCACTTTGATGGAGAGTTCCACGGCTTCCGTCCGGAGCTGTGAACCGGCCTTCTTCATCTCCTGCTCCATCCTGGCTTTGGCGTCCTCTTTCATTTTCTCGGCGGCCTTCTCGGCATCGGCGATGAGTTTCTGTTTTTCCGCGAGGCCCTGGGCCTTGATCATCTCTGAAATGTTCTGGATGTCGTCGGTGGCCTTCGTCAGCTTGACCTCGTATTCCTTGAACTTCTCCTCGGCCTCCACTTTCCGGTCATTGGCCTCCGCCAGCGACGTCTTGATGTCTTCACGGCGATTCCGGAAGAAGCTCACCAGGCGCTTCCAGGCGAGCTTGTAAAGGATGTAGACCAGGATCGCGAAATTCAGGAGCCGCCATGCGAAGTCCCAGAGCTGCGCCTTGTGGTCCACTTCACCCCCCGCCGAGGCGCAAAAAGCCGGCACCACGACCAGGAGCGTCCCCAGAACGGCCGGCAGAACGCTCAACAAGAACCTCCGCAAGTGATTCCCCGCACGACACCTTTTCATCAAACACTCCTTCCCAGGACCTTTTCGGCTATCTCCTTCGATATTTTCTCGGAGTGGCTTCTCAGGATCACTCTCGCGCCGTCCACTTCCTGGGCCATCCGGACCTGGAAGTCATCCATCATTTTCTGGATTTCAGCCCTTGCCCCGTCCAGTATCTCCTTCCCCTTCTCGGCTCCCTCCTTCTGGATCTCGCCGCGCTGGGCCATGGCCTCGCCCTTGGCCTGGGCGATCCTGGCCTCGTACTCGGCCACCTTCTTGTCAATCGTATCCTGCAGGCGCTTGATTTCCGCCTCGGCGGAATCAAAGATGCCCTTCCTGCGCTCCATTATCTGGAGAATAGGTTTGTAGAGGAGCTGATTGAGGATGAAGATCAGGGCCAGGAAATTGATGATCTGAATGAATACCGTGCTGTTGATATCTACCATGATGACCGGTCCTTACATGAAAGATAAAAACACAGAAAAACCGAGAGGATAGGACATCCTCTCGGTTACTTAAGACACTGACGGCAGCTGGAGAAGGGTTACGGCGACATCGCGGCGATCCGTTGATAACTGATTGACATTATAATGCTTTTCCACGATATCCCCTTCCGGGCAAGCTATGCTTAAAGCGCTGACTACTAATCATAACTGACCGGCCTTGTCAATACTTTTTTTCAATCAGGGAAGGGGTTTCCTGACGGCTGAAGAAAGCCTTGAAGCGGCGGCTCGGGAGGCGATACAAAGGGGCTCCGAAAATCCGTGATTCTCCTGCTTTTCCGGCAGAGCCACGGGATGCTTTCAGTCCTCTTTGACCTGACCTTTGACCATGCGGCAGTCGCCCTCGAAGACGCCGCCGTCCTGAACGACAAAGACAGGGGTTGTGACCGTTCCGAAAAATTTTCCCGTTTTGAATATTTCCACCCTTTTTTTGGCCTCGGCGGAGCCGTGAAACTCACCCCCGACCAGGAGGTTGTCCACGGAGATGGCCGCCTCGATGTGGGCCCCCTCGCCGATGACAAGGGTCCCTCCTCCCATAATTTCCCCCTTGAAGCGTCCGTCCAATCGGACGGACCCGCTGAAGACAAGCTTCCCCTCGAACTCCGTGCCCTTTCCCAGAAAGGCCTTGATCTCGTCATTGTCCGGTTTTTTCTTGCTTAACATAGGATTCCTCCTTATCCAAGAGATCGGGCGACGTCAAATACAAATTCGAGTCCCCTCCATTAAACAGGTCCTAATCATGTTGGAGCAGATACCTTCTCATGCTCACGCTCATCAAGAGCCCCACGCCGGTGAGCAGCCCCACCATGGACGATCCCCCGTAGCTGAGAAAAGGCAGGGGAATACCCACCACGGGCAGAATTCCGATCACCATGCCGATGTTGATGAAAAAACCCCAGAAGACGAGCATGACGAGACCGAAGGCGATGAGGGTACCCAGGAAATCCCGGGCCTGCTGGGCGATTTTCAGGCCCCACAGGATGAAGGCCAGGCAGACCATCAGCAGAATCACGGCCCCGAGAAAACCCCATTCCTCGGCAAAAACGGAAAAAACAAAGTCAGTCTGCTGCTCGGGCAGAAATTTCAGCTGACTTTGCGTCCCGTGCATGTAACCCTTGCCGAAGAACATCCCCGAACCGACGGCGATGATCGACTGGATGATGTGATACCCCGAACCGAGGGGATCCCGCCCCGGATCAAAAAAGGTCAGGACCCTCTCCCGTTGATAGTCGTGCATGAAATTCCAGAGAACGGGCACCAGGAGCAGGCCCGTCAGAGCGGTCAGGAGGACGGATCTCCACTTCACGCCCACGAAGAGGACCATGGAGCCGAAGAGGATGAGCAGAAGAAGCGCGGTGCCCAGGTCCGGCTGCCGGATGATCATCACGAAGGGAACGAGGACCATCAGGATGGGGACGAAGAGGCTGCGGATCGTATAGGCCTCCGGCAGTTTGTGATCGTTGAAGTACCTGGCCAGGGCCAGCACAAGGGTCAATTTCACCAGTTCCGAGGGCTGGAATGAAAACCCCCCGAGGTTGATCCACCGCTGAGACCCGTGGGTGACATTCCCGTAGAAATAGACAAGGATGAGCAGAAGGATGGCCACGCCGTGAATGGTGTAGGCGGACCGGGCGATGAGACGGTAGTCAACGCACATCACGGCAAACATCAGGACGAACCCCACGGCGATCCAACGGATCTGCTTCAGGAAAGGAGGATCCCCCGATGCGCTTGCGCCTGCACTGTTGAGATTCAGGAGGCCGATGCACAGGATCACCGTGAGCAGGCCGAAAAGCGTCCAGTCGAATGAATACAGCAGTCGCCGATCAATTCTCATGAGGGTACCTGTTCGCGAAATATCCGTCGATGACCTTCCGGGCTACGGGCGCAGCCGCCGTGGCCCCGTGGCCGCCGTGCTCGATGACTACCACGACGGCTATTTCGGGGTTATCCATCGGCGCGAAACAGACAAAAAGAGCGTGGTCCCTGTACTCGTAAGGGAAAAAGACCTGCTTTGCATCTGCCCCTTCGGGAAGACCGATGACCTGCGCCGTTCCGGTCTTCCCGCAGACGTCGGCTTCCTTCCGCTTCAGCGCGTACCCCGTTCCGCCCGGCTCGTTGCAGACCCCCCAGAGGGCCTGGACCACCAGCTCGATGTTTTCCCGGCTGACGTCGACGGTCTTTTTCAACTGCGGGGGAAATTCCTGGACAATCTGGCCCTCTTCCGTCTCCACCCGCTTGATGATCCTGGGGGTGTAGATCCTGCCCCGATTGGCGGCGGCGCAGTAGGCGTTCAGCAACTGCAGAGGCGTCAGGTTATTGAATCCCTGGCCGATGGAGATGGAGATGGTTTCGCCCGGCTGCCAGGGGACGCCGAACCGGGCCAGCTTCCACTCCTTGGTGGGAACCAGGCCGGATTTTTCTCCGAGGAGGCTGACGCCTGTTTTCTCCCCGAGGCCGAACTGATAGGCGTACTCGGCGATCGCATCCACGCCGAGGAGTTTCCCGACATTGTAAAAATAGACGTCGCAGGACTCCACAATGGCCCGGTGGAGCGAGACCCGGCCGTGACCGCCCTTTCGCCAGCAACGGAAGGTCCTCGTCCCCATTTCAAAGGTTCCGGGGCAGTTGAAGGATGTCTCGGGCGTGATGACGCCTTCCTCCAGTCCGGCCATCGCCACGATGAGCTTGTACGTCGAGCCCGGCGGGTACTGGCCGCTGATCGCCTTGTTTTCCATGGGATGGAGCGGACTTTTTGTGAGCCTCTCCCAGTTCTCCTGCGAGATGCCCCGGTTGAAGAGGTTCGGGTCGAAGCCGGGCTTGCTCACCATGGCGAGAATCGATCCGTCGCGGGGATCGACGGCGATGACGGAACCGGCCTTCTCCTCCAGGGCGTTCCAGGCGATACGCTGGAGAACGGAATCCAGGGTCAGCACGATCCGGTATCCCACGGTGGGCTCCACGCGCCCCAGCATTCGGATTTTTTTGCCGACGACGTTGACCTCGATCTGCTCCCCGCCGTTTTTCCCCCTGATTTTCGGGTCGAGGTACCGCTCGATGCCGTATTTTCCCACGAGATCGCCGGGCCGGTATTGCTCGCCCCCCTCCCGCTCCATGTCGGTGCGGCTCACCTCTCCGGTATATCCGATGACGTGGGCCATCGACTCCCCGAAGAAATACTCCCGCACGGGCATGACATCAATGCTGACCCCCGGAAGTTCCAGGGCATGGGTCTCCACGAGGGCCAATTTTTCCCGGCTGATGTTCCGATCCAGCCGGTAGGTCATCTGCGGCCTTCTGGTTTCCAGGAGCTGCGTGTAGTCCTCGCTGAGGCTGAGCCGGTGTTTGTTGTACAGGCCCTCGAGCGTTTCAATGACACTCCGGACATTCTTCGCATCCTCGGGGTAGATGAACACATCGAAAGAGGGCCGGTTGTCCACGAGGACCACGCCGCGGGAATCGAGGATAATACCGCGCAGGGCCTTGACTTCCCGCAGACGCACCCGGTTGTTCTCGGACCGGACCCGCAGATCCTGCCCCTGAATGACCTGAAGATACCACAACCGGACCACGATCAGGGACACGGCAATGAGGACAATCCAGAAGAGCGCCCGAAAACGGTTCCGGTACTCTCCCGGGTCATAGGGATTCAGTCGATCGTCGATCTCCGGCATGAAACAAGACCTCGAGATAATTCAGCCCCGCGAAGAGCGCCGGGCTCAGAACGCCGGCCACAAGGGCCTGCGGCAAAAAAACCCTGTAGAGATTGTAGCTCATATTGACGTCAAAGACGGACTTGTAGAGGACGACAATGTAAAGCCCCTCCAGGAGAACGCACAGAAAGGTGAAGATCATGATGAAGAACATCTGCTCGCTGTAGATCCGGTTCGTCAGAAGCCGGGTCAGAAAGAAGACGATGACGTAAAAAAAGGTATAGAGGCCCATGACGGCGCCCGAGAGGCAGTCAAAGACAAACCCCGTCAGCGCGGCGAAAATGCCGCCCCGCACCTCCTCGAAGTTGAAGCCGGCAAAGATGACGAGCATAAGCGACAGCTCGAGGCTGATCTTCCCCGCGAAGAGAAGATCGACGAACGTCCGCTGCAGGATGATGACCGAGAAGGCCAGGAGCAGGGTCAGAAGATAAAAAATCATCTCCTTTTCTCCTTGCTTCGTTCGGGGATGAGGACCAGCACCTCCTCCAGCTTCGTGAAATCAACGGCGGGCATCACCTCCACGTGCTGGAATAGCCCCGTCTCCCTCTTTTCCGCCGTCGCGATCATCCCGAGGACCAGCCCCTTGGGGAAAATGCCCCCCAGCCCCGATGTGACCAGTGTGTCGCCCGGCTTCACCTCGTCGGTGCGCTGAACGTATTTGAGGCGGCAGAGCTGCGGTCCGCCTCCCTGCAGAATACCCTGCGCGCGGCTGCCCTGGACAAGGGCATCGATGTTGCTGTTGTAGTCCGTGACCAGAAGGACGCGTGAGACATTCCAGGATGACTCAATGATGCGGCCCACGATCCCCTGTGAGGTCACGACGGGAAGTCCCTCAACGATGCCGTCGTCGGTTCCCTTTTCAATGATGATCGTCTTGAAGAGCGACGATCTTTCATTGCTGACGACCCTGGCCGCGACGGTGGAGTAGATCATCGTCTCTTCCAGGGAGAGGATTTTTTTCAGACGACCGACCTCGTAGTACATCTCCCGGTAGGAATTGATCTCGTTCTGGAGATCGGCGATTTTTTTCTTGAGATCCCGGTTTTCGGACTCGAGACCGACGAGGAAGAGGTAGCGGCCCCAGACGTCCCCGAGCCCCCGGAAGGCGGAATGGATTCCCTTCTCAACGGGGGAGGCTGTCTCCATGGCCACTTTCTTGAAGAATCCGACCTGACCCGGCCGTTTCAGATGATAGGATAGGAGAGCGAGAGAGGCAACAATGAAGACAAAGGCGATGGCGAGCCTTTGATATTTTTTAAAGAAAAACATCTCTGAATGGAACCGATCCGGTGATGCGATGTTAGGAATGCCTCCCAGCGGGTTGCCGGAAAGAGAACGGAGTCTTCTCGAGTCTTGCCCGTGCCTGACCCGTGACGCGGGATACCCTCAACGACCTTATCGTCTACAGTTGAATGGCAACCTCTTTCAACAGGTCGATTTCATCGAGCACAACGCCGGAGCCCCGGGCCACGGTCGACAGCGGGTCATCGGAAATGGTGATCGGAAGATTCGTCTCTTCCCTGAGAAGCTTGTCGATCCCTCTCAGGAGCGCGCCGCCCCCCGTCAGAACGATTCCCCGGTCCACGATATCGGCGGCCAGTTCCGGCGGCATTTGCTCGAGGGCATCCTTGATGGTTTCGACGATGATGCTGATGGGTTCAGCCAGGGATTCCCGGGCCTCCTCGGAGTTGAGTTCCACGATCTTGGGGATGCCGGAGATAAGGTCCCTTCCCTTGACTTCCACGGTCCTCAACTCGTCCTCGGGATAGGCGCAGCCGATCGTCATTTTGATCATCTCCCCGGTTTTTTCACCGATCAGGAGGCTGTACTTTCGTTTCAGATATTGAACGATGCCCTCATCCATCCGGTCCCCGGCCACGCGGACGGACTTGGCATAAACGATGCCGGACAGGGAAATGACGGCCACTTCCGTGGTCCCGCCCCCGATATCCACCACCATGGAACTCACGGGCTCCCGAATGGGAAGCCCCGAGCCGATGGCCGCCGCCATCGGTTCCTCGATGAGATAGACCTCCCGGGCCCCCGCGGATTCGGCCGTTTCCTTGACGGCTCTGCGCTCCACCTGGGTGACGCCGGAGGGAATGGATATGATGATCCGCGGGCGGATCAGGGTCCTGCGGTTATGAACCTGCCGTATAAAGTGACGGAGCATTGCTTCCGTGATGTCAAAATCGGCGATCACGCCTCCCTTCATGGGCCGGATGGCCTCGATGTTTCCGGGCGTCTTGCCCAGCATCTTCTTGGCCTCTGCGCCGACGGCAAGCACTTTTTTGATCCCCCTCGAATCCCTGTGCACCGCCACGACGGAAGGCTCACTGAGCACAATGCCCTTTCCCTTCACGAAAACGAGCGTGTTGGCCGTGCCCAGATCGACGGCCAGATCGTTTGAAAATTTCCCCAGGATAAAATCGAATAACACCTTCTTGCGTCCTCCTCACTGCAACGTAACCCCGTGTATCGACACGGTTCATGATTCTAGGTGGGCTCTTATACAGCATTTAACCCCGCGAATCAATCATTATTCTGAAAATTGTTGCAATTTTCATGCGACTGTAATAGAAACCTTTGGTTGATTCCGGGAGAATTTCATCATGCTCCAATTCATGAGAAAACATGCCCGAAGCTGGATCATGAAGGTCCTGCTCGGCCTCATCATCATCGTCTTCATTTTCTACTTCGGGTCCCTTCGCTGGAGCCGAGAGGCGGAATCCGTCGCTGAAGTCGACGGGAAGTTCATCACCTACACGGACTACCGCCGGGAATTGCAGAACACCCTGGACATGTACCGACAGACCTTCGGGGGGAACATTTCCGACGAGGTGATGAAAAGCCTCAAGGTGAAGGAGCGGGTGCTCGATAACCTCGTCAATCAGGCCGTCCTCGTGAACATCGCCGAGCGGATGAACATCACGGTGAGCGACGAGGAAGTGCAGCGCTATATTTCCAGATATCCCGCTTTTCAAAGAGGCGGGATGTTCGATGAACGCCTCTACCAGCAGTTCCTCAAATACAACCGGATCTCCGCCGAGGATTTCGAGGCCGCGCAGAGGAAGGGGCTTCGCATCATCAAGCTTGAGCGCATGATCAGGGAGGGCGCCAAGGTGTCGGACCTGGAGGCCTTTGAGGCTTACCGGCTCCAGACGGAGAGGATCAACCTGGAGATATTCAAACTCCCCCTTCAGAACTGCCGCAGAGAAGTACGACCAACGGAAAAAGACCTCGAAGCCTACCTGAGTGAAAACGCCGAGACCCTGAGGGTCCCCGAGCAGTTTCAGGTCCGATACCTCGCCTTCCTGGCCGAGCACTACGCCGGCAAGGTCCAGATTTCAGCCGATGAGGTGAAGAGCCACTACGAGAGGATGAAGCAGGGGACGGCCGGCAGGGGCAGTGCTCCCCCCTTCGCCCAGGTCCAGGACAGAATCGCCAGAGAGTTGAGAATGGCCAGGGCCATGACCGTCGCTGCCGACGAGGCCAAAAAGGCTCACGACACGATTTATCAGGAGGAAAACTTCGAAGCCTACGCGAAGGAGAAGGGGCTCCCCGTACACACCACGGGATTCTTCTCGGGAGGAAACCTGCCGGCGGAACTTCGGGAGGTTAAGAACGCGGCAGAGGAGATCTTCTCGTTGAAGGGCAATGACGTCAGTCCCGTTTTGTCCGGCCCGCGAGGGCATTACCTGATCAAGCTGGCGGCTCGAAAACCCTCATACGTGCCCAAGCTCTCCGAAGCGAGAGTCCAGATCGAGGGGAAATACATCAACGACAGGGCGAGAAGCCTCTGTCAGGCGACGGCCCAGGAGGTTCTCCAACGGTTCAAAAAAGGGGAAGACAGCCGCTCCCTGGCCCGCGCAAAGGGAATGGACATTTCGGAAACGGGCTTTTTCTCTTTGACGGCGGGGGCCGTTCCCAAGGTCGGCAGCTCCAAGGAGATATACGATACTCTGCTTCCGTTATCGGAGAAAAACCTGTTTGCCGATCGCGTCTTTTCCTCCGACGACGGTTTCGTGGTCCTCAAGTTCAAGGGGCGAACAGGGGTTGATCCCAAGGGATTCGAAGCGAGGAAAGACGAGCTTCGTGAACGGCTCCTGCAGATGAAACAAACAGGCTACTTCCAGGCCTGGCTCAATGAACAGAAAGAATTGATGACAAAGGAAGGCAAGATCACCATCAAGAAAGAAGCCGGCGCTCTTTGAGGCGCATCCACCCGGTTATGGATAATAAAAGCGGGGGTGGAATTTCTCCGACCCCCGCTTTTCATTTACAGCCCGCCGCAGCGGCCACTCACTTCATGCCGAACTCGCCCGTGTCGACCCATTCGCTCTTGACCAGCGACCACCAGTCATCGGCGAGTCCCTTCAACACGTAATCGTAGGGCAGCCAGCCGTAGCCGGCATCCCCCCACGCCTTGCCCCAGGAGTTCCGGACGAGGAAGGCCCCCGTGGTCGTCTTGCCCCCGGGTCCAGTATTCTTGATTTTCATTTTGTCGTCGTAGCCCATCGCCGCCACGGCATGTCCCCCGAGGACCTTTTCGCCGGGCGTGGGGAAAGGAATCCGGCCGTCTTTGTCGGCCTGGGAGATGCTGTCGTAAACGGTGAAACCGAACATGGCGGGCAGCCCCTCCGCGAGATTGGCCTTGATCCGCTTGAGCAGCTCCTCATTCGACGACCCCGGAGGATCCAGACGGTAATAGCTGATGGCCTGGTAATTCTGGGCGTAGGCGTAACAGAAGGCGGGGGGTTCTTTCTCGAAATCGGCGACATGGTATGGCCAGTGTTTTTCAGGCGGGACACCGAAGAGGACCAGTGCGCCCATAGTCGTCCGCAGAAAGGCCCCCGTGTCACCCGTCCATCTGAGAAGGTTCCTCGTCACCTTGTAGAGAAACAGGCGCGAGGCGTTGAGATGTTTGCCGAAGGCCCTCTTTTCGAAATATTCGACGATACCCACGCCGGCATGAGCCGTGCAGGAACCCAGCTCCCCCTGGTCTTCCACGGGTGAGCACCAGGCCCTGAGGTCTATCTTGTCCGGCACCTCGCGGGCTCTCTGCAGAAGTTTCGCCTTTTTCAGAATCGGGAGGACCTGATCGCTCCCGACCGTGTAATCCCTGAAATCCGGATAGTCCGGCAGCCACCCCATCCCGCGTTTCGTCATGCTCTCCATAAAATCCCCCCTTGATAACCTTAAAAGCGCCTGGTTTTGATCCTTTATATTCCGCAAAACAACCGGATAAAGGTTCGCACCGCTCATTTCCCGATGCCCGGCGCCTGAGCCCCGGTGTCTCTTTTCATCACCACCAGTAAGGATGGCGGCGCCATCCGTAAGGATAGGGTCCCCAGTAAGGATAGGGCGGACCCCAGAACAGGGGATCGTAATAATAAGGATAATCCTGTCTTTGCTCCCAGAGGCGGATATCCCTGGCATCGATGACAGGGTAAATATAGCGGTGTTCCCCCACGAGGCGATCCTCTTTGCCGGCGACGGCGCCCGAAACCGTCAGTTCCCTGCCCTTGCTGTAAATCGCCGGGTCGAGGAAACCCGCATATCGAACGATGAAACGGCCCGCTGATTTATCCAGATCCTTGGGCTGTTTCTGGAAATCAAGTTCCGTCTGCCGGACAATGATCAGGGTGACATCCGGCCGGTTGACGGCCTCGATGATCACGCCGCCCCAGAGGACGACTTTCCCCTTGAACAACCCGGGGTCCTTCAGCACATCCTCAAAAGCGATGTCTTTTTCAACTTCCCGCATGGTCTCCTGCGGAAAGGGTGCACAGGCGACCATCAGCGTGAAAAAGATCGGGATAAGATACTTAGGTCTCATCTGTAAATCCCTATACCCACACCGCCACCGCTGCCCCCGCTTCCCGCGCCTACCCCGACACCGATGCCGAACCGCGGAGCGCTGTAGGCGTCTTCCGGTTTCCAGAGATAGTGCTCCCTAGCCGCGAGCACGGGATAGGTGTAATTGACTTCCTTAATAGGGCGGATCACCTTGCCTTCCACCTGCCCCGCCACGGTCAGTTTTCGCCCGCTGGCATAGATGGCGGGATCCAGGAAGCCCTGAAAGCGCACCAGGAAGCGGCCGAAGGACTGGTCGGCATCCGAGGGCCTCTGTTCGTAGTCGAGGGGCTTTTCCAGAACCTCGATCCACGTCTCGTTGGCTTTCACGGTCGTCGTAATGATCTGACCCCCCAGCAGCACGACACTTCCTTTATAGGCGTCGGGGTTTTGCTGAAGGGCCGGAAAGGCGATGCTCTTGTCCACGGTGCCCATGGTGGTCTGCGAAATGACGGGGGCACAGGCGGACAACAGCATGAGAAAACCCGTGACGAAAACGATTTTTTTGATCATCATCAATCGCTCCTTCCAAAGGGGGGCGCGCTGTCCCTTCCGGGGCAACGGGATTTCCCGCTTTTTTGAAATGTTATTAAATTCTTATATAATTCATGGCCGGGGAAAGGTCAACTTAGAATCAGGAGGGAAAAGCGGCGAGCGGCAGGGATGAAAGGGCTATCTTTCTCCCGTCGTTTGTAGTAAAAGGGTTGCCCATTCAAATCCTGAAGGAGGTTTTATGGATAAGAAATGTCTGATGTACCTGGCGGCGGGCGTGGTCCTCCTTGTCGTCGCCCTCTACTGGACAAGGTTTCAGGTCATCCCCGTCCACGCCATGAACGGCGTGGGATTCTACAAACTCAACAGGATCACAGGGCAGGTGACGCTCGTTACAGGCCTCGAACAGATCAACACCCTGAAGGTCAGGGATTTCGATATGCCCCAGACAGCCGTCGAGCCTCCCGAACCGGCCAAACCCTCCCGATAGGCTTCAGCATGACTCGATGAGGATCCTGTCTGCGACAGGGGTTTTGCTCGCGCTTTTCATTCCGCTTTGATCCCGCCGGGGTCGGGGCGGAACGGTCTTAAAACGTATGCCTGCAAGGCCGAGCCTCAGGTGATGGGGAGACTGCGGCGGGTAACGCTTCCGGGAAACAGAAAGAACAACGTATTGAAAAGGTGATTCAGAGGCACTCCCACTCGCCGAGGTCGCAGGGTGCGGATTCGGAGAGGGCGCCTTTGTCCCAGTCGTACCAGCCCGTCTGCCTGCACTGAACGCATTGGGCGGCCTCTTCGGCCTTCTCGAAGGTGGCAAGCCACATGCCTCCGATACAGAGCTTGACCATGCCCTCGCACTGTTCATCGGGCTCGATGGAAAATGTCCCGGTCGTGGTCCTGTAAATGTACGTCATTTTTTCACCCCCGTGATCCGTATCCCCGGACATAACACGCGACCTCTATAATGCCTCGCGAATCTTATTTCAAGGTCTGAAATGACCCCGGGTTGTGTAGGGGTGAGGTCGGCGGGATATTCAGGCTTGTCAAAAACGGTGCCGAAGCGACCCGTCAGGGTCTGATTTCCACTGTCGTCCAGTCGGGAACGAGATCCCAGATTTCATCGATCTCGCTGTTCGTCACGGCGATACAGCCGTTGGTCCAGTTGAAGAGATAGTGGACCGATCCCATCCAGAACTTGTCTTCCTTCATCCCGTGAATCATGATCTTGCCGCCCGGTGAAACGCCGATGGCCCTCGCTCTTTCGACATCGGCCATGTTCGGGTAGGAGACGTGAAGTGCCTTGTGATAGATGCTTTTCGAGATGCGGTAGTCGATGAAGTAAACCCCCTCCGGCGTCTTCTGATCCCCCTGCATCAGCTTGTGACCCACGGGGTCCCGACCGAGGGCGATGTTATAGGATTTAACTTCCTGCCCGTCCCTGTAAAGCGTCATGGTCCTTTTGGATTTCTCGATGACGATGCGATCGACACTGTCCTCCCTGATGAAGGGTTGTGCGGGCGAGGCCCCCGGCAGGTGGAAGAGGAAAAGAACGATCAGGATTGCGCCCGTCAATCTTGCGGAGAAAAATCGCATGTTCTTATACAACCCCTTGAAGATCACTGGTCGATCCATTCCGTGCAAAATGCTTACCAGAATGAAGGCTATCGGGGGCGTGAAGCACCAAATGCCCGCCGTAAAAAAGACATAAAAAAGGGGCAGCTTTTCAGCCACCCCTCTAATACTCTGGTGGAGCTGATCGGAGTCGAACCGACGACCTCTTGAATGCCATTCAAGCGCTCTCCCAACTGAGCTACAGCCCCGAAATGGGAATGAAATTGAGCCATTTTCCTAACACACGGTTTTCCGTGTTGTCAATACAATTTTCTTGACAACGGGAAGACCCCCCCTATAATCAACTGCAACGCCGGAGTGGTGAAACTGGTAGACGCAGGGGACTCAAAATCCCCCGCCCCTCGGGGGCATGACGGTTCGACTCCGTCCTCCGGCACCAGGGAAAATCAGGGGGTTACGAGTCTCAAATGCGACTTGCGACCCCTCTCTTTTGCACTGGTTTTAGGCCGAACGTAGCCAAAACGTAGCTGCGAGCCTTGCATCTCGACGAATTTTTGCCGTTTTAAGGCCGCTTCCTTCAGGTCCTCCTTGGATACTATGTTGTAGCGGTCAAAAACGGCCCTTGTCTTGTGGCCCGATACGGCCATGGCGACCCTCTCAGGGATGCCTGCTCGAACCATGTTTCGGACGGCAGTCCGCCTGAGATCATGGAATAGCATCCCGGGAATTCCCGCCTTTTTACATGCCGCATCCCACGACTTCCTCAGATCGTTCATGCCTTTCCCGTCCTTCAAGAAGACATAGGAACAACCGAAGGCCCTCTTACTTTGAAGACCCTTAAGCAACTTATATAGCTGTGGTTCGAGGTAAAGCGTCCGGCCTTCATCGTTCTTCGTTTCCCCCGGTTCCAGCCTTACTATACCCTCCTGAAGATCCACTTGATCCCATTTCAGCGAGAGGATCTCCTGCTTTCTCCAACCCGTTAGGTATGCAAATGTAACAACGGGTCTGAGATGCTCAGGCAAAGTTCGCATTAGACTCTGATATTGCTCGTGCTCAAAGAATCCTTTCCGAATGTTATTCTCTTTCAGCATCGGGATGTAAGGAACGTAAGCAACCCTTGGAGGAGTTGATCGAGCGGCAAGATTGAATATCCTCTTGAGGGCGGCGAGTTCTCTGTTGACTGTCGCATTAGATTTACCCTCGTCGAGACGCTTCTCGATGTATTTCTTGATGACCGGTGTTGTAATTTCGGGAACCTTCATTCCACCGAACGCATCACGAAGATACCGTACACATCGTTCCGCTTTCTCGACACTCTTCTTTTTGTTAATTCGGTAATCCGTGAGATAGTCCCCCACGAGCTCATCAAACTTCACACGTTCGAAACATACGCCAGGGAGTTTTCCATGGGCGATCTCACCCTCACGACGCCGAAGCAACTGTTCGGCCACCACCTTGAGAGGACTTCCACTTGACTCGCTGTAGACTCTTCCATGTTTAGAATACTTGATCCACAAATACTTAGAATCCTTTCGCCTGTAAACACATCCCATTTTATTCACTTCCTTTCCGGGAGCGTCTTCGCTTGACAAACTTGATGTCATAGCCGAGGTAACCGACGACCTGTAGGAACTTCTTGAGGGAAAGGCTTTCGTAGCCGTGCATGAACCTCCAAAAATTGCCGTGGTCGATCCCGAGGTCTTTGCAGACCCGGTAGGGGGTTACCTTCTCCCTGTTCATGATGTCTTTCAGGCGATTCCCCATCATGAAAGGGAGCATACAATATATTTGTGCTAAATACAAAGTATATATTGCACGAAGGGATAAGGCCGTAAATTTCGTATTATGAGCGTATTCGTGACTCATCAGATCGCTCCACTCAGGTGGCAGGACTTATGCCGGTCGATGTAGGCATCTAGGTCACGGATGTCCAAGAGTTGCTTCCGTCCTCCGTCGATCTTCATGTAGGGTAACTCACCCGACCAGATCAGGGAGCGGACGGTGTACTCCGACAGGCCAAGGTAAATGGCGGCCTCCTTGATCGAGTACATCCGTTTGTACAGAGAATCCGTAGTCCCCTGTGCCCTCTGTGGCCCTTTACTCATGCCCTCTCCCCGAGTGCTGTATAACCATATTTTCAGCCGGCCTCAGTTGGGATCCCCCCAGCGGGTCTGGAGTGACCCGCCAGGGGGGTTGATGGTTAATCAGTTACTCATCCTTAGGCTCCCAAAATGGGCAACCACCTTCGGTGTCACCTTCCTCTTGCGGCCCTCGCAGTTTCGCCAGAAGGAATTCCAAGTTCGTAAACTCTTCCATCAGGATGTCCATGTCGAGGCCAACACAATACGAACACTCTCCACCGCAATCCAAACGTGAGTGTAAATTACCAAGGATCCCGAGTGTGGCCGTTTTTATTAACCTCGTTTTTCTCATTGCTTCAGTTATTGACTGTTTTTCCACAGACTGCATGTTGGTTATCCTCCTTATTCTTTTGCTATTGGTTTCGGTTAACCCATCCCCCAATGAGATGGTTATTTGTGGGGGTACCCCTATGGCAATATATAGAATACTCTTCAAAATGTGAGATGGGCCCGTCCCTGAAATGCGCCCCTACAACTTCAAAATGTGAACTCCACCGGCCCGAAAAGGCCCTTCTATTTCCAAAATTGAAGTTATAGGTCTCACATTTTGGAGTTAGTTGCGTTCTTTCTGGGTATGATTGATTTTCGATTGACCTGTACAAATTCCTCTGTTCCATATTTCCTCCACCTCTCTGAAAGTGTGAAAAGGCTCTTGCTCCTGCTGTCTCCTCTCAACCCTCCCTTGTATGCGAGGTCAATGAAGCCGTGTTCCACGAGGTGATTAATGATGTTAGAAAATGTCCCCTCGGCGAATCCATACTTACGAGCCTCAGGATAGGTGAAGTCGAACTCGCTCTCGTATCTTTGAGGATCGTTAGGGCTTAACCTCACCTTGCCGAGAAAGTACGGCAACGCCTTGGCAGCGGATGGGGGCAAATCCTTATATGCTTGGTGGTTCAGCATGTCCCAAGTTAATGGCACGAATGGAGGCAGTTTGTTATTCTCCTTATTCCTCCTACCTCTCCTCCTTCCCCCACCGGGTTTGCCAGAACCCAACAAACGGGGATCACGATTGTTCGCTACCCGCTCCATGGGCGATCCTTGTCCCAAAGTAGGACTGACTTCACGAAACTCACTTTTTTCGACTGAAAAGCCCCCCTGATCACTCATCGGCTACCTTACCCCTACCCCCTTCATAAAAATTGATCCTAGGCCCCGTAACCCCCACTCAGCGGGGTTTTGGGGACATTACTTTGACCCATCCCAAACCCCTTTTTTCGTCCTCCGCCGACTCCTTCCCGTGAGGGGTTCTTCCCGAACCTGTAGGGATGCAACGGACAGTTCGTACTTCCACATTCCCGGACGAACTGGGCACTCCCGCCCATGCATTCTAAACAGAACTGCCTGAAGACCTTCATGGGTGGTCTCCGCTTGCCCATGCGGTACAAGTAGAACGGGCACGGTCGTCCGGTGACAATCACGAGACCGCCGCCGCATTGCTCGACTTCGGAATCCCGCCTGTCCCGAATACAATAGTGGCAGTATTCGTGGAGGGTCTGCTTGGGGGTCACTCTCTTGGTTGTCCTGAACCCACCTGAACTTTGTCTGTTGACCCTAGTCGTCATCAGTCCTCCTCGGGATGAAAATAAAAAACCACCAGTAACTGTTCTGTTTCTGGTGGTTGAATTTTAACCCGTTTACGATATATGGGCAATAAATGCTTAGTCTTTACAATATGTTACGTCTCCCAAACTTTAAGGGACACCTCAAATTCAAGGGACAGTGTTTTCTAGACTATTTGTAATACTCCGGTTCCTCCTCTCTCTGTTTTTGCTTCTTCAATCGCTGGTAGGTCTTCTCGCATTCTTTTGCGTAGCAGTGAATCTTCTTCTTATCCCTCGCAATAAAGAATGTGCCGCAATATGGGCACCTCTTGATTTTCCCACGGTCGTTATGAAGCAGGAACTCACAGAGGCTGTGTGTGTTGACGCTGATTATAAATTTCCTGAGAGGATCATAGTCATGTCTGTTGTCAAAAGTTAAATCGAATGACGGATAGTACATACGCCCTAAAGAGGAGGGCACATTTCCTTTATCAGTGGATTCGCCAATGAGAGTCTCGACTCTTGTCCGGATGCAGTTGTTCATCATAAACATGAATGATTCGAAGTGATCAATTAGTTCATAATCCATTCCCCCAATGACATCTTCTAATATTTTTTTGAATATGATTTGGTCGCATTCATAACACTTCAGTCTGTTGGACCCCTCAAATAGTTCGGGCTTATCAAGAAAGAATTTTCTTCCATGGCTCAGGTAGCAAGGCTTCTTATAATCAATAAAACCATAGGCCGCCCTGAATGCCGCCGCATATATATCTTCTATGGCTTTTATGACTTTCGGATTTTTGAATGCTTTCTTCTTAAGGGTTCGTTTGATATCACGGGCAACCTGCTGACAATCCGGATCCCCATTATCGAATTTTATTTTGAATGAGTCTTTGCCGCTTTTAACAAGTTTTTCCGCAACCATGTCCGTAGTCAGTCGAGCAACTGTCAAATACCTTTCAACCGTTGGCTCATCGAACCCATCGATATGATGTCCTGAGAGTGTTGTGAATATTTTTTTATTCCAGTCATAGAACGATCGTGGATTGTCTTGGAACGGAGCATTCACATAATCGAGGAATATACTCTGGATGAAAGATTGAAGTTTGTTCATCATTCACTCCCGTCGTTATTATCTTTAATTCAATAATCCTTATATTGATGACCAACAAAAAATCAATAAATTCTTGATTATTTTAGGAATATTTCGTATTTAGCGAATGCAGGTTTAAATAACCACAAAGTCACGGCGAAGAATTCAAAGGGAGGGAAGTGCCGTGGGTTAATCGCAAAGACCCCGTTTCTCAAAAGAGGTCGGGGTTTTGTTTTTTTATATTTTATCTCACTATGAGAGGGAATAAGTATGGCACTTTGGATGGTAAGAGCTGGCAAGCATGGAGAGTATGAAAAGAAGTTTCTCGATGACAACAGAATCTATGCAACATGGGATGATCTTTCATCGGATGTAGGAAAGACAAAAAATCGAGAAGAGTTATTAAATATGATCCGACAAGTTGAGTTATATAGCGGTGAAAAAATCAACACTCTAAAAAATTGGACTAATCAGTTATGGCCATTTGTCCACGAAATGAAGGAAGGCGATTGGGTTGTTTTACCAAGTAAAATGAAGCCAGCAATTCATATAGCAGAAATAATTGGGCCATATAAATTCGATGCTGATGCCGAGGATCCTTATTATCACTTCCATGATGTAAAATGGTTTGCAACCGATATACCACGAGTAAATTTTGATCAAGACGTATTGTATTCATTTGGAGCGTTCATGACGATATGCCAAATAAAGCGAAATGATGCCGAAGCTCGTATCAGACGAATGGCGAAAAATAATTGGACAGTTAAAGATACTTATGTGCCGAAGCAAAAAGATGGACCCGTCGAGGTAGAAGAAGGTCAACTTGATTTGGAACTGCTCGCTAAAGACCAAATAGCGAAACTTATAACACGAAAATTTAAAGGTCATGAGATGACCCGGTTAGTCGAGGCGATTTTGAAGGCACAAGGATACACAACATATCGTAGCCCAGAGGGGCCCGATAAGGGCATTGATATACTTGCCGCTCCTGGTCCATTGGGTTTCGGCAAGCCAAGGATTTGTGTGCAAGTTAAATCAGGAAATACACCGGTGGATTTGCCGACAATGAATCAGTTAATTGGTTCGATGCAAAATGTGCAAGCTGATCAAGGACTATTCGTCTCCTGGAGCGGCTTTAAAACATCTATCGATAAAGAAATTCCAACTCAATTCTTTCGGGTTCGTCTCTGGGATCAGTCAACTATCATAGGTGAATTATTAAATAACTATGACCGTTTGGATGAGGATTTGAAAGCGGAATTGTCGCTCAAAAGGATCTGGTCGATTGCTCTGCAGGAAGAAGAAACCTGAACACCGGGTAACAACAAGCTATTAGATTATGACGCCAGAGGAAAAGGCACGGCAAAGAATTGATCAACTGCTTGAGCTTGCAGGTTGGCAGATTCAGGACCGAAAAGAAGCGAATCTCGGTGCTTCCCTTGGCGTTGCGATTCGTGAATTTCCTCTCAAATCAGGCTTTGCTGACTATCTTCTCTATGTGGACCGGAAAGCTGTCGGTGTTGTTGAAGCAAAGCCGTTCGGCACTTCTCTAAGCGGTGTAGAGGAGCAGACTAAGGGCTACATCGAAAATCTTCCAGATACCCTTCAATGTTACCAAAAACCCCTCCCCTTTGCCTATGAGAGCACAGGTATAGAAACCTATTTTCGGGATTTGCGGGACATCGAACATCGCTCACGCCGTTTATTTGCATTCCACAAGCCCGAAACCTTGCATGAATGGCTTGGCGAAAGTAATACCCTTCGCAATAAACTGAAGGTGCTGCCCCCCCTTATCAAAGCGAGCCTCAGAGATTGTCAGATTGAGGCTGTCCAAAACCTCGACAAATCGTTTGCGGATACACGGCCGAGGGCCCTGATTCAGATGGCTACGGGTTCAGGAAAGACCTTTACCGCCGTCACATTTGCTTATCGGCTCATCAAATTCGCCAACGCCAGAAGGATTCTGTTCTTGGTTGACCGGAATAACCTCGGGCGTCAAACAAGGATGGAGTTTCAGCAATATGTGACCCCCGATGACGGCCGGAAATTTACAGAACTCTACAATGTCCAACACCTCACCTCAAATACTCTGGATCCTGTCAGTCGGGTCTGTATCACAACCATCCAGAGGCTCTTTTCCATGCTCAAGGGGGAAACGGAGTTTTTCGAGGAAAATGAAGAAGGTTCAACCTTCGAGATCTCTCCCGACGGCAAGCCAGTCGAAGTCACATACAATCCCAAGATCCCCATAGAAACTTTCGATTTTATCGTGACCGATGAATGCCATCGCTCCATATACAACCTCTGGCGTCAGGTGCTCGAATACTTCGATGCCTTTCTAATCGGCCTCACGGCCACCCCATCAAAGCAAACCCTTGGTTTCTTCGACCAGAATCTCGTCATGGAATACAGCCACGAGAGGGCCGTGGCCGATGGGGTGAATGTTGGTTACGATGTCTATCGCATCAAGACGAAAATCACCGAGGAAGGAAGCACAGTCGAGGCCGGGAATTACATAGACAAGCGGAGCAAACTAACGAGGCAGACAAAGTGGGATCTCCTGGACGAAGATCTGGAATACAATAGCAGCCAACTTGACCGTGATGTTGTTTCCCCTGATCAAATCCGGACGATCATAAGGACTTTCAGGGATAAACTTCCTACCGAAATCTTCCCGGGGCGAACAGAAGTCCCCAAGACCCTTATCTTTGCTAAGGATGATTCTCATGCCGAGGATATTGTCCATATCGCAAGGGAAGAGTTTGGCAAGGGAAACGAGTTCTGCAAAAAGATAACTTACAAAACCATGGGGGAAAAGCCCGAGGATCTAATAGCCAGTTTCAGGAACTCCTACTATCCTCGCATTGCCGTTACCGTGGATATGATCTCGACCGGGACGGACATCCGCCCCCTCGAATGCCTGATCTTCATGCGGGATGTAAGATCCCGGGTTTATTTTGAGCAGATGAAAGGGCGAGGGACGAGGACCATCTCATCTACCGATTTCAACGCCGTTACCCCCGATGCCAAGAATAAGACCTCTTTTATGATCGTAGATGCGGTTGGTGTCTGCGAAACTGACAAGACCGACTCAAGACCTCTTGAAAAGAAGAAAACCATCCCATTTGATAAACTCATCGAGTCCGTTGCCCTCGGAAACAGGGATGAGGATACTCTTACCTCCCTTGCAGGGAGGCTTGCGAGGATGGATAGAGAGATAGAGGACAAGGACAAAAAAGAAATTCAGACTATATCGGGCGGGAAATCTCTTAAGGAGATGATAAATACCCTGCTCGACGCCGTAGATCCGGATAAACAGGTCGAGAAAGCCAAGGAAATCTATAATACCGACTCGCCTTCAGAGGATCAGATTAAAAAGGCTGGCGATGAACTCGTTAAGATTGCCTGCACTCCCTTCGATAATCCTAAACTCCGGAACACCATCATTGACATCAAAAAACGAAGTGAGCAGATCATTGATACGGTAAGCAAGGACGATGTCATATTTGTTGGCTTTGACGAAAAAGCAAAAGAAAAAGCACAGCACATGGTTGAGACATTCAAGAAGTTTATCGAGGACAATAAAAATGAATTGACTGCCCTTCAGATGATCTACAGCAAACCCTATGGCAAGAGGCACTTGGCCTATGCTGAGATTAAGGAACTTGCTGAGGCGATAACCAAGCCGCCCTACCTTCTGACATCTGAGAACCTCTGGCAGGCGTACAAGCAGTTGGATCAATCAAAGGTCAAGGGGGCCGGGCCTCAAAAGTTGCTGACGAACATTGTTTCTCTTGTCCGGTATGCCATAGGTGAAAGCGATGTTCTTGAGCCTTTCTCCGACACGGTGAATCAACGATTCACATTATGGCTTTCTGCAAAGGAAAAGGCCGGGACCAAGTTCACCGCTACACAAGTTGCATGGCTTACGATGATCAAGGACCATATAGCCACTTCTCTTTCCATAAAGATGGATGACTTTGAACTCGCACCTTTCTATGAAAAGGGCGGGGCCATGAAGATATATAACCTGTTCGGAAATGAACTCAATACGATTTTGAACGAACTCAATGAGGCGTTAGCAATATGATAGTAGAAATAAATGCTCATTCAGAACTACCAAATGGGTGGGTTCAGGCTAACCTCGGCGATGTAGTAAAAATAAGAAACGGCTTTGCTTTCAAAAGCACGGACTATTTAGAAGACGGCGTGTTGCTAATAAGACAAACCAATTTACGGTATAAAACAATAAATTTGGAAGGAGCAGTTTATTTACCCAAAGATTATGCACACAAGTATAAAGATTTTATTGTTGCTAATGGCGACATTCTAGTTGGAATGTCTGGATCAATAGGAAGTCTATGTGTCTATGATCTTGACACTCCAGCATTACAAAATCAACGAACTGGTTTAATGATATTTTATAATCCCGAAGTGAAGTCATATGTCAGATATTTTTTTGAAACACTGAAAGAGTATCTAATCAACATGGCAAAAGGTGTCGCTGTTCAGAATGTGAGTGCTTTGGAAATTGAATCTTGTTCAATGCCACTTCCACCTCTTCCCGAACAACACCGCATTGTCTCCAAAATCGAAGAACTCTTCACCAAACTCGATGCAGGCGTGGACGCCTTGAAGAAGGTCAAGGATGAACTCAAACACTACCGCCAATCCGTCCTGAAACACGCCTTTGAAGGAAAACTCACAGCAGGGTGGAGGGAGGCAAACAAGGGGCAGATAGAACCAGCGTCGGTCCTCTTGGAAAGGATGAAGGAAGAACGGAAAAAGGCCCTCGGGGGAAAATACAAGGAACTGCCGACGGTAGATATATCAGATTTACCGGAGTTGCCAGAAGGGTGGGCATGGACGAGAATTGGCGATATATCAGAAATTATCAGAGGGGCTTCACCACGACCCGCCGGTGACCCTAAATACTTCGGTGGCGATATTCCATGGATTACAGTAGGGGAAATTACCAAAGATTCTAAAATGCATCTTGCTTCTGTAAGTAATTTTGTTACCAAGGCGGGAATGGAAAAAAGTCGTTATATAGAATCAGGAACATTCTTATTAACGAATAGCGGGGCCACATTAGGAGTGCCAAAGATTACTTTGATATCGGGATGCATTAATGACGGCTCCGTTGCTATGTTAGGTCTCGATGAAACGCTAAAAAAATACTTATACTATTTTCTCACAAGCAAAACAGCAAGCCTGAGACGAATCAATCAAGGTGCCGCTCAACCAAATCTTAACACGACTATCGTAAGCAAGATAGAATTTCCACTACCACCTACAGATGAACAAACAGTCGTCGTGAAGGAAATTGAGCAGCATTTTTCATTGGGGGACAAAATAGAGATAGATATAGAAAACAGTATAAAACAATCTCAACGATTGCGTCAGAGTATCTTGAAGAAAGCCTTCGAGGGCAAACTTGTCCCTCAGGACCCAACAGATGAACCGGCGGAGAAACTCCTTGAACGCATCAAGGTTGAACAGGAAAAGCGTGCAAATGAAAGCAAATGGACTAAGAAAATAACTAAAAAGGGAAGGAAGAAAAAGGGGGCGGTATAAATGTCAAACGAATCCGCAACAATCGTCCAGAGATTATGGAACTACTGCAATGTCCTCCGTGACGACGGGGTGAGTTATGGTGACTATGTCGAACAATTGACTTATCTGCTCTTTTTGAAGATGGCCGACGAACAGACCAAACCGCCCTTCAACAAGCCTTCCAGCATACCCTCAGGCCTCGATTGGAACAGCCTCCTCAAAAAAGATGGTGATGCCCTTGAAGTCCACTACAGGCACATCCTTGATACACTTGGTAAGGGAAAAGGGATGTTGGGGGTCATTTTCAGGAAGTCCCAGAACAGGATACAGGATCCGGCAAAGTTGAGGAGGTTGATTGAACTGATCAACGATGAAACATGGGTTGGGATGGATATAGACATCAAGGGTGACATATACGAAGGCCTATTGCAGAAAAACGCTGAGGACATCAAGAGCGGTGCGGGTCAATACTTTACTCCGAGGCCACTCATCAAGGCCATGGTGGGGGTCGTGAAACCGGAACCCAAGATGACGATCTGCGACCCGGCCTGTGGCACAGGCGGCTTTCTCCTTGCCGCTCATGACTATATCTCCAAGAATTATAAATTGGATGTTGAGCAGAAGAAGTTCCTCCGGTTCAATGCACTCAAGGGGAAGGACATCGTTGATAATGTCGCAAGGCTCTGCCTTATGAACCTCTACCTCCACGGCATTGGCGGGGATGAAAGTCCCATCGAGGTGGGCGACTCACTCATATCCGATCCGGGAACCCGCTTCGATATGGTCCTTACCAATCCACCCTTCGGCAAGAAAAGTAGCATCACCATCGTTAACGGAGAGGGGAAGGCCGATAAGGAATCACTCGTTTACGAGAGGCAGGACTTCTGGGCCACTACTTCCAACAAACAACTCAACTTCCTCCAGCATGTAAAGACACTTCTTAAGATCAACGGTAAAGCCGCCATCGTCGTTCCGGACAATGTATTATTCGAGGGCGGTGCGGGCGAGACTGTCAGGAAGAAACTCCTCCACGAATGCGATGTCCACACCCTTCTTAGACTACCTACAGGTATATTCTACGCCCAAGGCGTAAAAGCGAATGTCCTCTTCTTCGATCGAAAGCCAGCCAGCGAAACTCCATGGACAAAGAATCTCTGGATCTACGACCTGAGGACCAATATGCACTTCACGCTCAAGACGAATCAACTCCGTTATGATGACCTTCAGAATTTTGTTAAATACTACAACCCCGCAAACAGGCATGAGCGAAAGGAATCCGAACGATTCCGAGTTTTCCCCTACGACGAACTGATGAAGAGGGACAAGGTGAGCCTCGACATCTTCTGGCTGAAGGACGAAAGCCTTGAAGACTCGGCAAACCTGCCGGCTCCCGAGGTAATTGCTGCTGACATAGTGGAAAATCTCGAAGCGGCTTTGGATCAATTCAGTAGTATATATGAGGCACTGGAAGTTAAACGATGATGGTGGAGAACGAGAGAATTTTTTAGAGACAAATTTCCCAGAATGTGTATTATAGGTGAAAAATATTTACCTTTAGGGGTAAAAAAAGGAGGTTACAAAAATGAAGAAACTATTTGTATTTATTCTCGCTATTACTTTGCTGTTCACATTTTCATTTATCGCCTGCCAGAAGGCAGAGGAGAAGAAGCCTGCACCGGCACCTGCTGCACCAGCACCAGCACCTGAAAAGGCTCCGGCTACTCCTGCACCAGCACCGGCACCTGCAAAGAAGTAGTGCTTATACAAAAACTATCAAGTTGCTAGAAAGGCCGAGCAATCGTCTTAAAAATGTTCGGCCTTTCTAGCACCTAGCCCTTTCTGCCTATGGTAATCGCTCGATTCTGATCAATAGGTGGGCATTGGATAATTTGCCCACATATCACCAAAATTAGTCATATTTCATATAAGTACCTGACACCTCCGTGTGCAACTAGGGGTAAGGAAATTAAATCTTATCGATCCTCCACAACCTCCTCCATAGCAAGGATAAGGAATCGCAAGGGATAATTGAACCGTGTCGGCTGTCGGTCTTACCAAGGCGACGGCCTTTTAATTTTTTTCTCCCAAGGAGGCCCATCCACGCTTACACGTGGCCCCTCCGCCCCCCCGGTGCCCACCCCTCTGGCCCTAGGTCGGCGACATCTCCGCTTAATGCAGATATCCACTGAAATGCAACCGACGAACAATCCCTGATAGTGCCCATATGTTTCACGGCACCGACCTTCCATAATCTTTGCCACCACGCCAAGGGGCTGATATTATTATGCTACAAGATTCTGCGTCTGATAACAAACAAAGGGTAAACTTGTGCAACCGAATTATCTCAACCGATCAATTGCATTATGAAAACAACGCATTTTGGCGTGGGAATCTAAACACAAAGCGACCCTGTTTCCACGGCCATTCCCACCCTCCGTCGACCCCGGGAGGCACATGATGAACATAGGGGTTATCCACACCCTCATCCGTGATTTTTTGAGTATGCAGTCTCTTTTAAGGCGGGCAAAGTCCAACTTTGACGCACCGTCTGCACTTTCAGAGCAACCATCGGACAAGCACATCGATGTTCCCATTGTTTCTAATTAACATACCGATATTACGAACATTTTCTCTAGTTGCCGTCCACACGCACACCATCTCAAACCACCCACCAAACGCTTCAAAAAGCCGTTAATATCGTACGCAAATCCGGACGGATTTCGTTCCGGGTTTCGTTCCACAGTCTGGTGCGAAAAACAGGACCCTGTTGCTGTCCTGAAGTTCGAGATCGATGCCCATAAATGATGAGTTCCTCATTACCAATACTTGACTTTTTTATAAAAAAATAACATTAAATTCCAGCATAAGTTGGGAAGAGACAGTTGAAATGCTTCCCCATTCCGTTCTCCGTGACAAATAGACTAATAGTTCTATCGAAATTAATATGCCTAGTATCGATCAAATTAATTACCAAATTTCGATTGAACAAGTAAAAATACGATTGGCTTGGACAGATCTATTTGTATTTTTATTTGCATTTCTGCCACAAATGAGTATCGACTATTTATCAATTATAGAAATATTTATTCCGGATATTAAGAGCAGAGTTTCCTCTATTGGTTTCTTTCAGTTTATAGTTATGTTACTTGTGGCTGTAATGGGTATTCTACTTTGGTATGTTGTTTCTCGCTACTTTATCCTAAAAAGAATACATAAACTATATATAGAGAAAACAGATCGACTAGAACAAGAATTAAGTAATTTGCAGAGGGCGTCTACAACGACGAACTATACCGTTAATATAACTGTGGCTCCACAAATAACTAATACACAGTGAGGACATCTATGACAAAACCTAAAGTGATATTCCTGTTGTGTAGCGATGAAGTTATAATTGATAAAAGTAATAAATTAAGCATTATTGGAATATTTAACATCATCAACTCCCAAAAATTCCCTGCGGCACATCCAAAATTTTCGATAGTTACCCGGTGGTCTGGTGGTGAAGGTGTGTTCAAAATACGAACAAGATTATTAGATAGCGAAAAAAAAGAGGTTTCTGTATCTCCAGAACATGAATTGAACTTCCAAAGTGTGGATCGAAACCATGATGAAATTGTGACATTAGTTGGCTTTGTGTTTGAGAAAGCCGGTACATATACAATTGAAGCAATTTTGAACGACGAAACAATATTCACTCAGCAACTTATTCTCAACCAACTACAGAGTTAGCCGATTGGTTCAAATAGAACTATTTTGATTCGTGCAGTTTGATAGACTGTAACTAAACTGTAACCGTCTAAACCTAAACTCACCCCACAAAACCTGCTGTACATAGGTAGGTAACCGGTACCGAATGGGGTGTGTCCGGGAACATTTTAAAGCCTATTTGTCCTTTTGGGGTAATCCTAATGACTCGTGAAAACATTTGGGATAAATTGATTTCGCCTTTCCTATCACTAAAAGCGGAAGAGTGAGTGAAAGTTTGCGAAGAATATTCAAAGATTCCTCTTTAACTTCTAAATCAGGATCCCTGTGAACTAAGTTATTTCTAGTTTCGTTACAATCATAAAAATCTTTGATGAGTTCCTTTGGCAATTCAATCTTTAATCTATTTTTAAACCTATTGACTTTGTCCTTTACGGAATCGAAACTCCAAGACCTTACTTCATTTTCTATTTCTTCTTTAAGGACTACGTCTAATCCACGTGCGAGAATGCGACCGAGCTTAATATGTTTGTCCGATTTCAACAACAATGGGTACTGTTTTAATATTTCCCTATAAATGTCCTCTAAGAATACTTCTAATATTGAGAATGTTAATATGAATTCATTTTGATTTAAACGATTCCCAATTTCTTTGAGATTTCTTGGCTTTTTTATAGAAGGTAGGATGTAATTATTAAAAAATGTGCTACTTTCTTTAGATTTTATCCATTTGGTATATTTTTTTAAAATATTAGCATAAGAACCTGTAAAAATATTTTCTACGTCCGCTTCTACTGGTTTTTTTAAATTTTTATCTTTATCCCATGTAATCCCCCCTTCTATGGGGAAAAAACCAGGATATAAATATAAATAATCCCTATCCTTTGATGAACGTTCATCTATTATATATCTCATATAACCGAACTGATCCAATACTGACATTAACCGTTCCGAATACTGGATATAGTCAATCATTTTCTAAACCTCACACTATCCCCCGCCCCTCGGGGGCATGACGGTTCGACTCCGTCCTCCGGCACCATGAAATCAAGGGGTTACGAATCCCAGGTTCCTTTACAAGTATCAAATATTATATGTCTTTTTAGAAAGATGTAACTTTTATGTAACCGTATAATACTTGGATATTTCTTAGCGTGAAAAAGTACACTCCTTTCTTTATATCTAGCAATAAAGTGTCCTGAATAGAACGTGATCTGGCAGCTATGAGGTTTCGAGTATTGACTTATCAGATTTTCTTATTTGTGCTACATTTCAACAAGAAATCATTGGCACTAGAGTCATGTTCAAAACCCCTCGTTGAAGAAAAGTGGGTTTTTGTGGCGAACATCATGGTAAAGAAATCAACAATCAGTTTCTGAATAATACAAAAAGAGAGCATGGAGAATTCAGGTTTTCTGCTTCATTAAGGGTGGTTGGAGCCGCCTATCTGAAGATACTCAGGAAATTCTCTCTTGCACGGCTTCCATAATCCTCGGCATGACCTCCCCTGCCTTACTGTTGATGACTTCATCGGCCATCTTGTCATATTCGGTTGCGGTGAGGTTGACAATTACAACCCTGGCACCCGCTTCCTTCGCATAAACGGGTATGTATGCTGCAGGATAGACGACGAGAGAAGATCCCACGACAATAAGAAGGTCGCATTCCCGCGAGTGGCGGACAGCATCGTCCAGAACGAGAGGCGGAAGGGACTCCCCAAAAAAAACGACGTCGGGTTTCAAAATGCCCGAGCACTTCTCGCAGAAAGGGGGTCCGCTCCCCAGGTCAAGCCTTTTCCGAATATCCGGCAGGGGATAGCGATGCTGACAGTTGAGGCAGATGATCCAATTCATGTTTCCGTGAAGCTCAAAGATCTTCTCGGGGGAATTTCCCGCCTTGTGATGAAGGTTGTCGATATTCTGCGTGATGACACAGGAGAGTTTGCCCATCCTCTCGATATCCGCGATAGCGCTGTGGGCCGGATTGGGCTGTGCATCGACAATAAGGCCGCTTTCGGTCAGAAGCCGCCACTGTTTTACCCGCGTCTCGGCGCTTGATAGAAACCTCTGGATGGTGAATTCATCGGGATCGAAACGGTCCCAGATGCCGCCGGGACTTCGGAAATCGGGGATACCGGACTCGGTGCTTACGCCGGCCCCTGTAAAAACAACCACCCTTTTGGACTCGATAATCATATCGGCCACAATACTAATCTGGTCATAAAGTGATTTTACTAACATAATATCTCTAATCGCCGATCAGATACTTAACATTTATTTAAGTCATAAAATAGCCGCGTTGTATAGACCTTTTTCAATGACAAGGTATCAAGTTGGTGACCCAAAACGGCCCGACAAGAAGAAAGCAAGGACATGCAAAAAACATGGTTACCTATTCCAGTGAAAACACACCTCCTAGATATCCGAGAGAATACGAATCATGGATCACGGTAAAGGACAGCAGAAGGGTTTTTATGCGTCCGATCAAACCCACTGATCGAAATCTTCTCCTCGACTTATTTCACAGACTCTCAGATCAGTCAATCTTCCTTCGCTTTTTAGAACACCGTCAGGAATTGTCCCCGGAACTGCTCGACCGCTTAACTGTCGTCAATTACGTCTCGGACTTTGCTATCGTGGCGACGGCAGTCGAAAAAAGTAAGGACCACATCATAGCCGTGTGCCGCTACCATTGCGACAGGGACACGGGCGTTGCGGAGTTCGCCATAGCCGTCAGGGACGATTGGCAGGGTATGGGTTTGGGTAAAGAAATGGTCAGAAGACTCATTGACATCGCTAAGAAAAACGGCATTCGTCGAATTGAAGCGGTCGTGAATTCATCGAATAAAGTCGTCATGAAGCTAATCAACGATCTTTGGCGTAAGTCAAAGGGCTAAAGGCTCATGTTTGAATGCGATCGGTCACAAACAAGTCGAGAAGCCAGGGTTAAAAACCCGCAGTCTATAGTGTCCGAACTTCCCCACTTACGGGTTAACGATAATGGCTTTCTGCTTGAAGCTTCCCTGCCTCTCTGTCCACTCAGATATTCGTCCCGCCAGTCTTCTATCCCCGTAAAGTTTCCCTCCTTCTATAGGATTTTTACTTTCTTTCAAAGGATTATGCCGGTTTGTCCTCCGGCAACGTTTCACCCAAGGCTAAGCGGCAGATGTCGCTGATCATGTAATTCTTCATACCCGTCTCCCGGACTTTCTTGTTCATGGTGGCGAAGCACATGGCACACAGATACACCATGGCCTCGGCACCGCTTTCTTTCGCGTCCTTGATGTTCTTCTCCCGGAAGGGCTCGAAGTTCTTGCCACGAGGGAAAAGCTTCAGCCCCGGTCCCGCCACCTCCACACCGCAGCAGAGGGCGTCGATGCCGTCGTATTTCCTCTTCGCGCGCTCAACACCGATGAGGTCGAAGACCTCATCGAGAAAGTGGTCTTTCTCCGGTGAGTAGCGCGACGCGCAGGGCCTCTGGTAGGCCACCTTCATGTTGAGTTTCCTGATTTTCTTCCCGTTTTCCTTGAGATAGTCCCTGAGATGTTCAAAAATGTGGACCGGGCGGAAGGGGAGCTCGATGCCGTATTCCGGGGCGATACCCTTCAGTACGGCGTAGCAGTCGTCGTGAACGAAAACGATCTCCTTGGCGCCGGACTTTGCGAGGTTGTCGACCATGGCCTGGAGTCTTTCCCGCATGATGGATTCGTCCCCCATGTGGGCGAAAAGCACATTGCAGAAGTAGTGTTTGCCCTTGAGAAGCGGAATATTCTCGAAGAGCTGCCCCTGGATAGCCCAGGGCATGTTCCCCTGCATGACGCAGATGGACATGACGCGGTCCTTGGGCTCCATGGGCCTCGGCTCACCCTCCGGCTTGAACCGCTCGGCCATCTGGGCCCGAAGTTTCGGGTCCGAGAAGTTCCCCGCAGCCTCCATCCGCTGCAAAATGAGGTCAAAGGGCCTGGCGTTCGTGGGGCAGTACTCGTTGCAGGCGATACAGGTGACGCAGTCAAAGAGCCAGTCCACCTTCTCGCCCTTCACCAGCTTTTTGAACTCCTTGGAGCCGCTTTCCTTGTCGAAAGGAAGGTAGTAGCACCTCGCGAGGCATTCGCCGCAGAAATCGCAGCGTTCTCCATGAAACATAGAACCTCCTGTTGTTTTTTCTTCACCGCGACGGGGGCGCATCCAGCGAGCCCCGCTCTGTGAGCGAAATCCCTCACCTTTGAGAATTATTATTAGAATGAAAAGAGGATGTGCCGGAAAATGATCATTTTTTGAATCAGCCTATATTTAATTCATCGCAGTGAGCCAAATCCCATTTCTGTTAACGATTCGCGATGATTTACCCAGCCGGGGAGGACGTTTATAGTCTGCTATGGTATAATTTGAATCATAGGGTAATTTCACTCCCAAAAAACCTTCATCTGTTGTGTAAGCTTGAGGCAATATCGTGAAAATCTTACTTTTAGCCACAGCCTCAAATAGCTGCCAAGTGGTTCGGAAAGATTGCAATTCCTCTACCGTTTTTAAGGTCGGAGGTGAAAGGGCAATTTTACCTGTATTGTTCATGCGCAAGGCATCATCTGGAGTCGCCCAAACTGAAGCTATCAATTCATCTTCGTCATGGGAGGTATATTGACCGTTGGGAAACCTTGCTAAAAAGAAGCGCGTATCGTAGCGTTTTGGTT
>Ga0209201_1000277_pt1 | contig 75679 bp, 64 predicted proteins | sample AD_UKC055_MetaG_FD_184411 | JGI IMG/M metagenome (GOLD analysis project Ga0209201, IMG submission 184411) | Active sludge microbial communities of municipal wastewater-treating anaerobic digesters from USA - AD_UKC055_MetaG (SPAdes) (version 2) | ecosystem: Engineered > Bioreactor > Anaerobic >...
TGCTCTTTTATTGCCTCCAAGACTACCTTGGCCTTGAATTCAGCTGTGAATTTTCTTCTTGATCTTTTCATAGTGACAGAAATTTAATTGGTTATTAATTCCTGTCCAAATTTTTTAGACCATTACAACTGGCAGCTGGTACGCTTATTTAAAAATGACTATCCTGCCGGGTTATGGGTAGGATTAAGTGCTCAATCGCCAATAGGTAATGGAACAAGTGTAACATTTGAAGAATGTTCATTGAACCAAAGTAGTATAAAAGATTTTAGAATGGGTAAGTGATAAAACCTGACTAATAAATCCTCTGCTACCATTCTCTTTGATATGCGGGCACACGGGGAAAGCGAAGGAGATATGATCTGCCTCGGCTACAAGGAATATCTTGATACAAAGGCAATTGTAAAGCACATCAAGGAAGACCCGCATTAATAATGCATACGACAGGAGATTCCCAGGTTCCCTTTACCAGCTTTGAAAGAATAATCCATCATGCGCCCTCACATGTCAAGACATTTCCCAATGACAATGAATGCTCCGGGTCAACAGACTTTTTACCCTATTCTGCATGATGATCACGCGATTCGGCGACTCTTTTTTTAATATGGTTGTGCATATGATTTACTTTGAATCATTAAATGTTCAACTAAAAATGAAAAAAATGAAGACAACTGCTTTAACAATTATCGTGACAGGGGTATGCTTATTTATTAACTCCGCTCCGTTATTTGGCCAGCATGCCATTAAAGTCAAAAATTTCCCTGATAGTCTTCCCAACATTAAACTCAAAGAAAAAACACCCCAAAAGTACCTTATGACAGCTGAATACTTCAATAAGGATATTTATGGGAACCTGTTTGGCAAGATAAAAGTCACAGGCGAATATACCCGGGGTCTGGATAGCGGATATGTATGCTGGAACAACGTGATTATTGCCCAGGTAAACAATCCGGTTGAATCATATGGTGAGGGTGAAAGACAGGATTACATAGAAAATTTCAGGTACATCCCTTCGCCGGATATGCTGGAAGAATCATACTTCCAGGAATTCAACAATGACAATGTTCTTTCCCGCAATTTGATCTGGGACATGAGGGCAATTGAAGAATATGCATGGAATTATTGTGACTCCCTGCAACTGAATAAGACGTATGTTATACAAGATACCGGCGGGTCTTTTGACATGGCTGATATTGGGACATATGCTCATACAACAGTTGAAGTGGACTTGATAGGAATTACCATGATGAACAGCAAGCTTTGTGCAGTCATTGAGTACAGGGCTTTAGATAATAAAGTGGAATTAAACACAGACATGTTCAAGTCTAAAGGCAGTGAACTGTATTAGGGTAAAACCTGGGTTTCATTGGAGAATAAACAAATTGAATATGCCCAGATGTATAGCTATACCGTGCAGGAAATGGAGATCCAGGGACTACCAGATAAGATGCTGGCCGGCACCAAACGGGAAATCAAGCTGGAAAGAATAAAGTAATGCATTAATGAATAACGACTTATGAAATCAAGAGGGATAAAAGACCTGTACCTGCCAAAAGGAGTGGCGCTACATGTCAAATTCATGCTATTCTGTGTCCTGTTTTCTCCCCTATGGGGCTTGATCATAGGAGCAGATATCAACTGGCGCTATTTGCTTCCGACATTCCTGATCATGTTAGTAGATATGGAAGTAATATATTTATTATCAAAGAAGATATTCATTTTTGAATATGATATTACCTCTAAATATAGTGTTCCGGGAAAATTCACCAGAGATTACCTGTTCCGGTTATTATTGTTTTATGTTTTGGCCCTTGCCGTAATAACCCTGGTATTTGCTGTTTTCGTGGTCCTATCCAACCTCATAAGAGGTAATGGTTTCCCTGATTTTCTATGGCTTGTGCATGAACTTAAAGGATCATTCATCGCTTCAGCTATAGCCTTCTTATTCGTTACTCCTGTGTTTTTCTTTATTCCCTGGCAGGAGTCTATGAAAAGGGAGTATGCATTAAGAGAGCAGAATCTGATATTCCAGAATGAGACACTTAAGAATCAAGTGAATCCACATTTTCTTTTTAACAGTCTGAATACACTTTCTTCCCTTGTAAATACTGAAGTTGCGGTGGCCGGACAATTCATTGCAAAGTTATCAGTGATCTACAGGTATATTCTTGATAACAGTTCCAAACAGACAGTCTCTCTTAATGAGGAAATTTCATTCATCAGGGATTATTACTATTTGCATCAGATCAGGAATGAGGGTAAAATAAAACTTGAGATTGATATCAACAGTGACGGATATTCTTACAAGATCATACCCATATCGTTGCAGCTTTTGGTTGAAAATGCCATCAAACACAATATGGCAACACAAGACAAGCCTTTAACAATTAATGTGTATCTTGAAGGAAAATATGTTGTCATAAAAAACAACATCCGGAAAATGGCGACACAAGTTGTTTCAACAAAGATCGGGCTTAAAAATCTTAACGAAAGAGTTAGGCTGGTTACTGGTAAAGAAATAATCGTAACAGAACAGGAGGGCAATTTCATAGTAAAAGTACCTTTGACGGCATGAATGTCTTAATCATTGAAAATGAAAAACCTGCAGTTGATGGTCTGGTAAGGCTTTTAAAGAACATCTACACGGACATCAATGTAATTGGGGTTACCGAATCTGTGGAGTCAACCATAAACTGGTTCCAGAGTAATCCCAACCCTGATTTGATATTCATGGATATTCAGCTAGATGACGGGCTTTGTTTTGAGTTGTTTGAAACCATCCATATTCAAATACCTGTTATTTTCACCACTGCCTACGATGAATACATGCTTTCTGCCTTCAAGGTCAACAGTGTAGATTACCTGTTAAAACCCATTGAAGAAAACAATTTACGCCAGGCTATCGAAAAATTCAAGTCCATTCATTACAATGCATCAGTAAACAACTATGTGGTTAAGCAATTACTGAATGAACTGAACAAAGGGTACAAGAACCGTTTTTTGATCAAAGTGGGCGAACATTATAAATCAATCACGGATATTGAGATAGCATGTTTCCACATATGGGAGCGGGCAACATTTCTCAGGACAACAGCAGATCATGAATATGTAATTGACTATTCACTCGATAATTTACATAAAATGCTGGATCCCGGCAGATTTTTCAGGGTCAACAGAAATTGCATCATAAATATCAACGAGATAAGTGATATCATTAATTACTCGTCAAGCAGACTGAAAATAATATTGAAAAGTAAAAAACCCCTTCAGGATATCATTGTAAGCAAGGATAAAGTAAGTGAATTCAAAAGGTGGATAGATAAATGAAAAAGGATATGACTGACATTAAGACTATTTACCAGGTAGATGCCTTTACAGCTGAACCTTTCAAAGGCAATCCCGCCGGTGTGATGATCGTTGATGACCAAACTACAGCTGAGTGGATGCAAAACATGGCCTCGGAAATGAATTTGTCAGAAACGGCATTCATGATACCCAAAGGGAGTGGATTTTCCATCCGCTATTTTACCCCTGCACAGGAAGTCCCGTTGTGCGGACATGCAACGCTGGCCAGCTCGCACATTATCTATGAACTGGGCCTGAAAAAGGCGCATGAAACGATAGCATTCAGCGCTGCAGGCGGAGAACTGACCATAAGGAAAGACAAGGAATGGATTATCATGGATTTTCCCCAATACCCCATCCAAAAGATGGACATCCCCGGGGATTTCAAAGAATGCCTCGGCTTTGAACCCGTTGAAATGTTTGAAAGCCTATACAACTGGAAAATCGCGATTGCCAGCCGCGAAGCAGACATTGCTAACGCCCGGCCCGATTTTGAATCCATGAAAAGAAAGGGATTGGGCGAGCTGATGATCACCGCCAGGTGTGATTCAGGAAAGGCAGACATTGTGGTCAGGTGTTTTGCCCCTGATTCGGGAATCAACGAAGACCCCGTCACAGGATCTGCGCATTGCGCACTGACCCCGCTGTGGTGTGAGAAGTTGGGGAAAACAGAACTTGATTCGCTGCAATTATCTAAACGGACAGGCCGCTTAAGGGTGAAATTGAACAATGACAGGGTCCAGATAAAAGGCAAGGCCGTAACTGTCTTTGAAGCTAAATTGAAAATTTAACTTTTTTACCCGGCACTGTCCAGATAACCCGATTTTAACGGCCTCAGCGTTCGGGTATGAGAATTTGCTTTTGGTGTATTTCCGGATCCGGTTGTTGAGATTTTCAATCAGGTTGGTCGTGTAGATGATCTTGCGGCTTTCAAAAGGATAATCAAAAATGTGGTCAGTTCATCCCAGTTCGTATGCCTGCTGCTAACGGTATAAAGCATCCAGCGCTATAGCGGCAACTTCTTTATTTACCGCTCCATATAGGGTCTTAAGATCAACAGTAAATGCCTTCAGGTCTTTGTAAATGACATACCGGCAACTGATCCGGATCTGGTGTTCTAAACATATAGTCCCAAGACTTTATTTTTCCCTGTTTTGGTAAGCCCTCTGTATATATAAATCGTTGTATTGATGACCTTTACACCGTCTCAGACCTTGAACATGATACCGTCCATCCATACGATCAGGTATTGCCGCTCCAGAGGCCAGTTTTGCCACTCCTGCACCGCCTGGGTCACTTTGTTGGTGATAATGGATATGGGAGGAGCCGATCCGCAACCCTCATCCCTTTTGCATAAAGCGATATGACAATCTTTTTTATGAATAGCTCCCTGCTTTGATGTTTCCCATTACATCGTGCTTTTCGTATCCCAAATGCGCATCCATCTTACCATACAACATTAGTTCGAGTACCTGGGAATGTAGATCCTTTAACAACTTGCTTACGTCTTCTTCTGTTTTTTCTTACCTATAAATTATGTTTCCATATGGTTTTATCCAAAAATTTAACAATGCTTTTTGCTTTTGCATTATCGTTTACACAATTTATTGGATAGTGCCAAATAAGTCCTAAAACAGAGAATCTCGTTGTATCTGGGCCATATAAAAACACAAGAAATCCTATGCTATTTGGAACGTTTTTAATATATCTTGCTTTTGCACTTTTTATTAATTCAATAACTTCTGTAATATTAGTTTGTGCAATTTTTGTTTTTATGTTGTCTGTTGTTGTGAAAATGGAAGAAAAGAGATTATTAAAGGATTTTGGAAATCAATATGAAGAATATCGAAAAAAGGTATCAAAGTTCATTCCTTGGTTTCAACGAAAAAATAGATAGGAAAAATTCGCTATTCAATTTATAATTCAATAATTGATTGAGCGAACTTATGATAATATGGAAGTAAAAGCTCGAAAAATAACGTTGCCTAACATGCGCTATAGTTAATTGCCATTGCAGTGGTGGTTTCAAGGTCTTCGCTCTTATCAAAGTGCAGTGTATCTTGATAAGAAAGTGTCAAAATTCCCATTTTAGGACATGTCCCTTATAGACATTTTGGTTAAATTACTTCTTTTATTTCTTGATAATTTTTAATGGTAAACAGCATATTCATACCAGGTCGATGGGATATAATGATTCAGGTTTACATATCCCCATTTGAGCGTTTTCCATACCTCTCAATGTAGATATTATCCAAAGCCCTTCCTTTGCCATCCATACTGATCATGATACCTTCTTTTTTCAAATATTCTACCCATCCTGAACAGGTAAACTGGGATCCCTGGTCTGAATTAATAATTTTAGGTTTACCATATGTTGAAATAGCCTCTTTTTTTTACCCCAAGTGAGTTTTCCGCATCCAGTGTGTTGAATAAACACCAACCCACAATATATCGGCTATATACATCAATTATGGGCGTGATGCTCATCTTTTGCAACAACCTTCGTATTCGTTTGGGCCGAACCAAAATGCCCAATACCCCTTTGGTCGGATGTTTCAAAATTCTTCATCCATACGTCGCATCAACTCCAGATCTTCAGAATCTTCTGGGACCGGTTGATAATACACGTTGCTCCGATTCACATCCAAAAGATCACATTGACTGCGGATACTGACTTTAGCCTGGAGATCTATGACTTTTTCGAGGGTTTCAGTATCACCATGAGTAAATTTAATCGTTTTTAGTAAATTTACCCGGTGGACTGATTTTACGGCAGTATTATAAATTTTAAATAATAACCTAAAAACAGAGAGAAAATGAAAAAATTAGTAGCAGAATTTATCGGAACCTTATGGTTAGTACTTGGAGGTTGCGGAAGTGCCGTTTTAGCGGCAGCATATCCTGAATTGGGAATTGGATTTGTAGGAGTGTCTATAGCTTTTGGCTTAACTGTAGTGACAATGGCATATGCTATCGGACACATTTCAGGTTGCCACCTTAACCCCGCTGTTTCTATCGGACTTTGGATTGGTGGTCGTTTTGACAAGAAAGAGGTTCTTCCCTACATTGCTGCCCAGGTATTGGGAGCTATTGCCGGAGCAGGCATTCTTTATATTATTGCAAGTGGAAAGACAGGGTTTGAAATTGGGGGATTTGCTGCTAATGGATATGGAGAACACTCACCAGGTGGATATAGTCTGCTTGCAGCTTTGGTAACAGAAACAGTGATGACCTTTTTGTTTTTAATTATTATTTTAGGAGCAACTCATTCAAAAGCAGCCAAAGGATTTGCAGGACTGACAATTGGACTAGGATTGACGCTTATTCACTTAATAAGTATTCCTGTAACCAATACTTCAGTAAATCCTGCCAGAAGTATTAGCCAGGCACTATTTGCACAAGGTTGGGCAATTGAACAACTTTGGCTTTTTATTATCGCACCAATTGTAGGAGCAATATTGGCTGGATTTGTTTATAAAATGATTTCGCCTGAGAAGGAATAAAAACAATGGCTAACAACACCTATTGCAAATGTGGGTGTAGGTTGCAGGTTTTTCGTTTTTGTCCGCCTGGTTGTTTTTTTATCGGCTGACAAAATGCGGTTCACCAAATTCCCACACTTGCAGCTGCAAACCGTTATACACAATCGTAAAAATCTTTCCGCAGCATGTCTAAACACGCAGAAATCAGAAGATATTTCCTGATAATTGAAAAGATCAGAAACGGGAAATACCCTTCGTTCACGGAAATCCGGGACTTCCTTTACCAGCAGGGCTTCCAGGTGGGAGACCGCACCATACAGCGCGATATGGAACAGATTCGCTTTGAGTTTGGTGTAGAGATAAAATACGACCGCATCCGCAGGGGTTATATAATAGACTACGATAACAGCGTGAACATAGAATCTTTTTTCCATTTCCTGGAGATAGTCAATACGGCAGAATTACTTACCCAGAGCCTGTTGGAAAGCAAGGACGCGCTGCGCCACATTTCTTTTGACACGGGAGGCGGGCTGAAGGGCATAAATAATCTGAGACCGCTTTTATTCGCTGTAAGGGAAAGACGCAAGGTCAGTTTCCGTCACTACAATTTCCAAACAGATAAAACAACAGACTACACCGTAAAACCTTACCTGCTGCGCGAGTACCAGAACCGGTGGTACGTGGTGGGACTTGTGGGCGACACCAAAAAAATACGCATCTTTGGCATTGACCGCATAACCGATCTGGAGGTAAAAGCCGAGACCTTCGTCCGTGACCGGACACCCGATCCAGCCAGCCTCTTTGACTATACCATAGGACTTGTGTTTTCCCAAAACACGGCGCAGGATGTCATCCTGTCTTTTACCCCCACCCAGGGTAAATACGTGAAATCATTGCCGCTGCACAAATCCCAGGAAATCCTGATAGATAACATACAGGAATGCAGGGTTAAGCTTTATGTGATCCCCAACTATGAACTTACCCAGGAGATCCTGCGCCTGGGCGACACGGTAAAGGTGCTGGAACCCGAGTGGCTGGCAACAGAAATTCGGCAAATTCTAAAAAAAACCCTTAAGCAGTATCAATGAATCCCGGCGAATCATGAAAAAAGTATTCACACATGAGCGGAAGGCTTAATTCAAGGACTATCTTCCTATTGCTGCTCATACTGCTCTGTGGGCAACAAATGTATGCCGGCAGAATCGTCTTCAGCAGTACAACCAGCAGCAGCGCAACCGACAGCATCCCCAATAGGATTTATACCACGCAGCGCATAGAAGTTCCTCCCGTTATTGACGGCAAGCTGGACGAGGCCTGCTGGGAACTGGGGGAGTGGCAAAGCGGGTACAGGCAGTTTGTCCCTGTGCACAATGCCCAACCGTCCTGCAATACAGAGATCAAGGTGTTGTATGACAGCAAAAACCTGTTTGTGGGCATACGTTCATATGACGATATAGAGAAGATCACCAGGCGACTGGGACGCCGTGATAATTATCTGGGGGATATGGTGGGCATCCAGCTGGACAGTTATCATGACCGGCGGTCAGCCTATGAGTTTGTAGTAACGGCTGCCGGTCAGAAAATGGATATGTGGATATCGAATGATGACATGGATTTGAATTGGGATGCCGTATGGTATGTAAAAGTGGCTTTTGAGGAGGATGCCTGGACGGCTGAATTTCAAATTCCTTTAAGCCAGTTGCGTTACAGTTCTTCAGATGATCAGGTGTGGGGTTTTGCTTCATGGAGGTATATAAACCGTTTGCAGCAAGAAAGCCACTGGAAGCTCCTGGCCAACGACGGGACTGGCGGTGTATACACCTTTGGGGAGTTGCACGGCCTCAAGGGATTGCCCGTGATCAGGCGGATAGAGCTCTCTCCCTATCTTTCGGGCAGCATAACCACTGCAGAAAAGATAGCGGGGAACCCTTATGCAAAAGGTGTACGTTTTGGCATCAGGGGGGGACTGGATGCCAAGATAGGATTGTCCAATAATTTCACACTGGATGCAACCATAAATCCCGATTTTGGACAGGTTGAGGCAGACCCTTCCGAGATGAATCTGACGGCCTTTGAAACATATTTCGAGGAAAAACGCCCCTTCTTCATGGAGGGAAACAATATTTTTGCCTTTAACTTTGACGGGGATGATCTGTTTTACTCCCGCCGCATAGGGCACGCGCCCTCCTTCATCCCCCGGGCAGGGATGGTGCGGATGCCCGAACTCACCACCATAGGAGGGGCCGTGAAAATTTCGGGAAGGACCGCCAGCGGTCTTTCTGTGGGGATCCTGGACGCCCTTACCCTGAAGGAAAGCGCCCGTATTTTTGAAAACAACGCCGAGTCCACACAGGCTGTGGAGCCGCTGACCAACCACCTGGTAGGGCGCTTCCAGCAAGATTTTGACCGGGGAAATACCATCCTGGGCGGGATTGTTACGCACACCCACCGTTCCATCAGGGATGAGCACCTGAACTTCCTGGTGCGGGATGCTCTGAGCGTGGGGCTGGACTTTACCAAATTCTGGGCAGACCGAAAGTATTTCATGGAATTCAAGGCCATAGGCACCCATGTGGGAGGCGATCAGGAAGCCATTCGCAGGCTGCAGACCTCCTCGGCAAGGTATTACCAGAGACCAGAGAGCGGGTTGCTTTATGATACCACACGTACAAGGCTGACGGGGATGGGTGCTTCTTTTGAGATCGGCAAGGGGAGCAAAGGCCACTGGCGCTACAGCGAAGAAGTGGTGGTACGGACACCGGGCCTGGAATTTAACGATCTCGGATTTATGAAGCTGGCCAATACCATTGAAAACGATACCCGCCTAACGTATGTGGAAAAGGAGAACCAATGGATTTTCAAGGAATACGAAGTGTCTGTCTCCCAGGATAATATATGGAACCTGCAGGGGAAAGGTTTGAAAAACTCACTGGAACTGGAAGCTGACTTTCATTTTCTGAATCACTGGGCTTTGTCCCTGGGAGCGGAATACGAAACGGGAATACTGGACGAGCAAAGGTTGCGCGGAGGGCCATCCATAAGAGAACCGGACCGGCTGCATTATATGATCAGCATGAACACAGACGATTCCAAAAAGTTGTTCTTCAACTTCTTTGTCATGTACATGCACCGGTTGACCGGGAATTTTCATTTTTTTATTATTTCTCCCCAGCTCCATTACCGCCCCTTTTCCAATCTGCACTTATCATTGGATGCAGCCTATGAACAAGATCTGGACCCTTTACAGTACGTAGGCAGGTATGAAGGTCATACTGTCAGGCCTTTATGGCTTCTGGGAACGGTAGACAAACGTGATCTGTCTCTTACATTGCGCATTGACCTGGCTATCACTCCCGAACTGACCATACAGTACTACGGGAGCCCGTTTTTTTCCATTGGCCAATTTTCGGAGCTTAAGGAAGTCACCCATTCCATGGATGCAAAATATGAAAACCGCTTTAAGATAGTTCCGTATAAGGACCAGGGCAGGGAGTACTGGCTGGACAGGGACAACCATGGGGATTATGACCTGCATATAGACAACCCCGGGTTCAATTACCAGCAATTCCGCAGCAACCTGGTGTTGCGCTGGGAATACCGTCCCGGATCCACCTTGTATTTTGTCTGGTCACAGGACCGCACCGGATACCACCAGGCTGGTCCCTTCTCGTTTGGTGACGGTTACAAACTGCTGGGAGAGGCGTATCCGGGAAACGTGTTTATGATCAAACTGAATTTTTGGTTTGGAAGTTGAGATCTTCATGGGGCAGGAAGACAGATCACTTGTTCTGATGGATATTAAGATGCCAATAATGGACACAGAAGAAGCCATGCAGTATACGGCAGTTTTATTCATTTAGTGAATAAACAATCAACCTAACCATGTCAGCTTTACACCATCTCAAAAAGGCAGCCCTTATTGCAACAGCTCTTGTCTTAATCTTCACTTTGCAGGGATGTCCCTACATAGACCCAGATTATGAATTTGATTACGAGATAATAATTACAGACGTACCAGCCAATCTGGAAGGGCTCAATTCGCAGTACAACGATTATAATTCAGCTTTACCTTTTGAAGCCGGCCGCGTGGGTATTTATTTTTCCACCGACAGGAAAACCAACGGAACCACATTTGACATCATAAGCCACTGCTTTGATATCTCCTACCACAAAAGGGACGATGTTCTGAACATCTCCATCCCTGTCAATCCGGCAGAATCCATGATAGACCGGAAACTGCTCCCGCTCATAAACACAGGTTTTGATGAACTGGGTCCCTACACCTATTCAGAAGATGGCGGTCTGAACTATTTCTTTTATGCCGGTAACGGATCAGAAGAGGAAGGGGGACCTGGTGATTTTGACATAAAATTTGTTTATACCCCCCGTCTTGACTGGGGAACATACAACGGGCAGCAACGTCTTTACGGGCCCTACACGGCCGATCCGGTAAACTCGGAAGCAGACGACCTGTACCCCGTCATATCCGACAAGCTGGGCAAAATGCTGTTTTGTAGCAACAGGGAGAACAATTCCTTTGACATTTTCAGCCTTGACCTGGATAAGGGAGCCTTGCTGAACCAGTTTCTGACAAGCAACCATGAGCCGGTCATAACCAAAGAAGCGGCTCTATCAGGAGAGGGCCATGACAAATGTCCTTCGCTCTTTGGTGACTACGTGTTCTTTGCCTCGGACAGAGAAGGCGGGTATGGCGGATTTGACCTGTATTATGCAAAGTATGAGAACAATGCCTGGAGCGAACCGGTGAATTTTGGAGACAAGATCAATTCGGCCAGCGATGAATACAGGCCGCTTGGCTTTAAATTCGTGGACTTCAGCCTTATGGTCTTTTCTTCCGACAGACCCGGAGGCAAAGGCGGTTTTGACCTTTATTGCGTAGATGTGAGTGATATCATTGAAGCCCCTGATTGGTACGGATTTTATGAGTTCTGAAACTTATTCTGAATTCGGGGATAGATGATTATATTTGAGGGTATTTTATCAGATACCTGAAAATATGGAAAAAGTTTCGGTTTTCTGGTTCCGGAGGGATTTACGCCTGGAAGACAACCGCGGACTGCAGGAGGCCCTTCTGGGGCCCTTTCCTGTGCTGCCCGTTTTCATTTTTGATGACAACATTCTTGACGAGCTGGAGGTAAACGATCCCCGGGTCACTTTCATTTACGACAGGCTTTCTTACCTGACACAAGCCATGGAGCAGCGCTCCGGCGATGAAGGAACCGGCCTGGGCAAGCTGTATTGCAAGAAAGGAACACCACGTGAAGTCTGGATAGCGCTGTTGGAGCAATTCAGCATCGGGGCGGTTTATGCCAACGAGGACTACGAACCGTATGCCATTGTCCGGGATAGTGAAATTGAAAAAATACTGGCTCAAAAAGGAGTGCCCTTTCATCTTTTTAAAGACCAGGTGATCTTTGCCAGGGATCAGGTGGTAAAGAAAGACGGGACGCCTTATACCCTGTTCACTCCTTACAAAAATGCGTGGGTCAGAAAATATGCTGAGCAATATGCAGGATCGTTGCAGGATCCGCCGCAAACCCTGCTGCAGGGCCGGTTGCATCTCCCGCAGCAGGAACCGCTGCCGGTCCGTTTTTTTGGGGTTTCATATCCGTTTCCTTCCCTGGCAGAACTGGGATTTAAACGTTCTTCCCTGAAAGTGCGGGATTACGACATAGACAACCTTGACAATTATGAGAAAGACAGGAATTATCCTGCCCTGGACAGAACCAGCCATTTGTCGGTGCACCTGCGGTTCGGAACCGTTAGCATTCGAAGCATCGTGAGCCGCATAGCCCATAATCAAAGCTTCCTTAATGAATTGATCTGGCGTGAATTTTTCATGCAGATACTATTCCATTTTCCGGATGTGGTGGGCTCCAATTTCCGCAAAAAATTTGATGCGATCACCTGGCAAAATGATCATGCGGATTTTGAAAAATGGAAAAATGGCCGGACCGGTTATCTCCTGGTAGATGCCGGCATGCGGGAACTGAATGCCACGGGATTTATGCACAACAGGGTCCGAATGGTCGTGGCCGATTATTTATGCAAACACCTGCTCATAGACTGGCGCTGGGGAGAGGCTTATTTTGCCAGCAAACTGCTGGATTATGAACTTTCCTCCAATAACGGCAACTGGCAATGGGCTGCCGGAACCGGTTGCGATGCAACGCCCTATTTCAGGAAGTTCAATCCCACGGTACAACTCAGCAAGTTTGACCCTCAAATGAACTATGTAAAAAAATGGATCCCGGAGGCACGACTTCTAAAAAAATAGCCCTGTTCCTGTTGAGCCAGAATATTTCATTATTCGGCTCTTCTGTGGTGGGTTTTGCTATTATCTGGCACATTACCCTTGAAACATCCTCGGGAATGTGGCTCACGCTGTCTACCATCTGCGCCATGTTCCCACAGGTTATCATTTCCCTGTGGGGGGGAGTATGGGCCGACAGGCACAACCGGAAAACATTGATTATGCTGACTGACGGATTCATAGCCCTGTCTACGTTTGGACTAGCTATCGCCTTCTGGGCCGGTTTTCAACGTTTGGAACTACTTCTGGCCGTGTCTGTCGTTCGCTCCATTGGTGCCGGCATTCAGACACCTGCCGTACATGCAATCTTTCCGCAGTTGGTCCCCAGGGAAAAACTTACCCGGATCCAGGGAATTAACCATACCCTTGGCTCGGTGCTTTTGCTGCTTTCCCCTGCTGTGGGAGGAGTCCTCCTGGGATCAGTCAATATAGCCTGGGCGTTTATGCTGGATGTTTTTACTGCTATACTGGCCATTGTTGTCATGCTTTTTATCAAAGTGGATACGATTGAGAGGACAGAAAAAAAGGCATCTGTTTTCGCCGAACTCAGGGATGGCGTAGTGTATGCTTTTAATAATCCCTTGTTGAAAAGGCTTATAATCTGTTATGCTTTTTCATTCTTTCTATTCACCCCTGCGGCCGTTCTTACCCCGTTGCTGGTAGAAAGAAGTTACGGAAATGATGTCTGGCTTTTAACCGCCAATGAGATCGTATGGAGTGCAGGGGCTATCGTTGGCGGTATCTTTGTGTCCCTGTATGGTGATTTCAAGAGCAAAGTCCGCGCGATTGCCATTTCCCTGGGAGCTTTTGGAATCACGTTTGCCCTTATGGGGGTGGCGGGCAAATTTATCATTTATCTCATCTTCATGGGAGTAGCCGGTTTTTTCATGCCCATCATAGCCACCTCTGAGACTGTTCTGATACAGGTAATTACCGAACCATCCAAAATGGGACGTGTTTTTTCAATTATCCAGATCGTTGCCGCCAGCTCCATGCCGTTAGCCATTTTACTTTTCGGACCAATGGCCGATGTGATTTCTGTAGAGGTGATTCTGGTGTTTACAGGTATTTTACTCCTTTTAACTGGGATTATTTTTTATTTAAGTAGCAGAAAGTTGATATTTAGTTAATTTTATGCTCAAATACTTATAAACAACCACTATGAACAAAGAAGAATTCAAGGCACGTGCCAATCAGAGGATCGATGAAATTTCGGCTAAAATCAACGAGTTAAAAGCAGAAAAGGAATCGGTAAAGGGGGACCTGAAGAAAAAATGCCAGGAATCCATCAAAGAGCTGGAAACCGTAAAATCAGACCTGCAGGACAAATATGACCAGATGATTAATGCTGCCGATGACAAATTTGATGAAGTCCGCGAGGCTTTCTCCCAGGCAGCAGATTCGTTCAGGGAAGGATGGTCAAAAATTAAATCGGCGTTCTAAGCAGGTCACCCTATGGCACATGAACATGCCCATTATGCCCCGATCGCTTATGCCGGGCGTTTTGCCATTGGCATTGGTCTGAATGTGGTGTTTGTCATTGCCGAGGTGGCATTTGGCCTTATGGCCAACTCCTCTGCCCTGTTGGCAGATGCCGGGCATAATATAAGTGATATCATGGGCCTGGCTTTTGCCTGGGCAGCCACCTGGATGGCTACAATAAGGCCAAAAGGCAAATATACGTACGGTCTGCGCAAGACCACCATCCTGGTTTCTATCCTGAATGCTCTGTTGCTTTTTGGGGCTGTAGCGATCATTGCCTGGGATGCTTTCGGGAAATTGAAAAATCCACAGCCCATTGCAGGAACAAGTGTTATGATAGTTGCCGGATTCGGCATCCTGATCAATACCATCACCGCATTATTGTTCTACAGGGGACAGAAAACCGATCTGAACATCAAAGGGGCTTTCTTGCATATGGCTGCCGATGCCGGGGTCTCCCTGGGGGTGGTGATTGCCGGGCTGTTCATCCATATCACCGGAAAGATGTGGATAGATCCGGCTGTCAGCTTTGTGATCATACTGGTGATTTTGTGGGGTACCTGGCGCCTGTTTGCCGAGTCGCTGAACCTGGCCCTGGATGCCGTCCCCAAACATCTTAAAATTGAGAAAGTCCGTGACTTTCTGTTGCAAAAGGAAGGTGTTACCAGCATTCATGACCTGCATATCTGGGCCATGAGTACCACGCAGGTGGCCCTGACCGTTCACCTGGTGGTGCCCGGGGGAGCCTCCGATATGTTTATCACCCGTTTGCAGCAGGAACTCAGCGATAAGTTTGGAATAGGGCATACCACGTTTCAGATTGAAAGCAAAGACCTTCAAACCGGCAATTGTAACGGCGGCTGCCCTCCCGGAGCGTGATTTTCATTATTTTAATGCCTGTGAAAAGAATTTTCCTGGTTTCCTCGCTCTCGCTGTTATTGGTTTCATGTGGCCATCAGTCACTGGAACAAGTGCTTTTTACCTCTCAGCAGCCGCAACCCCAGCTGGGGGAGGTTTCCTGCTACAGGATACCGGCTCTTGCAACAGCTCCCAACGGGAACGTGATAGCTGCCTGTGACCAGCGCGTGCGCTCCTGCACAGATCTGGGGGGCAATGAAGATATCAACATAGTCATCCGCACCAGCCGTAACCATGGGAAAACCTGGTCTGATATACGCTGCATATCCATGACCGTGCTTTCGGGAGGGGACATTGGAGTGCTTTACGAAAGAAATGATTATAAGGAAATTGTGTTTACCCGGTTGAGAAAGTCTGAATATTTACAAACAAGAAAAGATGAATAAAATTTTACCCGCATTAGCCCTGTTGATGGCATTTGCTGCCTGCTCCACGGAACAAACTCTGAATACTATATGCAATCCCATGGATCTTGCTTACCGTTTTGCTCTGGAAGACCCTTACCCCTCACGCAGGGAGGCGGCCGATCCTTCCGTGGTCCGGTTCAGGGATGATTTTTTTCTTTTTGCCTCCAAATCGGGTGGTTACTGGTGGTCAGATAATCTTGCCGACTGGAACTTTGTTCAGACAGACCAGATCCCCACAGAAGAATATGCCCCTACGGCCGTTGCCATTGACGATACGCTGTTTTTCCTGGCCTCTTCAAATCAGAAAAGTACAATCTATAAAAGTGCCCATCCGCTATCAGGCACCTGGGAAGTAGCGGTGGAAGCGTTGCAAGTTCCCGTGTGGGACCCGGTCTTTTTCCTGGATGATGACTGGCGGTTGTACCTGTATTGGGGTTGTTCGGACCAAAGGCCCCTCTATGGGGTGGAAGTGGATTACCGCAACGGATTTGCCTTTTTGGGTGATGTCAGGGAACTGGTATATGCCAATCCGGCTGAATACGGATGGGAGGTGCCGGGGGATTACAATACGCTGGTGGGCCGGGCTCCCTGGATCGAGGGCCCGTGGGTAACAAAACATAATGGCAAATATTACCTGCAGTATGCCGGCCCGGGCACCGAGTTCAAGAGTTATGCCGATGCTGTTTACCTTTCTGAATTTCCCCTGGGACCCTTTATGCTGCAAAAGCACAATCCGGCCATGTACAAACCGGAAGGGTTTGCCGCCGGGGCAGGCCACGGCAGTTCCTTTGCCGATGCTTATGGAAATTTCTGGCATATAGGCACCATGACCATTTCGCAAAAGCATATGTTTGAACGCCGCCTGGGTATGTTTCCCGTTTTCCTGGATGAAGACGGGACATATTATACCATAACAAAGTACGGGGATTACCCGTATATTGTACCCGCTGGAAAGATCCACAGCTTTGAGAACGTGTTCTCCGGATGGATGTTGCTCACCTATAACAAGCCCGTGGTGGTGTCATCATCTGTGGATTCCCTCCCGGTATGCAATATGACCGATGAAGATATCCGTACCTATTGGGCGGCTGCCAGCGGTGATGCAGGTGAATATGCTATAGTGGACATGGGAGATTTCTTTGATGTGTATGCCCTTCAGGTCAATTTTGCAGAACACAATGCCCTGATCAGGGGCAGTCAAAAGGGTGCCTGCCAACGTTTTACTGTTGAATATTCTTTGGATGGCAATACTTGGGAAATGCTGGAAGACCGCTCAGATAACAACACGGACAATTCTCATGTATATATGCAATTGGAAGAAAAAGTGCTGTGCCGGTATTTGAAAATTTCCAATATTGAGGTTTCCGGCGGACATTTTGCCCTCAGCGGGTTCAGGGCTTTCGGGAAAGGAGCAGGACCGCTGCCGGGCAGGATAACCCGTTTTTTAGCACAAAGGAATCTCCTTGATAAAAGAAGCGTGACGCTTTCCTGGTCCAAGGCTGATCATGCAACGGGTTACAACATCAGTTACGGAACAGAAAGGAACAAACTGTATCTGAATCATATGGTGTACAGCGACACAACCCTTGTAATCAACAGTCTGAACAGCAACCTGGACTATTATTTTACCATTGAATCTTTCAACGAAAACGGCATAACACCAAACCAACAAATTGTCAAGGACTTTGAGTAATGGATCATTTTGCAGCCATAGATTTTGAGACGGCCAACGAACAGCCTTCCAGTGTATGCAGCGTTGGTATTGTGATTGTGCGGTACGGGGTTCCGGAGCATACCATTTACCGGCTTATTAGGCCCGAACCGGATTACTACCTGTATCGCAACACCATGGTTCACGGACTCAATGCCAGAGATACAGAATACGCCTGCGTGTTTTCTCATGTCTGGAAGGAAATTGATCCTTATATAAGGGATTTACCCCTTGTGGCTCACAATGCTCAATTTGACGAAGGCTGTCTGAAAGCGGCATTTTTCACGTATTGCATGGATTATCCCGATTACGACTTTTATTGCACCCTGCGGGCGTCGCGAAGGCACTTCGGGAAATCGTTGCCTAATCACCAGTTGCCAACGGTCGCGGCTGCCTGCGGGTATGTGCTGACCAACCACCATAACGCGCTGGAGGATGCCCTGGCCTGTGCTGCGATTGCCCTAAAAATATTGTAATAATTTATATTTTTTCTTGTATCTTTGATTTATCCCGGTTTGAAAGCTACAACCGGAGAATGTATGAATACCAAACCATTCATCGCGATCCTACTTATTGCAGTGATATCTTCCTGCACACCCGACTATCATGATAAGATTTTTGACATTGCACGGGAAGCCGGGATTCCTCTCATACAAGTGGCCTATTCCAAAGGGAATGCCCATGTTGGATACGAAATTTCTACCGTTCCTGAGATCACACCCCGAAAGGACAATAATACGGTTTTTCAGGCAGCCTCGCTCAGTAAAACGGTGTTTGCCTATATTGTTATGAGAATGAGCGACCGGGGAGAGATAGATCTGGACAGGCCGCTGGCTGAATATGCAGATATTGAACGGTTTGATGATAAGAAACTGGCCCGCAGGCTTACGGCCCGGATGGTTCTCTCTCACAGGACAGGGCTGCCCAACTGGGCGGTTTCACCCGGTTCGCCAGAATGGCCCGAGGCGCCCATTGTTTTCAAATTCAGGCCTGACTCGGCATTCAGTTACTCGGGAGAAGGGTATGCCTTTTTGCAAAGGGCGGTGGAACAGATCCAGGGAAAGAGACTGGAGGAAATTGCTCAACATGAGGTGTTCCTGCCACTGGGGATGGGTTCCTCGTCCTATGCCTGGAGGGATGATTATGACACCCTTGCTGTTAATGGTTTTAACCGCGATGGCGAAGACAGGGGAAAGGGAAATTTTCCCCGTGCCAATGCGGCCTATACCTTAAGGACAACTGCGGAGGATTACATAAAGTTTCTGGAGGCTTTGAGCCAGGGCAACGGATTCGGCCCCAAATCAAGGGAGGCGATGTTCCATTCTGAAGTGCAGGCGGTCCGGTATGCAGAAAGGCCCAGGGAATGTGATGCACATATCTTCTGGGGCCTCGGCCTGGGGATCGAAAAACATCCGGAGCTGGGAGAAGTGGCCTTTCACTGGGGAGACAACGGGGCTTTCAGATCACTTTTTCTGATCGTTCCTAAAAGGGGATTGCAGCCAAAAAGGATTTTAGTTTATTTTACCAACAGCCAGGCCGGCCATGACATAATCCATGAGATATCTTCTCTTTTCCTTGAAAACAGAGAGCCGCTGGCAATTCATGAATGGGTGAATAAAATCGAAAAAACTGAATAATCTATGAAATCTGAAAGAATAGCCGACTTACTTAAGATGTCCCCCATTGCCTATGCCTCTCACCAGATCATTGTGGATGAGCGCGGATTACCGGTAGATTACCGGTTTCTGGAAGTGAACTCTACGTTTGAAAAGATAACAGGATTAAAAGCGGGCAATATCATTGGAAAAACAATACGTGAAGTTTTGCCCGGCATTGAAAATTCAGGATTTGACTGGATTTCCGCCTATGGGTCGGCAGCATTGAAAGGTGAACTAAGTGATTTTGAGCAGTTTTCCGAACCACTGAACAAGTGGTATCAGGTACACGTGTTTTCTCAGGAAAAAGGTTTTTTTACCACATTATTTACAGATATTACCCGGCAGAAGAAGCAATCAGAAGAGCTGGAAGCTTTTTTCTCTGTGAATCTGGACCTGTTGTGCATAGCCACAATGGAAGGTCGTTTTTTAAAAGTAAACAAACAGTGGGAGACTGTTTTGGGGTATACTTCTGATGAACTGCTAAAGAACAAATTCCTTGATTATGTTCACCCCGACGATATTGAGTCTACACACCATGCAATCAATGAATTGAGTAATAACAACGAGGTGTTGAATTTTGTGAACCGTTACCGTTGCAGCGACGGCAGTTACCGTTTCATTGAATGGCGTTCCAAACCCAGCGGCAATCTGATCTATGCAGCTGCCCGGGATATAACTTCCCGAAAAGAGATGGAAGAAACCCTTAAAACGAGTGAATCCAATTTTCGCACTTTTTTTTATTCTCTGCAACATATGGTTTTGATTGTTACCACAGAGGGAAAGATCATCCAGGCCAACAATGTTTTTACAGCCGTAACGGGTTATTCCAATGATGAGCTCAGGGAAATGGACCTTTTGGATATACATCCGGCTGATCTCAGGGAGAATGTAAAGGGTGAATTATCACTCATTCATAATAAGAAAATAGATACGATTGCTTTTCCGATCCTGAAGAAGGACGGGACACTGATCCCTGTGGAAACACGTTTGTCTCTAGGCAGTTGGAACGGTTTAGAATGTGTTTTTGGAGTGGTCAGGGACCTTTCCTTTGAGCAGGAAGCCTTGCAACGCTTTGAACGTTTGTTCCGCAACAACCCGGCGCTAATGGCACTTTATTCCTATCCCGAGGCCAGATTCATTGATGCAAACGATTCCTTTTTAGAAACATTAGGTTATTCACGAGAGGATGTTATTGATAGAACAATTCTTGACCTGAATTTAGTTTCAGATAAAAGTGTTCATGAATCGATAATCAATGAATTGACAGCAAAAGGGATCATAAGAAACAGGGAATTTTCTATCATGGCACGGGACAGATCTCTGAGATATGGTCTGCTGACAGCCGAAATTATGGAAAGTCACGGGGACATGTACTTTATTACCATTATACTGGATGTTACTGAACAGCATAAACACCAGGAAACGTTACAGCTTATGGTGGACATGGCCAAGTCTTTCATCAACCTGCCTGTAAAAAAGGCAGGAAAGGAGATTGTCCGGGCTCTCAGGACAATGGGCGAATTTGTAGGAGCGGACAGAGCCTACGTGTTCAGTTATGATTTCATAGAAAACACGTTCTCAAACACCTATGAATGGTGTGCCAAAGGGATCACGCCTCATATAGACTACCTTCAGCAAATATCCAACGATATAATTTCGCGGTGGATCCAGTCACACAGAAACGGTAAGGATGATTTCATCCATGATGTGGGTGTCCTGAAAGAAGACGATTCTTTCAGACTTTTGCTGGAAAAAAAGGATATCAAAAGCGTTCTTACCGTACCAATATGGACAAATGATGAGTTGACGGGCATGGTTGGATTTGATTTTGTAACAAATTACCACAGTTATTCCGAGATAGAAAAGCAAATACTCACTATCTTTTCTGAGTTACTAGTCAATCTTCAGACTCAGATGGAAAACAGTAAAACGCTTCGCAAGGCAAAAGAAAAGGCCGAGAAGGCGAGCAAAACCAAATCTGAATTTCTGGCTAACATGAGCCACGAGATCCGCACCCCGTTGAATGGGGTTATTGGTTTTACCGACCTGTTAATGAAAACAAGGCTCAACGAATCACAGAAAGAATTTGCCCATAACGCCAATACGGCAGGAAAAGCCCTGCTGGACATCATCAACGAGATCCTGGACTTTTCAAAGATAGAGGCAGGGAAACTGGATCTGGAACCCATGGAGACGGATATTGTGAGGTTATTGAAAGAGACGATTGACATCATCAAATTTCATGCGGCCAGTAAGAAACTGGAATTGTTGCTCAATATTCCGCCTGATGTGCCACGGATGGCTATAGTTGACCCCTTACGGCTCAAACAGATCCTGACCAACCTGCTAAGCAACGCCATAAAATTCACTGAGCAAGGAGAGGTAGAACTCAAATTGAAATTCGAAAAGAAATCGGAAGACAGATGTCTCTATCATTTTTATGTGAGAGATACCGGCATAGGGATATCCAAATCACAACACAGCATGTTGTTCCACGCATTTACCCAGGCCGACAGTTCCACTACCCGCAAGTTTGGCGGGACCGGACTGGGATTGACCATATCCAACTTGCTGGCCAAAAAAATGGGGTCCGGTATCAAAATACAAAGTAAACTGGGTGAAGGGAGTACCTTCTTTCTTTCCATTGAAACAAACTGCCGTTGTATCCCGGAAATTAACGGAGAACGCAAAGATCCGCTACCTATACAGAATGTCCTTGTTGTAGATGACAATGCTTCCAACAGAAAAATCCTGCTGGAGAATTTTAAACATTGGGGAGTGGAGTGCACAGAAAGTGAGAACGGGTATTCCGCATTGAAATTGATGGAAAATCAGAAATTTGATCTCCTGATCATTGATTATCATATGCCTTACGTAGACGGATTGTCTGTTATTCAAATGATCCGTGAAAAAATGGAACTCAATATAGGGGACATGCCCCTCATCCTATTGCACAGTTCGTCGGACAATCAATTCATAAGGGAAAAATGCAAGGAACTGGGTGTCCGCTTTCAGATGGTGAAACCGGTTAGTGCAGATGTGTTGTACGATATGATCCACTCCATTTTTCTTAAGGATGACATAAAAGAACCTCAAAAATTAACTGCAAAAGTGAGGAAAGAAATCCCATTAATTTGTTTACCTGAGAATCCCGTTATACTGGTCGCCGAAGACATACCCATGAACATGATGCTCATCCGCTCGTATATTGGCCACATCCTGCCAGGGGCGGTGGTTCTGGAAGCGACAAACGGAAAACAGGTTCTTGAATTCCTGAAGAATCAGCGGGTAGATCTTGTTTTAATGGATGTACAAATGCCAGTGATGGACGGTCTGGAAGCGACAAGAAAGATCAGGGAGTGGGAACAGACAAAAGCCGATGGTTCACACATCCCTGTCATCGCCCTTACTGCCGGAGTGCTAAAAGAGGAACAGCAGAGGGCACTTGAAAGCGGTATGGATGAATTTATGTCCAAGCCAATTGAAAGGAAAAAATTAGAAGCTTATATGAGCAAATATCTGAAAAAGAAAGACAATCCTGATGATCATTTCCATTATTCGGATTTTTTGGAAGCACTGGGAGGAGACAGAGAACTGGTGCAAAAAATGATGTCGGTTTCCAAAACGGACATGAAAGAGAAACTCGAAGCTCTGGAGAAGGCTGTTACCGGGAAAGACATCCGGCAGGTGGCCGTACTTGCCCATTACATTAAAGGGGGAGCACTTACTGCCAGGTATAAGGAGCTGGCAAAGATCGCGGCCCAGATAGAAATCCAGGCAAAAGAAGGTGTCAGTGAAGGCCTGGAAGACCGTCTCACTGAGCTGGAAAAGGAATGGGAGAATGTCCTCAGGGTACTTGATCAGGTCATTTGATTTTCAGGATTCGTTTTTCCTACAGCTTTTTGTGAGCTGCCCGAAAAAAGCCTAATTCCCCTTAACGGCATGTTTTTTGTCATATTTGCACTATGCAAAAGCACGAAATTTATTTAGTTACCGGAGCTGCCGGACATTTGGGTTTTACCATAGTGTCCCAGTTAGTAGCGGATGGCAGAAAAGTACGTGCACTTGTTCTGCCGGGTGATGTCTTAGGGTCCTGCCTGCCTCCGCAGGTGGAGATCTTTTATGGGAACGTGCTGGACCCTTCATCTCTGGAAGCTTTTTTCTGTGTTAGTCCGGACACTGATATATTTGTGATCCACGCCGCCGGCATTGTGACCACATCCCTGAAATACCAGTCTGTCGTGTATGAGGTCAATGTCAAAGGAACACGTAACGTTACAGATGCCGCTATAAAATTCAATGCCACCAAGCTTGTTTACGTGAGTTCGGTCCATGCCATACCGGAACAACCAAAGGGGCAGGTCATACACGAGACCGATCATTTTGACAAAGATCTTGTTTACGGAATGTACAGCAAAACAAAAGCCGAGGCTACACAATACGTTCTGGATGCTGTACAAAGAGGTTTGGATGCCACCATTGTGCATCCTTCCGGAATCTGTGGTCCCAATTCCCATACTTGTAATTATGCAACCCAGATGGTGATAGACTGTTGGCGCGGATCATTGCCCATGGGAGTGGATGGGGGCTACGATTTTGTGGATGTACGTGATGTGGCATCAGGCACCATATCCTCCTGCAGGAAAGGGGGCAGGGGAGAATGCTATATTCTGGGCAACCGGTATATATCCATAAAAGAATATTTTCGAATTTTCCAGAATGTCACTGGTAAAAAACTGCCAGGCATAATGGCTCCCATGTGGTTGGCCAGAGCCTCATTACCCTTCTGTTCACTCTATTATAAATTAAAAAAACAATTGCCTCTTTTTTCCTCATATTCTCTATATACACTGGCAACCAACTCTCTGTTTTCATCTGACAAAGCACGTCTGGAACTGGGTTATGCCACCAGACCATTTAAAGACACTATTGCCGACACCGTAGAATGGCTTAAAAAAGAAAAAAGTATCCATTGACACGTGACATTTCCCAATTTTTCCTTACTTTTGCAACCCCTTAAGACTCACTAGGCATACCAGGCAAGGGCATGTGTTGCCAATGCAACTGTAGAACAGCCCGCGATATAAATTTGGAGAGATGGCAGAGTGGTCGATTGCGGCGGTCTTGAAAACCGTTGACCCGCAAGGGTCCGGGGGTTCGAATCCCTCTCTCTCCGCCACCCAAAAACAACAAAAGACACGGACAAACCTCCGTGTCTTTTTTGTGGCGGCTTTTGTTGTTTTTGGGTGAAGCTCCCCCCAAGGGAACACCGAGCGCTATAGAGCGAAGGCCGGCTATAAAAAAGGCCGAAAATCCCGCACCATAGCCTCACTACACGGTTTTGTCAAGAGGTTTTTCACCCGTTACAGTCACAGAAAGGACTGTAAAAGTCCTGTCAGACGGATTAACCACATTGTCAGGCAATGCAATTTTATTTTCCTTACGGATAGCCACCTGTATAAAACCTGCCGCGTCAATATATTTCAGGTACCGGTTTTTTTGTATCGCTCCTGATACACAGCCGGTATAGAATTCAACATCTTCTTTCAGAGCGGCAGGTAATTCACCGGTCAGAACTACGTCGGAAATACAAAAGTGTCCTCCCGGTTTCAATACCCTGAATATTTCATGAAAAATCTTTTCCTTGGAAGGCAGCAGGTTCAGCACACAATTGCTGATAACCACGTCGGCCATATGATCAGGGAGGGGCATATTCTCAATATCACCCGCTTGAAACGTTACATTGGAGTATCCAAGAGCCGAGGCATTCAATTTTGCCTTTTCCACCATCTCCGGGGTAAAATCTATTCCTATCACCTGACCGGTTTCCCCGGTATGGGCCCTGGCAACAAAACAATCATTTCCTGCTCCCGAACCCAAATCTATAACAGTATCCCCTGGGCTGATCTTTGCAAATTCGGTAGGCAGACCGCAGCCCAGACCATAATCTGCTATGCTTTCATATCCCTTCAGGTGACTGTAATCTTCTTTCATAGTAAACCGCATGTCGCCCGTAGAACAGCATCCCGTTCCGCAGCACGATGCCTTTTTTACGATTTGTCCGTATTTGCTGCGGACAGTGTCTTTGATCTTTTGTTCATTCATAGTGTATGTCTTTAGTAAAGACTTTTTTCCGGACCATCTTTATCAGTTTTATTGTTCGCAAAAATACGAATAATTTATTCGCAAAAACACAAAGAATAAAAATCAGGAAAAACCATATCTTTATACACATGAAAAGTTACATCAATGGCAGCAAAACTTATAATTTCTGCCTTTGAAAGTGATCGTTTCGGGTATAGCGCTGCCGGGTATGGGTTTTGCAATAAGACTTCTTGTTAAAAAATGCATTATGGAAAAGACAGAAAAAAATAAAATTCTCATCCTGATACTGAGTGCAGTATTGGTAGCCGCGTTGATCAGGATACCGCAACTCTTCGGTTTTGATGCAGGGGCCTCGTTCTTCTACGAAAAAAATGCAGCACTCATAGTCTTTCTTGGAATTGCCCTTTACGTGATTCTGACGGCAGAAACTTTACGGAAAAACCACCTCATAGCTACTCTCATCTTTTATGCAGTATGTACTGTGTACATCAACCTGTTGCACGCAAACATCAATAAGGACGTAATGCAGCTGGTATACCTGCATCTGCCGCTTCTGCTCTGGTGTTTTTACGGACTGGTATTTATAGGTTTTGACAGAAAAGATAAAGGTAAAAGGATGGCTTACATCCAGTACAATGGCAAGATGGCCATACTGGGAGCTGTTCTTATGATTGCAGGCTTTATACTGTCTGCAGTGACAATGGGTTTGTTTTCTGCCATTGATATGAATATTGAAAACTTTTACATGGAATATATTGCCATGACGGGTGTGGCAATTGCTCCCATTGCAGTAACTTACATTATTGAGAAGTATCCCCGGATAACCCATAAGATCATTCCTCTAGTGGCCAATATATTCAGTCCCCTGGTAACCATCATTCAGATCGTTTTTTTAACCGTTATGTTTGTCACCGCTAAAAGTCCCTTTAACGACAGGGAGTTTTTAATGGTGATCAATGCGCTTCTGGCTGTTGTAACCGCATTGGTTGTTTTTTCCATTACGGGGACGGCAGCAGAAAAGACACAACGGTTCTTACCTGTCATGCTGTTTGCGCTTACTGCTGTAACACTGATAACCAACCTGGTAGCACTTTCTGCTATAATTTACAGGTTGGGAGAATTTGGACTGACCCCAAACAGAACCGCGGTTCTTGGCATCAATCTTTTAATCTTCGTGCATCTGGTTCTTATGGCTATAGACCTTTTCAGGACTGTATCCGGAAAAAGAGAGATCCAAAGAGTGGAGCGTACCACAGCCCGCTATTTGCCGGTTTATGCACTGTGGACCTTGATTGTTGTTTTCTTGTTTCCCTGGATATTCGCTACATCCTGAAGTTTGTCAGTTCTGCCGTAATCTCAAAATCGCAGCAGGGGTACTCGAATAATTTAAAGCGGGGCTCTGTCTGCCCGGTGGTCTAACTCTATTCTCCCATATCGCCCAGCTGCCAGAGGTTAGCGGCTACAGATTTGTTTTCAACAATATGGTCAAACCCAGAATGCGCTTTCCATTGCCAGACTTGCAAGTGCCGGGAAATGCCTGCAGAACAATCTCTTACAGCGACACACAATGATAACAAAAATAAAAAAAGGCTAAAAAAGCCTTTTCAGCCAATTGATTGTGGCCATGGTATAGGGACGGTAACGCAGAGAGGGATCCGGCCACATTCCTTTGTCAACGATACTTTTGAAATGCGTAAAGGTGTCAAAACTTGCTTTTCCATGGTAGGAGCCCATCCCGCTGGCTTCCACTCCTCCAAACGGGAAGGTGGAAGATGCCACGTGCAACAGGGTGTCGTTTACACAACCACCGCCAAAAGATAATTCCCTATAGACCCTTTTTTTTACGCTGTTATCCTTTGTAAACAGGTAAAGTGCCAGCGGTTTGGGCCGGCTTCTGATGAATTCAACCGCCTGGGACAGGCTATTGCAGGTTAGTACAGGAAGTATGGGCCCGAATATTTCCTCCTGCATGAGAGGATCATCCGGCAACACACCGGTAATCAGGGTGGGGTTGATGGTCAGGCTCTGACGGGAGCTTTCCCCCCCTTTGATGATTTTTTTATTCTGCAACAACCCCAGCAACCTGTTAAAATGTTTTTCATTCACAATGCGGGGATAATCGGCAATTAATCCCTGCTTGTTGGCCGGATAGAACACATCTATCCAGTGAATCAGCTTTTCCTGCAAACGATCCTGCAGGCTTTCGGGCACCAGAACATAATCGGGTGCCACACAGGTCTGTCCGGCATTGATGAACTTCCCGAAGACGATCCTTTTTGCAGCCAGATCCAGGTCTGCGCTTTCTTCAATGATCACAGGGCTCTTCCCGCCCAGCTCCAGGCTTACCGGTGTCAAATGTGCCGAGGCGGCCTCCATGACTGTTTTTCCCACGGAGGTACTGCCGGTAAAGAAAATGTAATCGAAGGCCTGTTCAAGCAGCCAGGCATTCTCGGCCCGTCCCCCTTCCACTACGGTAATGTATTCCGGAGGGAAACACTCCCTGACCATGCGCGAAATCACTAAAGAGGTTTGGGGAGCATAGGCAGACGGTTTTACAACGGCGCAGTTCCCCGCGGCTATTGCTCCCACAAGCGGGTCTATGGACAGCAGGAACGGGTAATTCCAGGGCGACATAATGAGCACCACGCCATACGGATCACATACCCGGAAAGACTTTGCAGGTATTAGCATCAGGGGAGTCCTGGCCCTTCGGTTTCGCATCCATCGGTGTAAATTTTTAGACAGGTAACGGATCTCTTCGTTCAGTACACCGATTTCGGTCAAATAGCCTTCAGTTTCTGATTTGTTAAGATCTGCTTTTAGCGCTTCCAGGATAGCCTGTTCGTGTTCTTTTACCCAGGAAGATATTTTATGTAATGCATCCAGTCTGAATTTCAGGCTACGGGTGCATCCTGAGTGAAAATATTCCTTTTGTATTGAAACAATATCCGTTGTAATCATAATTTGTAACTAATAAAAATTGTTCGTTTCCACCGATTATAAATTGAAAAATTTTCTCAGATCGGTGGCTTTTTTCAGGCGAAAGTGGATGAAGAGCAGGATGGCAGAGACGGCTCCCATACAGACCAGCAGTATAAGGCTCCAGTGCAGGATGAGTGTATTGTACAGATTTACTGAAAGTATTGCTTCGGTAAACAGACCTGTAACAGCCAGTGCCAGGAGAACATAGGCGATCAGGTTGACTCCTTTTTGCCTGGATTTCTTAATAATCACAAGGAGCAGGATCAATGTAATATAGATGCTCAACATTAGGGGTAACCCAAATGTCAGGGCCCAGTCTAATCTCTTATTCATTAAATCCAACAGGATCAACAACACGGAATTAGTGGCAAACCCCGAGATCAAAAGGTACATAAGCCGGGTATGGAGAAATAAGACCAGAGAAAGATGTATTACCAGGGATAGACACAGGGTGATGGTGTATTTTGACCAGGTAATGTTCTTGTTGATAATCAGGTCAATTATGGTTGAGGTGACCATGCCGGCTAGTAAAACGATAAGGGACAGGTCCCAGAAAACCTTCCTTTTCTGGATGTCGGAAAGCTCCTGAAAATCATAGGTTTCATCCTTTGGGAAAAGGGGTGTTTCGCTTGTTGCATTTGTTTTGTGCCCGCAAAGGGGACAATAATTCATATTGATGTCCAGCTCAACGCCGCACTTTTTACAGACATTCATCATGACAGTTTCTGTTATACGTTATGGTGACCGGAATGTTTTCAGAAGTCAGGAAGCGAAAAAAATTGCGTTCCAGTTCCCTGCTGCGTGTAATGTTCCCGAATGTAATGGTTATCAGGTTATTGAATCCTATGATCCCGCAGCTCACTTTTGTCAGCTTGTTGGGAGGGGGCGGAACCACCATCACCGATTCAATGTGTTCCATCATGGGAGGGGGAAAATGGATTCCCCCAAGGTTAGACAATACGCCGGTATACTGACTGCAGCCCATTTTTTTAAAATTCATCCGCAATATCGGGTTTTTGATGAAAAGGGGAATCGCCCGGACGATTATATTCCGTTCACTGCCCACGTTGCGGGAAAGAATCTTGTTCACCAGTTTCACATCGGTTTCCAGCTGCATTTGATGAAAAACGGATTTCAGTATTTCGTCAAAGGTATAATGCCCCAACCTACGGTCAATTTCCGGCATAACAAACAGGGAAAAATTGCGCATGGTCTTACTGGGGTAAAGATTGCGCGTGTTTATTGGGATCTGTATGCAAATCTTCCCTGTTTTTTTCTTTCTGCGGGGCAACGCCGGATCTTCGAATATTTGCTGGATCGCGTAAAAATAAACGGCTGCCAGGTAGACGGTAAGGTTCACCTGCTTTTCCCTGGCTTTTTCTTTCAGGGCAGAAACCGGCAGGGTAGCGGTAATGATCCCCAGACGGGGTTTCCTGTTAAAGGGGAAAGGAAGGTGAAAAGCTTTTGGGCGTCTTGTGTTTACAGGAATATTCTCTTTAAAGAAACGGTTATAGGCATCTTCGAATTCTTCCGGGTCGGGTTTCCCTGACGGATCCATGTAGGTAAAATCGGGCGGCACTTCAATACCCCGGTTTATAAAATACTGAGCCAGTAAAGTCTTGACAAACTCCTGGGCACCTCCCCCGTCGGTGAGCATATGCGAAAACTCGGCACTGATTCGGTTGTCGGCGACCAGGATCCGCAGCAGCGGTCCTTCCTTGTCAAATCTTCTGCAGGGCATTCTGTCGTCAACTACTACCGGCGTTAGGAAACAGGCCGATTCCAGGTAATACCAGAAAAATCCCCTTTTCAACAAAACCTTGTAATAGGGAAAGCGTGATTCTATGGTACGTACTGCGGCAAAGAGAGAGCTTATGTGTACCTTGTGTCTGAGTACTACTGAAAAACGGAACACAGATGTGATCTCGTCGCTGATAACTGCAGGAAAAATTTTTGCAGCATTGTCCAGAGGATACCAAAAAGCCTGATCGTGCATTATGGCGATGGAGATTCAAAAAAAGACATTTTGCCCATGAACAGGATCACATCTGTGCTTTTTTCTTTTATAATGTATAGGAAGGAACGGTTAACCGTGAATGGGAGTGGGTCGTCAGGGCCTATGGAACTCTTTTCAATGCCCACAATGGTAACCGCGGCAGCTTCTGTGCCTTTTTCATTGATTTCTACATATGTTTTCTGCTTCACCAGTCCTATATAGAGGCCGGTAACTGCAGATAGGTTACTGAAATCGGCCGCACCCTCAACAAAGGGAAGCTCCATACCCATGGCCTGGAGGGTGGGAATAAGATCCTTTTCGTATTCGTATTTGAATTTAGGCATGGAAATGGTCAGCTTTTTTTCAGATTGCTTCATTTTTTCTACAATCCCGTTCCAGGTCTGCGGATTCATTTCCTCTTTTATTACCCTGTCTGTATGTATCCCCGGCTTAGGCAGGACCAGTACCATGGAAAAGGCCTGGTTCCCGTACGGAAGCTCGGCCAGTCTGGCATATTCCGTTTCTGTGTAGGGGAAGGTTTCTGTCTGGATCATGTAATCCACCATCTGAGAGGCTCCCTGGTCGGGGTAGAAATCGGACCTGTAGGAATGGGTCTGATCAAAGGATTTTGTCCAGGTTCCTTTAAAGTATAGGGCATTGATCAGGTACATGAGCATCTGGGGTGGAATTTCATTAATGATCTTGTCAATCTTTCCCTTTGTCTGGTCGGCACACCAGTTGTTTATGGTCTCCAGGGCTAGTGGAGAGGAAAAGTCCAGCTCCTCTATCATGGCCAGATACCATGTCTTAACCAGTTGTTTGTATGAGTCACGGACAGGGAATCCTTCCCGGATCCAGATGGAATTGGCAATGCCAACCTCGGTCAGCCTGTCTGCTTCTGTCAGTTCCCGGGTCATGGTCCGGAAAAATCCGTTCATATCTTTATAGGAAAAATCTTCAAACCCCAGGACCTTTTTCATTTCATCAGCCGTGGCCCCGGCCGTTCCGTTGGCGGTCATGGACAATGCCAGAGAAGCACTCAGGGGGGAGATAAAGAAATTTTCATCTTCTGTGCCCACTTGTCTGAAAAAATCAAAGGCAAAGCGGTTGACTTCAGCCGAGATGGCTTGTTCGGTCCTGGTCAGAATAATATCCTTCCGCTGATTAGCCTGTTGTGACAGCCTTTCGCAGCCGCCGGAAAAAACACACAGCAACAGCGCAGTTAAAACCAGATGTACCGTTTGTTTCATCAAAACAAAGATACATTAATTATGTTTAATGCTGCATCTACGGTTGGTAATACATGCCTTCCCGGGACAGGAGGTGGTCCAGATTGGCCAGATTGTATACGATAACGGCCTGTACAACAGAGGTGTGTTCCTGATATTCTCCTATGCTTTTTGTATAAAGGTCTCGTTCCGTATGCCAGATTTCCCGGTAATTGAAGTCATTTCCCTTCACATCGCGCTCACGCAAGGCTATGGTGGGCACTCCTTTGATGGCAAAGACCGAGGCATCGGTTCCTCCGGTTCTTTCGGGCCTGGGACGCGGTGGAATGGTGTCAACGGTAAACGGGAATTCAGGATTGATGGCCGAAATGTGTTTCGAGGCTTTTACAAAATCTTCGTACATGGCTTTGGGTACCGCTACCCCGGTGGGGGCAAGCGGGCCTCCGTCCCTGTTGAAAAGGTTGGAAATCCCCTCCAGTTTGTCTTTATGTTGTTCTACCCAGGCGGTAGCTCCGAGCAATCCAAACTCTTCGCCGGCAAAAAGCACAAACAGGATGGTTCTTTTAGGTTTGGCCCCGGCAAACGAAAGCAGTCTGGCCGATTCCATGGCGGGAGTAACCCCCACACCACAATCCACACCACCGGTAGCTACATCATAGGAATCCAGGTGTCCGCTTACCATCACGTATTGGTCCGGGTAATGCGTTCCGGTGATTTTGGCCACCACGTTATGGAACTTTACCGGGCCGGGTCTGAAATGGTTTCTGATGTCAAACTCCAGAGCTATGGGTTGTCTTTCCTTTACCAGCTGGCAGATCTGATTATATTGATGCTCGTCCAGCTTGATGTCCGGAACCGTAGGAAGGTTTTCAAACGAAGAGTCTTCTCCAAAGACCGTTTCCTTGTCCCACAGAGCCGTTATAGGGACCTGTGAAGACTGAACAAGCCCCAGGATACCGGCTTCTACCATCTGCCTGTAAAAAAGTGCTGGTTCATCTTCCATCTTGAGCAAACTGTCTTTCAGGGCTTCCTGCATCTGGTCCACGTTCATCCTGCGGTCCCCGGTACGCGACCGGTACCTGCGCATGACTTCGTTGTTGTGGCTGGCGATTTCCTGATTAAGGGTTATCAGGGAATCCCTTCTGCGGTTTGCCTGGGCGGTGCGTTCCACAGGCCAGCCTGTATTGGAACCGGAAATCAGCACCCACGCCCCTTTCATTATGCCTTTCATCCGGTCAAACTCGGCTTGCGTTTTTGGTTCAATGATCACATGACCGCGTTGTAATCCTTTTGTTCCTGCAGTGTATGAGGGGGTTGCAAAATGCAAATGAACACCGTCTGTGCCAGAAAGCACCCCACCATAAATTTTTCCTGACCAGGGACCCCGGTTAAAACCAACGCGGGTCTGGCCTGCCTCTTCAATGGATACCTGCAGTCCCCAGGATTCAAACTGCGCGGCAGCCCACAGGACTGCCGCATTGTAGGCGTCCGATCCCACAGGGCGTCCGCCTATCCGGTTGGTAAGGATATCCAGGTGTTTCTGCGTCTGGTTGTTGGTGGTTCCTTCATGGATGATCTTTTTGACAACGGCATCTTGTGCCGGTACTTTTTGGGAAAATGCAAAGAGGCTTACTGTCAGTAGCAAGCAGCAAAAAAGGGGGCTCTTTCTCATCTGATATATTCTGTTTGAACACTAGTGTAACAAATGTAGTGTTTTTCTATCTTTGTAGTATGATCAGATTCAGGGAAATTGTCAGTGCCTTTATGGTTCTTTTTGCCGTGATTGACATTACGGGTTCCATCCCAATCATTCTTGACATGAAAACCAAAGGAAGAAAATTCAAGCCCTTTGTGGCGACAATCATATCTACCGTCCTGATATTCTTGTTTTTATTCGTGGGAGAGGCCATACTGGGACTGTTCAGCGTAGACATTTCTTCCTTTGCCGTTGCCGGGTCTCTGGTGATCTTTGTGCTTGCAGTGGAAATGATATTTGGCGTTGAGATCTTCAAAAACGACGGACCTCCCGATGCGGCTACCATTGTTCCGCTGGTTTTTCCGCTGATAGCCGGAACCGGAACCCTGACAACCGTATTGTCCCTGCGGGCGGAATACAGCCTGCCCAATATTGGCATTGCCATTTTGCTGAACATGATTATAGTGTATGTTGTATTAAGGCATGTGAATCTGGCAGAAAAACTCCTTGGTAAGGGAGGAATCTACATCCTGAGAAAATTTTTCGGGATCATCCTGCTGGCAATATCAGTGAAACTATTCGCCTCCAACGTGTCCGGGCTGTTTACATGATTTGTTATGAAAAACGCTGTCTTTTTCTGTTTGATGTTTGCTATGTTCCTGCCTGCCGCTGGCTGCAAGGATAAACCCGAACCTGGAACTGATCCCGTGGAACAGCCGGACTGGATAGTGGGGGCAGACCTCTCACTGCTTTCCAGGATTCAGGCGGCAGGAGGCGTTTACAAAGACAGCCAGGGCAAAGATGTGGACGCATTATCTTTTTTTAAGGAAAAAGGATTCAATTATGTACGACTACGGCTTTTTGTCAACCCCGACCTGCAGTCCACAGCCAGTCAGAATCTGCCTTATGTACAGGAAATGATCAGGAAGGCAAAGGCAAAAGGGTATAAAATATTGCTGAATTTTCACTATTCCGACACTTGGGCAGACCCCGGGAAACAATACAAACCTGCGTCCTGGAACATCCTGGGAGCCGATGCGCTGGCAGAAAAAGTTTATACCTACACCAGGGAAACACTCTCGCAACTTGTTTTGAACGGGGCTGCGCCCGACATGATCCAGATTGGGAATGAAATCAGCAACGGCATGCTCTGGGATTCGGCCCGGGCAGATGTCTGGTCTAAGGAATGGAACACCTCTGCCCGCTGGACATACTTCTGCCGGGTGCTTTCAAAGGCAACGGAAGCCTGCCGGGAAATCTGCCCCGGTTCCTGGATTATGGTACACATAGACCGGGGCGGTGACAGGGAAACAGCCCTGCGTTTTTTCAATAAAATGGAGCAGTACAAAGTGGATTACGATATCATAGGATTGAGTTATTACCCTTTCTGGCACGGTCCCTTGTCTAATCTGCGTTCCTGCCTGAACGGCCTGCAGATGAATTTTCCCTCAAAAAAGATCAACCTGGTTGAGGTTGCATACCCCAACCATACCTGGGGTATCCCCGACAATGCCAACTATACCCCCGAATATGAAGCTTCACCGGCAGGCCAGACAGCCTTTATGGAGGACTTCATCAATACGCTCAGGGATTTTCCAAAGGTGAACGGCTTTATGTACTGGTACCCGGAAGAGACTTTCATCGGGAGCGGGAACATCCTGACACTTCACAGGGGGGTATTTGACATTCATACCGGCAAGGCATTACCGGTGACAGACGTTTTTGCCAACTAAGAATCGGCGTGGTTTGCATTTACGGTAGGTTCCCCCGTAAGGCAGCGGAAGTTCCCTGGCAGTGGCCAGCCAGATGGCTGTAGAAGCGCCCTGGGCAGGAGAACTCAACAGGGGCCGGAAAAAAATATTTACCAGTGGATCTAAAGCATTGTTCATCGTTACCAGGGGGGTATTGACGGCTCCCGGATCGGCAGATACCACCTGTATACCTTTAGACTTTAATTTTTCTGCAAGGGAGAGAGAAGCGTAATAAAGTGCCTGCTTTGTATGACCGTACCGGATCACCCTTCCGGCCCAGGTTTTTGGGACACGCGTTAGGAATGAAGGCCTAAGCCTGAAAACCAGGCCAAAGTCAACGGTACAGGATAAGGTAAACAGGATCCGTGCCCCGTCTTCTGTGGCCGATCCCTTTTCCAGCTGCGTTAGCAAAAGACGCGTTAGATAGAGGGGAGCCCTGTAATTCACCTGGGATATCATATCGTACCCGTCTTCTGTCAGTTGGGTACTTCGGGGCAGGATCCCCGCGTTGTGAATCAGTCTGTTGACGGTTGTGCCCGACAGGGCCGAAGCAAATGACCTGACCGAGGCAAAGGAAGCCAGATCCAGCGGTAACATCCGGATGGAAAGGGATCCTTCCGGATTCACATACTGTTGGTGCAGTTCCCTGAAAAAAGGTATGGCCGCCTCTGGAAAGAGGCAGGCCATGATAAGTGAATAACCGTTAGCGAGTAACGAACGGCAAATCTCGCGACCCATGCCACCATCTGCGCCGGTGACTATGGCCGTCTTCATCAGGCTTTATTATCAGAGCCCAGTACGTAGATGTTTTTGTGCTTGTAAAGCTCTTTGAGCTTGTCCCGGGCCGGTCCCAGATACTTTCGGGGATCAAATTCATCCGGTTTTTCCGCTAACACCTTGCGGATGGCCGCTGTCATGGCCAGCCGGCCATCGGAGTCAATGTTTATCTTACATACGGCCGAGCCGGCTGCTTTCCTGAGCTGTTCCTCGGGGATTCCAATGGAATCTTTCATTTTGCCTCCATAGCGGTTGATTTCCTCTACAATATCCTGAGGAACGCTGGAAGAGCCATGCAGTACTATGGGGAATCCGGGGATGCGTTTTTCGATTTCCTTAAGGATGTCCAACCGGATTTCGGGCTTCTGCCCGGGTTTGAATTTGAAAGCACCGTGGGAAGTCCCTATGGATATGGCCAGAGAGTCAACACCGGTACGTTTTACAAAATCTTCCACCTCTTCCGGTTGGGTATACGTGTGATGCTCTGCTTTCACATCGTCTTCCACCCCCGCCAGAACGCCCAGTTCACCTTCTACCGTTACATCAAACTGGTGTGCATAGTCCACCACGCGGCGGGTCAGGGCTATGTTTTCCTCGTAAGGCAGGTGAGACCCGTCTATCATAACGGAGGAGAAACCGAATTCAATGCAGTTTTTACACAATTCAAAGGAATCGCCGTGGTCCAGGTGAAGCACTATCGGAATGGGATAACCCAGTTCCTTGGCATATTCGACAGCGCCCTGTGCCATGAAGCGCAACAGGGTCTGGTTGGCATATTTGCGCGCCCCGCTCGAAACCTGGAGAATTACGGGTGATTTTGTTTCCACACAGGCTGCGATGATGGCCTGCATCTGTTCCATATTGTTGAAATTATAAGCAGGGATTGCGTAGCCGCCCTGCATTGCTTTGGCAAACAGATCCCGTGAGTTCACCAAGCCTAGTTCTTTGTACGATATCATATTTTTACTTTGTTTCAGTCTGCAAAGATAAGAGTTTTGCTGTATATTTGGGCCGTATTAAACAGTAATGTAATGAAACCTTATCTGCTGGAGGAAACAAACTGGCATACTGTAAAAGAAATGGAGTACCAGGTTGCACTGTTGCCCTGGGGGGCTACCGAAGCCCACAATTACCATCTGCCTTACGGGAGCGATACCTGCATGGCCACCCACGTTGCCCGTCGCAGTGCAGCCCTTGCCTGGGAACGGGGTGTGAAAGCCCTGGTGCTGCCTCAGATTGCCTATGGGGTAAACTCGGGCCAGATGGACATCCCTTTCTGCATGCATATGAATCCTTCCACACAGCAACGCATCCTGGAAGACATTGTTACCGTACTCATCCGTCACAAGGTGCACAAGCTGGTCATTGTCAACGGGCATGGGGGAAATTCCTTTCAGAATGCCATCAGGGAATTGGAACTCCGTTTTCCCGGAATGTTCATTTGCATGGTCAACTGGTGGCGTGTCTGCCCGGTAAAAGAGTATTTTGATAACCCCGGAGACCATGCCGATGAAATGGAAACCTCGGCCATGATGGCTATCCGGCCCGAACTGGTGCTACCCCTGGAATATGCCGGCAGTGGTAAAGAACACCGTTTTACCATTAAGGGGCTACGGGAAAAATGGGCCTGGATCTCCAGGCGCTGGATTTATACCACAGACGACACCGGGGTGGGGGATCCATCCCTATCCACTCCCGAAAAGGGCAAACGTTTCCTGGAAGACTGCATAGATGAAGTGGCGGCTTTTCTGGAAGATTTTTCTAAGATTGAGAAAACAGAGGATTTATATGAACGATAAGAAAGCATTAATTTTTTCGGCACCTTCCGGGGCAGGCAAATCTACCGTAGTGAACCACCTGATGGAGACTTTTCCCCGTCTTGATTTCTCCATAACCGCCACCACAAGGCCAAAACGCGGAACAGAAGAAAACGGCAGGGAATATTATTTTATAAGCAGGGATGAGTTCCTGAAACTTATTGAACAGGATGCCTTTGTAGAGTGGGAAGAAGTGTATAAAGGAAGCTATTACGGCACCATGAAGCTGGAACTTGAAAGGATATGGAACGGGAACAAAGTGGCTGTTTTTGACGTAGATGTAAAAGGGGGAATCAACCTGAAAAAAATATTTGGGAGCCATGCCCTTTCGGTGTTTGTCGCCCCGCCCTCACTGGAGGTTTTACGGGAACGGCTTACCAAAAGGGGAACAGACTCGCCCCGGGCCATAGAAGAACGGCTGGCCAAGGCTTCCATTGAGATGCAGGATGCCCCCCATTTTGACGTGATCCTTGTAAACGACCGCCTGGAAGACACCCTGGACAAAGCAACCGAGATTGTTGCTGCCTTCATTTTTTAATATGAAAACCTGCGGATTATATTTTGGTTCTTTCAATCCCTTCCACATAGGGCATATTGCCATTGTCAATTACCTGGTGTCCTTTACCACCCTGGACAGTGTCCGGCTAGTTGTCTCGCCGCTCAATCCGCTAAAATCTGACCGGGAACCCTGCCTTCAATCACCCCGGGAGCGATTGCTTCATATACGCAAGGTGATGGAAACAAAGAAACTGCCTGTAGAAGTATCCGATGTGGAATTCTTCCTGCCCCGGCCGCTTTATACCATCAACACACTGCATCATATGCAGGAAAAGGAACCCGGGATGGACTTCATTCTGGTGATAGGGGCAGATAACCTGGAGCGGATAGAAGAATGGAAGGCCTGGGAGTCCATTTTGGAAGAATTTATCCTTTATGTGTACCCTCGTGAAGGGGTAAACACGCAGCAGATAAGCGAAAAATACGTTTCCCGGGCCCGCCAGATCGTCCTGCTGCCTGCACCGCTGATAACCGTCTCCTCCACTTTTATAAGGGAAGGCCTGGCACAGGGCAAAAACATGAATGGTTTTATAGTCTGATTTTCAGGTCATGAAAATTTACCGCACAAAGGACATCGGGATCATAGACCGTTTGTATATGGAGAAAACGGGCGTGAAGGAGCAAGATCTGATAGAGCGTGCAGCTCACGCTTTTGTGCAGGCTTTCATATGCGAGGAAAAGAAACCCGGCAGGGTTATGGTGGTCGCCGGCCCGGGTAACAACGGGGCCGATGCACGATCTGTTGCACGCCTTCTGTCTGAACATGGCTGGAAGACTGATCTTTGGGATTTTTCCGGTAAGGACGCATTTGACCGGCAGCAGGCAGACTGGTCAGCTTACCTGGGAAACCTGCCTTCGGGGATAGTGGTGGTTGACGGATTGTTCGGATCGGGCCTTACCCGGCCCGTGACCGGCTCTTTTGCCCAAATCATTGAAGGAATCAATTCGCTGAATACCAGAGTTTATGCCGTGGATATCCCTTCAGGACTGCCAGGGGAAGGGATGCCATTTGACAGCGGGGCGGTGGTGAAAGCATCGGTGACTTTTACTTTCCAGTTTCCCAAAATGTCTTTCCTGTTTGCCGAAAATTATCCTTATGTGGGCCGGTGGGAGGTCCTTGATATTGGAATGGGGGGGATGGCTTATTCCGAAGTTGAGACACCGTTCAGGATGATAGAAGAGTCTGATATTCATAATCTTTTTCCCAGGAAAAGGCACCCTTTTTCTTTCAAGAACAACTACGGGCATGCCCTGCTCATTGCCGGAAGCCTGGGAAAAATGGGGGCCGCGATACTCTCTGCCCGTTCCTGCCTGCGCGTGGGTACCGGCCTGCTGACGGTCCACCTTCCTGGTAGGGGCGAAATCCCTATGCAGACATCATTGCCCGAGGCCATGGTTTCTTTGGACAGCCACCGGGATGTGGCAGGTGACCTGCCACAGGGGCTCCTTACCCTAAAGACACCGTATACTGCCATAGGAGCCGGACCGGGTCTGGGAACATCCCCGGAAACGGCCGATCTGTTAAGGAACCTGCTGATATGGTTCGGAGATAAAACACCCTTTCCACCACTGGTGCTGGATGCAGATGCCCTTAACATTTTATCCGAACATCCAGGTATGCTGGAATACCTGCCCATAGGAACGGTCCTGACACCCCATCCCGGAGAATTCGACCGTCTGGCCCGGGCCTGTGGCCTGGCCCGTGCTGAAAACTCTTACCTTAGGGCTATACAGGCGATCGAAATGGCGGTGAAACACAAGATTATCGTTGTGCTCAAAGGACGGTATACCCTGATAGCTACGCAAAACGGTCCCCACTGGTTCAACCCCGCCGGGAATCCGGCTATGGCCACGGCAGGAAGCGGGGATGTATTGACCGGAATCATTCTGGGATTGCTCGCACAGGGATATGAACCCCGGACAGCAGCCGTTCTGGGCGTGTGGCTTCATGCAAGGGCAGGAGACAGGGCGGCTGCCGGGGGAAGATTTCTCCTGGCCGGTGATATTATTGAAAATCTGTAATTTTTTTTCCTAAGACAGACCACGGTGCCACAATCAAAAGCGGTTCCCGGCTTACCGGATGGATAAACGCCAGGCGGTACGCATGCAGGGAAATGCTCCCGTCCGGATTTGGCCGTTTTGCCCCGTACTTAAGGTCTCCTTTTATGGGTGAGCCAATGGCGGCCAGCTGACATCGGATCTGGTGGTGCCTCCCTGTCATAAGTTCAATTTCAAGCAGGTGGTAATTCCGGATGCTTTTCAGATACCTGTAATGCAACCTGGCTACCTTGGCCCCTTGCGATGGCTTGTCCAGGGCATATGATTTGTTTTGCTTCTCGTTCCTGGTCAGGTAATGGACCAGAAGGGCGTCGTTTTGACCGGGTTTGTTTGCCACAAGCGCCAGGTATGTTTTGTTGACCGTCCCCTGATTGAACATCCGGTTCATGCGTTCCAGAGCCTTTGAAGTCTTGGCAAAAAGACAGATACCACTCACCGGACGGTCCAGCCGGTGGGGTACACCAACAAATACATTTCCCGGTTTTGCGTCCCGTTCTTTAAGGAAGGTTTTGATGGTTTCGCTCAGCGGGGTGTCTCCGGTGATGTCTGCCTGAACTATCTCTCCTACCATTTTATTGACCACAATAAGGTGGTTGTCCTCGTACAGGATGCGCCGGGCCAGGTCGGTCTGGATTGCATATGACATAGTGACAAAGATAATCAATCTCATAAACTGCCAACCTGTCAGCAAATGTCTTTTGGCATAACTATTGAGTATGACAGGGCAGTAATCTGAATATAATCATTAAAGAACAAATAAATTATGGGAAAAATTATTGGTATAGACCTGGGAACAACCAACTCCTGCGTTGCCGTTATGGAAGGTAACGAACCGGTAGTGATCATCAATTCGGAAGGAAAACGCACAACGCCATCTGTTGTTGCATTTGCAGATAATGGCGAGCGAAAGATAGGTGATCCGGCAAAGCGTCAGGCAATTACAAATCCCCTGAAAACCATTTATTCTATCAAGCGTTTTATGGGCGAAACTTTTGACAAAGTGGCGCTGGAACGCAACAGGGTTTCATATGTTGTGGAAAAAGGAGACAATAATACGCCCAGGGTTAAAATTGACGAGCGTTTGTACACGCCGCAGGAAATATCTGCCATGGTCCTGCAAAAGATGAAGAAAACAGCAGAAGATTTTCTGGGACAGGAAGTGACTGAAGCTGTGATTACAGTTCCTGCCTATTTCAGTGACTCGCAAAGGCAGGCAACCAAAGAGGCCGGCGAAATTGCCGGGCTCAAAGTTCGCCGTATCATCAACGAACCTACGGCCGCTTCATTGGCCTATGGTCTGGACAAGATGCACAAAGACATGAAGATAGCGGTGTACGACCTGGGCGGCGGAACATTTGACATATCCATCCTGGAACTGGGAGACGGTGTGTTTGAGGTAAAATCGACAAACGGAGACACCCACCTGGGAGGTGATGATTTTGACCAGACTGTGATAGACTGGCTGGCCGGAGAATTTGCTTCAGAAAACAGCGGACTGGACCTGAGAAAGGATCCCATGGCCCTGCAACGCCTGAAAGAAGCTGCCGAAAAGGCCAAGATAGAACTTTCCAGCCAGAATTCCACAGAGATCAACCTGCCGTATATCATGCCTGTGGACGGGATGCCCAAGCACCTTGTCAAGACATTAACCAGGGCCAAGTTTGAACAACTCATAGACAGTCTGGTACAACGTACCGTGGAACCCTGCAAAAAGGCCCTGACAGATGCCGGGATGCAGGCCTCAGATATTGATGAAGTGATACTGGTGGGGGGGTCTACCCGTATACCGGTCATTCAGCAACTGGTGCAAAAGCTGTTTGGAAGAGTTCCCGACAAAAGTGTAAATCCGGACGAAGTGGTTGCCATTGGAGCTGCCATTCAGGGCGGTGTGTTGTCGGGAGACGTGAAAGACGTGCTTCTACTGGACGTCACCCCGCTCAGCCTGGGCATTGAAACACTGGGAGGCGTGATGACAAAGCTGATAGAAGCCAACACCACCATACCTACCAAAAAATCGCAGGTTTTCTCCACAGCCAGCGACAACCAGCCTTCTGTGGAAATCCACGTGTTGCAGGGAGAAAGGCCCATGGCCAGGGATAACAAGACCATCGGACGTTTCCACCTGGACGGCATTGCCCCGGCCCCCCGCGGCATACCCCAGATTGAAGTATCCTTTGATATAGACGCCAACGGCATATTGAATGTCTCGGCCAAGGACAAGGGTACGGGCAAGGAACAGAAGATCCGCATTGAGGCTTCCTCGGGCCTGACCGAATCCGAGATCAAAAAGATGAGGGATGAAGCCAAGGCCAATGAAGAAGCCGACAAGAAGGAAAGAGAACGTGTGGATAAAATCAACGAAGCCGACAGCCTGATTTTCCAGACAGAAAAACAGCTCAAGGAGTATGGCGACAAATTGCCGGCCGACAAAAAGACTCCGATCCAGGAAGCCCTGAATCAATTGAAGGAGGCACATAAGTCACAGGATACCGGGGCTATTGAAAGTGCCATGGAAACCCTTAACAAGGCATGGCACGCCGCCTCGGAGGAAATGTACAAAGCTTCACAGGCTTCCGGTGCCGGAGCGCAACAACCCCCCTTTGAAGGAGGGGCCACGGACAACGGAACAGGAGCCGCACAGGAAGAAGGAGAAGTCAAGGATGTAGATTTTGAGGAGGTCAAGTAATATGCAGTCCGATAGAAAGAAACATCAGGCCCAGGACGGGCCTGATGTTCCCCATTTTGAAAAGGATAATGGAGCATTAGCACCCGGGGTGAACGGGCAAACACCTGGCCAGGAAACAATTGAACAGCAAACGGCTGATCAGGAAACAACGGCACGGGAAACACCCGATCTTCCGGAGCTGCAACTTCAGCTGGACCAGGTCAACGACAGACTGCTCAGGCTGCAGGCCGAATTTGACAATTACCGTAAACGCACAGCCAAAGAGCGTCTGGAACTGATCCTGACCGCCTCTGAAGATGTGATCAAAGGTATGCTCCCCGTGCTGGATGATTGCCAGCGGGCACTCAGAACACTGGAACAGCTGGAGAATCCTGACCCGTCTTCGGTAGAAGGGGTGAATCTAATATATAGCAAATTGCTGGGCTATTTACAGGGTAAAGGCTTGAAGATCATTGAAGCTAAAGGAAAGGCACTGGATACCGATTATCATTGTGCCGTTGCCAAAACCCCCGTTAATGAGAAAAAAATGAAAGGAAAGATTGTGGATGTGGTCCTGGAGGGTTATATGCTCAACGGAAAAGTAATCAGGTTCGCTAACGTGGTAGTGGGCGAATAAGATACAGTATGGCAAAAAGAGACTTTTATGAAATATTGGGCGTAGAAAAGAGCGCCTCTGCAGAAGAGATCAAGAAAGCTTACCGGAAAAAAGCCCTGCAATTCCATCCGGATAAGAATCCCGGCAACAAAGACGCTGAAGAAAAATTCAAGGAAGCGGCCGAGGCATATGACGTTCTGAGCGATCCGGCAAAAAAATCGCGTTACGATCAGTTTGGGCATGCGGGTGTGGACGGCATGGGCGCAGGGGGAGCGGGAGGGTTTCCAGGCGGATTCACCATGGACGATATTTTCTCCCGCTTTGGAGATATTTTTGGCGGGGCATTCGGTGGCAACCCCTTTGGAAGCGCCTTTGGCAGCCAGAGCGGTACACGGCGTGGGGTACGACGCGGATCCGATATCCGTATCCGGGTGAAACTGAACCTGGAAGAGATTGCCCATGGAGCCGATAAGGTGATCAAAATCAACAAACTCAAATCCTGCAGCCATTGTGGGGGAAAAGGGGCCGTTTCCGACTCCGACATGAAAAAATGTCCCACCTGCAACGGTTCGGGAGTTTTTACACGGGTTACGCATACTTTTCTGGGACAGATGCAAAGCAGCAGTCCCTGTCCTCAATGCAGCGGCGATGGCAAAATCATCACCAATCCCTGTAACGTGTGCAAGGGGGAGGGTGTTATCAAGCAGGCCGAGGAGATATCCTTCTCTATACCCAAAGGGGTGGAAGAAGGGATGCAGCTTACTATCTCGGGTAAGGGAAATGCCCCCAAAAAAGGAGGTGTCAACGGCAACCTTTTAGTAGTCATTGAAGAAGAACAACATCCACAACTGCAGCGTGACGGGCATGATCTGATCTATACACTCTTTTTGTCTATCGCCCAGGCGGCATTGGGAGACGATGTGGAAGTACCCACCGTAGACGGGAAGGTGAAAATCAAGATAGAACAAGGTACTCAGAGCGGCCGTATTTTACGTCTCCGGGGCAAGGGACTACCCGATGTAAACAGCTACGGAACAGGAGATCTGCTTGTATTTGTACAGGTGTGGATACCTAAGAAACTTACCCGGCAGGAAAAGGAAATATTTTCCAAACTAAAGGATTCTCCTAATTTTGTACCAGACCCTGACAAAGAGGAACGGAATTTCTTTGACAGGATGAAAAAAATGTTCTCGTAATGAAGTTTCTTGCCAAACGATTACCGGCACTGCTCACAGCGCTGGTTTCTGTTTTTTTCTACCTGAATGCTCAGGTCCCCGTCCTGTCCGGTTATTACGGAAAGCCTGTTCGTGTGGAACCACTCTCTTTGAGTGGGAGCATGGGTGAATTCCGGGCCGCTCATTTTCATACCGGCCTTGATTTCAGGGTAGGAGGTGTTTCCGGGGCCCCGGTATATGCCGTAGCGGACGGCTATATTTCACGCATCACTGTTTCAGGAGGGGGTTACGGGAATGCCCTGTTGATAACACACCCCAACGGGACCGTTTCACTTTACGGCCATCTGGATGCTTTTGCTCCGCAGGTGGCTGCTTACGTTAAGCAGGAACAATACAGCCGGGAAAGTTTCCAGGTGTCACTGGATTGTCCTCCCGGATTGTTTCCCGTGCATAAAGGCCAACAGATAGGAACAGCAGGCAACACTGGCGACTCGGGGGGCCCCCATCTGCATTTTGAGATCCGCTACCGGGACTCCCTGCATGAAAATTCCCTGGTTACAGCCAACCTGCTCAGTCATGGTGTTTTTGAGCTGCAAGACGCGTTGCCGCCCGAATTCAGGCTGGTCCGTTTTTATGGATTCAGTACTTCGGAACAGGGAATAGCTGCCACTCGCCTGGTAACCGGTTTCGAAGGAAACATTAATCAGACGAGAGTCAATGTTCCGGACACCTTCTTTGTTGCAATCGATGCCATTGATCGCATGAACAATACGTCTTTCAGGATGGGCATTCAGACCTGGGAGGTTTTTCTGGATCAGGAGCTGATCTATCAGTTCAGGAACCAGGACCTTCCTTTAGACTGGACCCGCACTATTTTATCCCTGATCCATTACCCTGAACGGAGCCGTAACGGAAGAAGCCTGCTCAAAACCTGGGTTGAACCCGGCAACGTGCTTATAGACAGGACATACGCCCCTACAGGAGGTTTGTTCACTTTGCCCGACACCCTTTCTCATTCCCTGCGCGTAGTGGTGCACGATGGAGCAGGCAACAGCACCACAAGAACGTATTCTGTCAGAAGAAACAACGGTCTGGAAGCGCTTGTATCCCCGGAAGAAAAGGACGTGCCCCTGCCCCTTGAGGAACTTGCGGCCGAAGAGTACCTGCAGCACTTCTATTGGGACAGGGAGAATTTCTTTGCAGCCCGTGACATCCGCATAACAGTTCCCCAAAAGGCCCTTTACAGGGATATCTTGTTTAATGCTTCCCGGCAGGGTGCACAGGAATGGCAACTGCACACTCCTGACGATCCGCTCCATTTGCCCATGCAGGTGGAGCTCAGGGTCCCGGACACGATACCCGCTGCATGGCATGAGAAGGTTGTAGTGATGCGTTTGCAGGACAACGCCCGCGATCCCCACCGCCAGGCTGCCGACCCGGGAAAATGGAGGTATGCAGGCGGTGTTTGCTCAGATAGCCTGGTTAACTTCCGGACAAGTTCCTTTGGCCGGTTCCGGATCGATGTGGATACCATTCCTCCGGTTGTGACGGCTTCTTTTACCCACGGTGCCGATCTGCGCGGACGCAAGAGCGTATACTTCACCATAAAGGATTCATGTTCTGGTATCCAAGATTATAAAGTCACCATAGACGGGAAGTGGATCCTGGGAGTACATGACCCAAAACGCTCCCGGATTACCTGCTCGCTTGAACCGGATAGGGTAACCAGGGGAACAAAACACCAGGTTATGGTGCAGGTAAAAGATCAGAAGAACAATATTACCCAATATAAGACTGAATTCTTATGGTGAAAATGAAAATGAGTCCGGCGTTCAACCCACAGGAAGGGATAAGCGCTTTAGGCCTGATGTCCGGGACCTCCCTTGACGGGCTGGACCTGTGCCTGGCCCGTTTTACACTGCATAATGGAAAATGGTCCTATAACATAACACATGCAGATTCTGTAATTTATCCACAGGAGCTGAAAAATGCCCTGTCAACAGCTCAGACCATGACGGCCCTGGAATATGCCCGGTTACACTCCGATTACGGAATATATCTGGGAAAACAGGTACGTTTATTTATGAAAAAATTCCAGGTAAAGCCTCAATTGGCGGCTTCTCACGGTCACACCATTTTTCACCAGCCTTCCATCAGGCTTACCAGCCAGATAGGAAGCGGGGCGGGCATTGCCGCTGAAAGTGGTATCCCGGTCATCTGTGATTTCAGGACCACCGATGTGGCACTTTACGGCCAGGGAGCCCCGCTGGTGCCGGTAGGCGACCGGTATCTTTTCGGAGATTTTGATTATTGCCTGAACCTGGGCGGATTTTCCAACATTTCTTCTGAAGCCCCAGATGGATCGAGGAAAGCATACGACATCACCGCTGTCAATTACGTTCTGAATCATTACACCCGGTTGACAGGCGAAGATTACGACAAAGACGGGCTTCGCGCCCGCCGGGGGAAGGTGCATGACACCCTCCTGGATGCACTCAACCGGCTACCTTACTATGCACAGAGCGGACCCCGCTCCCTGGGAAGGGAATGGGTAGAGGGCGAGGTATTCCCGCTGATCGGTTCTTTCGGGTTGACAACAGAAGATATTCTGGCCACCTATTGTGAGCATGTGGCCATACAGACATCATATCATGTAAGACCCGGATCCAGGGTGCTGGTAACCGGCGGAGGGGCATTCAACCGGTATTTGATGGAACGTATGGCCGCAAGGGCTGTCCGGGTGGATTATTTTATTCCGGATGAACTGACTGTCAATTTCAAGGAGGCGCTTATCTTTGCTTTCCTTGGTGTGCTTTATGTGTGCGATATCCCGTCCTGCCTTTCGTCTGTGACCGGGAGCCTGCATGATAATATTGGCGGTGCGCTCTATAAATGTTGATAAAAAGTTTGGGCAAAAGGAAAAAAACGCTACCTTTGCAGGCTCAAAATTAACACCACACGTACGAAGATGGACTTAATAAAAGTAGCAGAACAAGCATGTACCGGCGAAAGTAAGAATTTTCCGGTTTTTAAATCAGGTGATACCATTACGGTAACCTATATTATTAAGGATGAGACAAAGGAACGTCTACAGAAATTCCGCGGGGTTTGCATTCAGCGCAAAGGATCCGGAGCAACGGAAACTTTTACTGTAAGGAAGATGTCAAACGGAGTGGGTGTAGAACGCATATTCCCGTCAAATTCACCGTTTATAGATTCCATAGAAGTTAACAAATACGGGAAGGTCCGCCGCGCACGCATTTTCTACCTGCGCAACCTTACCGGTAAAAAGGCCCGCATCAAAGAAAGAAGGGTCGTTATGGAAAAACCTGCAGAAGCCTGAAAATTATGGCCCCGTAGCTCAACTGAATAGAGCATTTGACTACGGATCAAAAGGTTACAGGTTTGAATCCTGTCGGGGTCACTTAAGTGGCGCGGTGTCCGCAAGATGCTGCGCCATTTTTATTGAAGATTACCTACCTTTGTTTTCATGAAACTGTACTTGCCTTCAGATGAAGAATCAACGCTGCCTTTGGTGGAAGGCGTAAAATGCGGATTTCCCTCTCCTGCAGAGGATTTTTCCGATATGCGGCTCAATATCACAGAGGAGATTGTCAAGAATCCGGCTTCTACCTTCTATGCCCGGGTGAGTGGCAACAGCATGATCAATGACGGGATAGGGGACGGAGATATTCTGGTGGTGGACAAATCGGTGGACCCGTACGATGGTTGCATTGCCATCTGTTATGTAGACGGGGAATTCACCCTCAAGCACGTTGAAAAGCACGAAGACCATATCTTGCTGGTACCGGGGAATAAAAAATACCAGACAATACGGATAACCGCAGACAATCATTTTGTCATATGGGGCGTGGTGCGCTATGTGATCAAAAAACTCTGACCATGTTTGCGCTGGCCGATTGCAATAATTTCTTTGTCAGTTGTGAAAGGGTATTCAACCCCGGCCTGAACGGGTGTCCGGTCATAGTCCTGTCCAACAACGACGGGTGTGCTGTATCGCGCAGCAATGAAGCCAAGGCCCTGGGTATCAAAATGGGTGTTCCCCTGTACCAGATCCGGGATATCGTGGAAAAACACAATGTAGCCGTGTTTTCTTCCAATTTTGCCCTTTACGGGGATATGTCCAGGCGCGTACACCTGACGCTGCGGCAGCTGGCTCCTGCCATAGAGATATATTCCATTGACGAAGCTTTTCTGGACCTTCGCGGAATGGAGCGCACAGATTTGGATGCCTTCGCCAAAAAAGCCTCGGCCCTGTGCCTGAAAAACACAGGGATCCCTGTTTCCATAGGCGTTGCCCCTACCAAAACGCTGGCCAAAATTGCCTCCAAAACCTGCAAAAACCGCCCCGAATTGCAGGGAGGTTATTTCCTATACAAACAAGAGGAGATTGACCGGATTCTGCCCACCGTCCCCGTTGAAGATATCTGGGGCATAGGACGTCGTTTTTCTAAAATGCTGCATTCCTACGGGGTGAAGACGGCCGCCGGTTTTATACAATTGCCGCCCGATTGGGTGCAAAAACAGATGAGCATTACCGGTCTCAGGACATGGAAGGAATTGCAGGGAGAATCATGCATTGATTTTTCGGACCATGTACCGCCAAAAAAACAAATCTGTATTTCCCGCAGTTTTGCAAGGGAGATAACAGATTATGTGAAACTTTCCGAACAGGTTTCCCTTTTTACCGCTATGGTCTGTGAAAAACTCCGCAGGCAGCACAGTGCCGCTTACCAGGTTATTGTATTTGTCCTGACCAACCGTTTTAAAGCTAATGTGCCACAGCAGTATGAAAGCCGTCTGATTACCTTCCCCGTTGCCTCGTCCAGCACCCTTGAGATCAACCGTGCAGTACTCAAGGAACTGTCTTTCCTCTTCCGCAAGGGATACGCCTACAAGAAAGCCGGTGTGATCCTGACCGGCATTATCCCCGGCAATGCGGTACAGTTGAGTTTATATGATACGACAGACCGGTTGAAACATGCCCGCCTGATGCAGGTTATGGACCAGGTCAACACCCGGATCGGCCGCGGCACACTGGCCATGGCAACCGAATCGGCAGAAGGCATCAAAATGAACCGGCAGCACCTGTCTCCACAGTACACTACCAGGTGGTCGGATATCCCGGTAGTAAAATCTTCGGGATAAACTATAAAAAATAGTTGCATAACTAAAATATATAGTTACATTTGCAGTGTAATCATCATTTTATTATGAAACTCACTGCAAAAGAAGAAGAAATCATGTCCTTTTTCTGGGAAAAGGGTCCCCTCTTTGTCCGGGAGCTCCTGGATTATTATAACAACCCCAGACCGCATTTCAACACCTTGTCAACCATTGTGCGGGGATTGGAAGAAAAAGGCTTTCTGGACCACAAGGCCTTTGGCAATTCCCATCAGTATTTTGCCGTTGTAAGCCGTGAAGAGTTCAGCAAGTCTTCACTAAAGGGAGTTATCCGGAAATATTACAGCAGTTCTGCTTTCACCGCCGTATCTTCCCTTATAGAAGAAGAGGCAATTTCGTTAAGCGAACTGAAGAAACTCATAGCCGAGGTGGAACGCAAAAACGGTTGACCATGGGGGCATTTGTAACATATGTATTAAAAGCGGGAGTTTTTCTTCTGGTTTTCTACCTGTTCAACCGGCTTTTTTTATCCCGGGAAACTTTTCACAGGTTCAACCGGATCGTATGGCTGCTGATCATCCCGCTTTCCCTGTTGCTGCCTTTCTGTGCCCCGGGATCCTTTGATCCCCTGGTCTGGTTTGGGCTAAAGGAACAGCAAGGGCAGATGCTCACTATTCCGGAAGGTATGACCGCTACAGTGATGGATCCCTCAAACGGATCTGTTGTCATGGCCCGTATGGTACAATGGATCCTCCTGGTATATTTCACCGGCATGTTGGTTTGTTTCCTGTTCGATGTCATATCTTATATAAAACTAACGGCCATATTGTGGAAAAACAAAGGCAACGGAAAGGGAGACACATTTGGGGATCTGCTGGATGAATGCAAAAAACTTAGCAGGGTAAGAGGGAAGGTCAGGCTACTGGTCCATTCACAGGAAACTGCCCCGTTTAGCTGGATGCACTATATTGTTGTTTCTGAGCGGGATATGGTCGAGGACGGAAGGGATATCCTGATCCACGAATTGTCGCATATTCGTATGGGCCATTCCTGGGACCTGATCCTCACAGACCTGCTCATTCTTTTCCAATGGTTCAATCCCGCTGCGTGGCTCATGAAACAATCCATTCAGCAAGTCCATGAATTCCAGGCCGACGATGCGGTCCTAAAAGCAGGCATTAGTGCAAAACAATACCAACTATTATTAATTAAGAAAGCTGTTGGCACAAGACGCTACTCCATGGCCAACAGCTTTAATCACAGTAAACTCAAAAAAAGAATCACCATGATGTGGAAAAAGAAATCAAGCAAATGGGCGTTTGCAAAGTGCATGTACGCTCTGCCTCTCGCATTCATTGCCATTACGGCATTTGCAACACCTGAAATCTCCGGCAGGTTGTCAGAGATATCCTCTGTCAAAGATATAAAAATTTCTTTGCAGCAGAACATGACACCCCAGGATCCTCCGCCCCCTCCGCCTCCTTCGCCCCCTTCGCCTCCGGCAGCCGTTCCCGTTTCGCCCGATGCCATTCCCCTTCCCCAGGGCGGGCAGGATACGCTGGTTCCCCTGGCCATACTTGACACCAAACCTTTGTTCGCCAACGGGCAAGGGGAAGAAGCATTTACCCGCTGGGTGTTTGAACACGTAAAATATCCGGAGGAAGCCAAAAACAAAGGGATTCAGGGTAGGGTGGTCGCTTCTTTTCTGCTAAACCACGAAGGAAATGTTACAGATGTACAAATACTCAGGGGAGTACATCCCTTGCTGGATGCAGAATGCATCCGCGTACTGGAGTCATCTCCAAAATGGGAACGTCCAGGGATGCATGAAGGCAAGACAGTTAACGTTAGATACAATTTCCCGTTAAACTTTTCACTAAAAAAAGATAAAAAAGATGAAGTGTCGGTGAAGCAATCAACCAATCCGGAAGACCAGGACCTGGAGCCTGCCATTTTTGCCAACGGAAAAGGGGAAAATGAATTTGTTGCATGGACACTCCGGCAGGTTAGATATCCCAGCGATGCAAAGGAACAAGGTATTCAAGGCCGCCTGATAGCTTCCTATGTGCTTTCCGAAGATGGATTTATTACCGATGTCGAAATCCTCAGAGGAATAAATCCTTCTATTGATGCCGAGGCAATCCGTGTCCTGAAATCATCCCCTAAATGGGAAAAACCTGCCATGAAAGAAGGTGTCCCGATAAAAGTTTCTTATGTGATGCCAATGAATTTCATGTTGAGGGGTAAAGAGCAGGATAGCATAATAAATGAAAAGGTGTCCAATTAACCCATTATTGTTGGTTATATAGTAAAATTGAAATAACTACCACGTCTACGCCAGTGCACCTCATCTGGGGATATCCGGAACCCCATTGTTCGTTCCCTATGGCCACCATCTTTAGCCCACAGGGTTCTGGATGTCCCATTTGAGCCCTGAGTTTTCCCCTGCGGCTATCTTTTTTTTATCATATCTGCATACAGACCTCCGTCGGCGCCAAAATTGATATCTTCATAAGTAAATTTAAAAATTGCAATTTTATTTATATTTTTATCCTATGAAACGTGTGCAATTTTCTTTTGTCTTATTGCTGGTACTGTTTATTACCTCGTGCAGTAATTTTTCTTCCATAGAGAAACACCGCATTGGATTGCCGGAACAGGGAGATTCCGTCATGCATATTTTTACTAACCTGAATGAGCAGGAACTGAGTTTTCTGCACCTTCAAGCCTGCCCGTTAACCCGCAGAGACATGCATTCGCAGGTCTATACTACGCTTAAAAACAGGATGCTGGCTACTGTGCTGGATACAGCCAACACAGGGGTGGGAATTGCTGCACCGCAGGTAGGCATTAGCAAACAGCTGATTGCCGTCCAACGCTTTGACAAGGATGGAAACCCTTTCGAATTTTATGTCAATCCTACGATCGAAAACTACAGCCAGGACATGAAATGGGGCTGGGAAGGTTGTCTTTCTGTTCCCGGAGAAAGAGATACTGTCTTACGGGCTACCCAGGTGATCATTTCATACAGGGACCCGGTTTCATGGGATATACTGCGCGATACCGTAGATGGTTTCACCGCCGTGATATTCCAGCATGAAACAGATCACCTTAGCGGGAAGCTATATATCGACTGATATTTTCCGCCATCATAGCAACCAGGCGCCTGCGCGCTTCGATGGAAGCCCATGCTATGTGCGGTGTAAGGAACAGTTTTGATTTGTCCTTCACCCGCCGGTAACAATGATCGGCTGGAAGCGGCTCGGTACTGAAAACGTCGATTCCTGCACCGGCCAGCCGGTTTTTGTTCAAAGCCTCAACCAGGGCACATTCATCCACAATGGCACCACGCCCAAGGTTGAAAAGATAGGCCGAGGCCTTCATCTTATCCAGCCCGGCTTTCCCGATTAAACCCCGGGTCTTGTCATTGAGCGGAGCGTGTATGGTCACCAGGTCACTTGTCTGCAACAGTTCCTCAAGGCCCAAACGCCTGTACAGGCCGCCGGAACGTTCTTCCCCTCTTGTGGAATAATAAACCACTTCCATCCCGAAAGCCGAGGCGATAGCAGCCACTTTTCTTCCAATGGCCCCCAAACCGATGATACCCAGCCGTTTTCCGCTCAGTTCATGGAAATACCGCCCCCCGAAGTGGGTAGGCAGGCCGCTTGCCGGGTAGGCCTCCGAGTGGGCGTATTCGTTGAAATAGGGGCCTTGCTGCATGCAGCAAAGGATATGCAGGAAGGCGGTCTGTGCCACACTGTCAGTGGAGTAGCCCGCTACGTTTTTTACCGCGATGCCTTTCTCTGCTGCAAAGTCCAGGTCTATGGGATCAAGGCCTGTTGCTGCCACACAGATCAGCTTCAGGTTTCTGGCAGCCTGTAACTGCATCTTGCCCAGTTTGACCTTATTCACCAGCACAATGTCTGCCTGTTCAATACGCGGGATGACATCTATCGGTTGCGTATTGTCGTATACCGTCAGGTCCCCGAATTGTCTGAGGGGGCCCAGGTCTATATCTCCACCCATGGTGGCTGCATCTAAAAAAACAAGTTTCATCATACGGCAAAGTTAGGGAATCTCCCGAAGTATCTGTTTCTGATGATTCACGGGCGGTTGGGCGTGTCCCATTGGTGGGTCTGCGTACAGCGGATCATCAGGCTCTGGTCGCCCACAACCATCTTGAAATCACCTTCTTCCAGTACCCATTTGGTATCAATGCCTACAAAGGCAAGATCGCTGGCCTTGATCTTCAGGGTAACGGCCTTTTGTTCTCCGGGTTTAAGGGATATCTTTTCAAAAGCCCGAAGGCGCCTGTTGTCCGGCATCAGTGAGGCGTACAAATCTGAGGAATAAAGCAGTACGCTTTCCTTTCCGGCTACATTTCCCGAATTTTTAACATCCACAGTAAAAGTGAGTTCATCATCTGCGGTAAAACTCGTCCTGTTTGCTTTTAGGTTGGAATATTCAAAGGTCGTGTAACTGAGCCCGTATCCGAAAGGCCACTGAATATTTGTGTTGGCAAAATAATCGTAAGCGCCTTCTGTGGTGGAACGCACTTCGCATACCTTATAGTCGTAGGTTGTATATCCGTTACAGCAACTGGGATAGGTATAGGAGAGTTTGCCGCTGAAATTGGCATCGCCTGCCAGCAGATTGGCCAGCGCATCACCTCCGTAATTTCCCGGAAGCATTACATTTACAATAGCCGAAGCCATGGGCACAAGATCTACAATCACGCGGGGACGCCCTTCATTCAGAATGATCACCACAGGCTTGCCGGTTTTCGCGAGTTCTTTTACCAAATTGGCCTGATTAGGGGAAATGAACAGGTTGGGGATATTGCCGGTGGTTTCGCAATAGGAATTTTCCCCAATACAAACCACAATGAAATCTGCCAGCGCAGCAGCGGCTACGGCTTTTTCTATTTCCGGTTCGTGTTCCTCTGTCCAAAAAGCCATTTCGTTATAAGTGACACCCGGTTCGTAGACAACGTTTTCCTTGCCGAATTTATTTTCAAGAGCCTCCAGAATGGTATTGAAATGCGCTGTAAACCTGTCTATGCCGCTGCCCTGCCAGGTATAGCTCCAGCCTCCGTTCAGCCCGCGCATGGTATGGGCATTGGGCCCGGCTACCAGAATCTTTTTCCCTTTGGGCAACGGCAGGATGTTTGCCTGGTTCTTCAGCAGCACCATGGATTCTTCGGCGGCCGTCAGAGAAACGACTGCGGATTGTGCCGAGGCAAATTCCGGATAATCACCCTTAACGGTGTAGGGAGTGTCAAAAAGGCCGAGGCGGAACTTCAGGCGCAGGATGCGCCGTACGGCATCGTCAATACGGCTCATGGGAACCTGGCCTTCTTTCACCAGTTCCTTTAAATCTATACAAAATTGCCAGCTGGAAGGCACCATGGCCATATCCACTCCGGCATTAATGGCCATTTTGATGGCTTCTTTGTAAGAGGAGGCAATTCTGTCGCGCTCATACAGGCTGGTGATATCGGCCCAATCGGTTACGATCATGCCGTCCCAGTTCAGCTCTTCTTTGGCCCACTGGGTAAGCAGTACGGGATTGGCCACCCCGTTCACCCCGTTGATGGTGGAGGAATTGGTCATCACGGAGAGCGCTCCGGCGCGCAGTGCTTCCAGGAAGGGGGCAAATTGCTTTTCTCGCAGGTCCTGGTCGTTGATAATGGCCGGGGTACGGTCCAGTCCGTTGGCCGGAACACCGTAGCCCATATAATGCTTAAGGCAGGCAGCTATGTTATAGTTGCCAATATTATTAAGATCCTGTCCCTGCAGGCCTTTCACCACTTCACTCCCGATTGCTCCTCCCAGGTAACAATCCTCCCCGTAGCCTTCCCACTGGCGTGGCCATGCCGGCTGACGTCCCATATCCATTACAGGACTGAATGTCCATGGGATCCCGGCCGCGCGTGTTTCATAGGCGGTGATTTCCCCTGTCAGGCGGGCCAGTTCCTTGTTGAAGGTGGCTGCCATGTTTATGCCCTGCGGAAACAGGGTACCATCGGCCACGTAGGTGGACCCATGGATCTGGTCCAGGCCGTAAAGGCACGGAATCCCTATGGCTTCCAGGGATTTGTCCTGAATAATTTTTATGAGCCGGTTCCATTCTTCCGAGGTCTGGGCCGTTGTGAAGGGGGTGTTCAGGATGGATCCCACTTTATATCTGACAAACACCGAGTCCATTTTGGCCGGATCAAACTGAAAGTCTTGTGAGGGTGTTATTTTCTGATAGAGTTTATAGTATTCGAATCCCGCCTCCATCCGTTTTTCCGGTTTGGTCATCGCAGCGGCGTCAAACTCTTTTTCCAGCCCGTGTTTCTTGAGCAGCGTGGTAAGCTGCTCCTGTGGCATCATCATCAGCTTCATCATTTCCGCTCTTAGGTCAACGCCCAGCAGGTTGATTTCCAACTGGGTCATCTGACCCACTTTTTCCACTAGGGTCATTTTGGAAATAATCTTGTCAATCTTTTTTTCAATGGCCGGATCGCGGGGTATAAGCGGTTTAATCTGGGCGTATGCACCGGGAACATCAGCAACAGTGACGCATAAAACCAGGGCAAGGAGTAAGGCTGCAATTTTCTTCATAATAATAAATTTGGGTTTCTACAAAGTTAGGAAAAAAGAAAGGGAAGCTTCATTCTCGCGAGGGTTTACTTGTCTTTTGGCGAGAGACACTGTGGCCCAGCACCTTTACTTTAAGTGGTAGGTGGCCTGCAGGATTTTTTTCTTCAGCAGGGGTTCGTAGTGGGGATGTTCCTGCAGGAAAGCAGCCACACTGTCGGCAGCGGCGCGGGAGTTATGCCCTGACAGGCAGGCCGAGATCCAGGAGGCGGGGAAGAAGATGTCGCCTGTTTGTTGCACTTCCTCCAACCCGGCTAGTGTGGGACGAATGTATTTCAGGGCGTGTTCCTGCCGCAGGAAATGGTTCAAATAGCCCAGGGCCGAGATGACCCAGGGTTCTGTGCTGCGGTTTTCGACTTCCAGGAGCGACAGGAAAAAGGCATCCCGTACCGCAGGGTCCGGATCTACGGCCTGTACAATAAAGGCAAAGGCTTTCCGGCGGTCGGGGTTGGTGATTCGTTCCAGTTGTTTTTCCCTGATATAGGAGGCTTTATCGGGCAAGCGGATCATCAGCTGGTAAGCCAGAGAGGTCATTTCAGTTTCTCCGAAGGGCAATCCTTCAAAAGCTTTGCCATTGTCCCATTGTTCAAACAGAGTGCCGGTGATCAGGGAATCGGTAAAGAGCCCGGCCAGGGTACGGTAGGCCAGCAGGCGGTATTCTTTGTCTTCCCGGGTGTCGGCCGATGTTTTAAGTAAAAAAACCTCAACTAAACCATCTTTTTTTATGGTATCACGCAAGTATGCTTCTCCCAGGTATGAAAGAGCGGAATTCCGCACCAGGTTGTTTGTTTCGGCAGGGAGGTATCTTATCAGGGCATCTATAAAAGTGTCTTTGGCAAGGTTCCCGGCCAGCATGTTCTCGTACAAAGTCATCAACAGGGAAAGCCGTGTCTCTTCCGCCTCAAACCGGGCCAGGTTGTGCACTATGAATTCCATATTCAGACTGTCCGGCAGGAATATACCGTATGCCAGGCCGTCGGTATTGGGAAGTATGTATTTCATGCCGTGGAAAACGGGCGCCTTTGATTGGGCAAGTTCCAGGTCAAGGGTCAGGGTTTGGGTTTGGGTTTGCTCCCCGTCGGTCAGGGAAAAGGTGACCTTTTGTGGCCACCGAAGGTCACGGCCCAGCGGATCGGTTTGCGTAACAAGCAGTGAATCATTTGAAATAAATGCTTGTATGTGAGGCATTCCTTCGCTGTGTATCCATACCCGGCTCCAGTTTTCCAGGTCTTCAGGGAATTCCCGGTCCAGGATGGATATCAGATCTTCCCAGGTGGCGTTGCCGTAGGCGAATTGCTGCAAATAGGTACGAATGCCTTTACGGAAGGCTTCCGGGCCCATCCGTTCAACCAGCATGTTCATTACAACGGGGGCTTTGTCGTAGATGATATTTCCGTAGATCAGGCCTGCTTTGGACAGGTTGTCCAGGGACTGCTTGATGGCGTTGGTGCCGGCGGTACGGTCCACGGCATAGGCAGTTGAATAAAAAGCACGCAAATCGTTCAGGCGGTGGTTGATCCCGGGAAATTGCGGACGGATCATTTGGGAGGCAAAATAATTGGCAAACACTTCTTTGGTCCAGACATCGTCAAACCAGTCCATGGTCACGTAATCCCCAAACCACATGTGTGCTGTTTCATGCGCGATCAGCGACATACGGCTCAGTTGCTCCCCGGTGGTGGGGTATTCTCCCAGGAACATGCGGCGGTCGTTATATAAGGTAGCTCCGGTGTGTTCCATCCCGCCGTACTGGAAGCCGGGTAGAATAATAAAGTCGTATTTGGCAAACGGGTAGGGGATCCCGGTGTATTCCTCCAGCCATTCCAGAGAAGCGTATACCTGGTCAAAAATGATACCGGTCTGGGCGATCTTCAGCGGGTCTGTTTCCCTGTGATAAAGAGAAATACTTCGTCCGTTGCGGGTTTCTGTAACCTGTTGGAATTTCCCGGCTACAAAAGAGAACAGGTAGGTGCTCAGGGGCTCGGTGGTTTGGAACCGGATGGTTTTACGTCCGCTGTTAACCGATACTGCCAGCGGGGTTGTGTTTGCAGCCAGTGGAACTGTGTTGGACACGGCCACCCAGTGATGCGGAACCTCCAGCGTCAGGGTATAGGCCGCTTTCAGGTTGGGCTGGTCAAAACACGGGAACAACGTACGGGCCCTGTCCGGAACCAGCAGCGTGTATAGAAATTCTTCGTTCCGGTTTAAGGATTGTTCCCCGGCAAGGAAATTAATGTTTATGGTGTTTGTGTCCTTATTGAAGTATCTGCGGGGGATAACAATATGTTCTCTGGTGAAACGGGATTGTGCCTTCCGGCCGTTCACCTGCACCAATATAACGGCCGCAGGGTCTTCCTTGAAATCCAGAACGATTTGCCGAGGCTTTTCCAGCCTGAAGCCGATGGTTTGTGAAGCCCGGATGGGAGCCTTCGGATCCTCCGGCAGATTGAAAAAAAGCTGGTACCTGAGTCCGGAAATGGCCTCTTTACGTTCCTGTGCCAGCTGCAGACTTACCCCGGATTCCGGCTCGGAGCAGCCCGTGAAGGCGAAGACCAGTATCAGTAATGTGAGTTTGCGCATATACAAAGGTAGATAAAAATGGCAGGTTCACGCTGCTGCTACTGCCCATTGCATGAGGGAAGCCTCGGCTTTCAAGAAAAAAACCTTCCGGTTCTTGTGGAGTAAGAGACCGTTCTTTGCTTATCTTTGCTTCATGTCAAAATACGGAACGGTTATATGGGTGGGATTGCTGGCACTGATTGCCGGTTTCCTGATCTGGCCTCCTACGCACAAGGTATTTGTGGAACTTACGGCAAGGGTTCCCTACATCCTGGGATTTGTAAAATTTGCCATTCTATCTATGATGGGTGAGTTTCTGGCAGCCCGGCTGGTACACAAGAAATGGGTTAAGGTCAGGGGCGTACTGCCCAAGATGCTGGTATGGGGGATCCTGGGGATGCTGATCGTGCTGATGTTTGCTGTTTTCTCGGGGGGTGTAGACAATGCGGCTTCCCAGGGACTGCTGATCCCGGAATGTAGCGATACCTGCCCGCCGGTGGTGCAGTTCATTTCCAGGTTGCGACGGGCGTTGATGATCTCGGCCATAATGAATTTCACGTTCGGCCCGGTATTCATGGCGGCGCACCGCATTACCGATGTTTATATTGACAAACGGTTTTCTGGCGAGAAGGCGACCTATGCCGATGTCATTCCGCAGATTGACTGGGGACGGTTCATCAAAGAGATTGTTGGGGTAACCATTCCGGTGTTCTGGATCCCGGCCCATACCATCACGTTCCTGCTGCCCGGACAGTACCGGGTGCTGTTTGCCGCCTCGTTGTCCATTGTACTGGGGCTGATCCTTTCTTTTGCAAAAATGAGGAATCTGAAAAGTTCAAACATAAAACAATAAACCATGCGCTACTTATTGTCACTCATTCTCATAGTTGCCCAACTGGGGCTTTTTGCTCAGAATGTGAACAAACAGAATTTCCCCGATAAGAAAAACTTTAACCGGGTGGAGATGGCTTTGCCCCAGGTGAACGGGTTTACCGTGTTACGATGTGACTTCCATACCCATACCGTATTTTCAGACGGTCTGGTATGGCCCACCTACCGGGTAGGCGAAGCCTGGATGCAGGGTCTGGATGTACTGGCCATTACCGATCATATTGAATACCGTCCTTTTAAAGAATATGTTGGCGGGGATTTTAATGCTTCCTACGAGTTGGCATTGCCTGCTGCCCGGGAGTACGGCATAATGCTTATAAGAGGAACCGAGGTTACGCGCAAGCAAGGGGTGATAGGTCATTTCAACGCCCTATTCATACAGGATGCCAATGCCATTGAACATTCCGATCCGGAAAAAGCGTTGCAAGCGGCGTATGACCAGGGGGCCTTCATCATGTACAACCATCCGGTCTGGGCACTGGATACCTGTCTGTTGACCGAATTCCAGCAGGATATGATAGACAAAGGCCTGGTCAGGGGCATAGAAGTCTTCAACAACGACGAATTTTACCCCAGGGCGCTTTCCTGGAGCCGGGATCGGCAACTGACTGTTTTTGCCTCTTCCGATGTCCATGAGACCATCAACGATGTACTGGAAGCTCATTTTCCGGATGGAACCGGGACTGCGTTCAGGCCAATGACTTTAGTATTTGTTAAGGAGAAGAGCGAGCAAGGGGTTCGGGAAGCCCTGGATTACAGGCGCACCCTGGCTTATTTTTACGGCAACGTAGCCGGGGAGGAAAAGTGGCTCAAATCGCTTTTTTTGGCCTCTGTAAAACTGGAAAAAATTGCTGAAAAAGGAAAATCTGCCTCTTACAAAATGACCAACCTATCCGGGATCCAGTATAAATTTACCATAGGAACCGCACCATACGTTCTGGATGCTGTATCATCCATTCACATCACCCTGCCTGCAGGTCAGCGGGAAGTTACGCTGCGCGTTCTGAACATGCATTACTACGAAGGTAAACACCCGGTGGTGAGTATGGTATTGTAGGGATACAGCTCAGGATTGCTTCGCACCCGGGGGAGTGTTCACCGTACTTAGTTGACTAAGGTTCCACTTTTCTTGTTTACCCTGTGGGCTTCATTTAAGGCAGTCTTACCTTTCTTTTGATACTCTTGCTGGTCGTGAACAAAGTTCCACCATCTTGATTATAGCTCACTGCTACAGTTGCTTAGCGCATTGTGCCTGTGCGCTCTGTAACAGCCTCTGTGCACACTTAATCCTTGATACAACGCACAGAGAACCCGAAATCGCTGCCGTTGCTTGAAGATGAGAAACTGTCGGAATCGTAGGAAAGGTTCCAATTCGAGATAAAATAAAGACTGCCTTTGTACGTACGCGTAGAAGTCCACCAATTTTAATACTCCCCATCTTTCAACCGCCGGGTTAGCTTTTTAAGTTTAGTTTTGTGTTTTTACGTTCTTTAATTTATTGCTAATCTTTTAACGTTTATGCAGCATTTTCATACTAGGAATATGGGGTATGATGGTTCAGGCTTTGATGCGTCCGTTGGTTGTTGTAATAGTAAAGATACTCTTTTATCCCTATCTGCAATTCCTTTCCATCTTCAGCCGGGTTCAGGTATACATATTCCCATTTGAGTGTTCTCCAGAATCTTTCAATATAGGCATTGTCAGAAGCTCTTCCTTTACCATCCATACTGATAATGATATCCTCGTTTTTCAAATATTCTACCCATCTTGAACAAGTAAATTGGGATCCTTGGTCTGAATTGATTATTTCCGGGTTTCCAAACAATGTAATGGCCTCTTTTAATACTCCAAGCGTGTTTTCAGCATCCAGTGTATTAAACAATCCCCAACCCACTATATACCGGCTATATACATCGATTATGGCCGTCAGGTATAGAAAGCCTCGTTTCATGGGGATGTATGTCAAATCTATACACCATACCTGATTGCTGCGCGTTATTTCCAATCCCCTGAGCACATAGGGGTGAATGTATTTGGCGATTCCCAATTTGCTCAGGTTCTTTTGTGGATATATAGCCATGATTCCCATTTTTCGCAAAAGCCTTCGTACTCTTTTAGGCCCTACCAATATGCCAAGCGTTTTAATAAAATCAACCATACTCAACACTCCCTTGTTGGGATGGCCCAGAAATTCCTCATCCATGAGTCGCATCAATTCCAGATCTTCAGGATCCTCTGGTACCGGTTGATAATATACATTACTCCTGTTCACACCTAAAAGCTCACATTGCCTGCGAATACTGACTCTAGCCTGGGGATCTATAACTTTTTCAAGGGTTTCAGTATCCCCAATTGCTCTGATACCCGTTTGCAAAAATCCACTTCTACCTCCAATCGCCCGATCTTTTCATACAAGGCCTTTTCCCGTTTTACAGCTTCTTCATCAGGTGCTTTCGTAGAAAAGATCTCTGATCCCCGGGAAATAAATTCCCGCTTCCAATTCGAGATCATCTGGGGGTGTACTTCAAACCGCTTGGCCAGTTCGCTTAGGGTCTCCTGTTCTTTGATTGCCTCTATAGCCACTTGGGCCTTGAAGGCAGCACTGTGTTTCTTTCTTGTTGTTGACATAATGAGTAAATTTAATCGTTTTTATTAAACTTACCCTGTGGCCTGAATATATGGGAGTAATATCGTGCAGGATCCCAACCTGGTCGGCAGCCTCAGCGGACACAAAGAGGGGAGTAGGGCATTCGCCCGGTACAGAACCATAAACATCGACATCAAAGCGGATTTGATAGACAAGCTGTAAAGAAACGCCCCCAATTTCGGGGGCGGTTCTTGTTTCTGTGGCCCTTGTTGTCCCACTCAAAACAATGGGACACCTGGGACAAGTGGGACACCCGGGACATCCTATCCTTTGATAATGCCTAACTACATTAATACCTTTATCAGGAGTGAAATTCTTTCGGCTATCAGAAAAAAATGAAGAATCGAAAGGATAAACGGGTAAAATTCAAAGTCATTATTGGAACTTTTGGAATAATTCTCTATTTTTGAAGAAGTTCCAATTCAGGTTCCAATAAACGTTCCATCTGACGTTCCAACTGATCCTTTTTGCACCCATAATTGATCCAAAAATAACGTACCTCAGCAATTCATCTAGCCGTTGATTATTTTCTATTATCATAGAGACCAGGAACAACATAAATTTTTGGAGGGATTCTTGGAATCCCGTTAAGTTATTACTTCTAACCCGAAATTATGAGAACCCAATCATGAAGTATAGAAATGTGGAGCAAAAGTCGAAGTTGATGAAACAGAAATTTGTCAAAAATATGAGGGGAAATTATAAGCACTAATAATTTCATAAACCAAGCAACTATGAAAACATGTAAGAAATGTAATTTATCATACGATGAAAATGAGAAGTTTTGTAAAAAATGTGGCAACCCACTAACCACAGAATATCAAATAGATTTCAACAATACTGCTAAAAAAAACGTTTTTCAGGATCGAATAAAAGCAGATCCTTTGAATGTTGGTTTGCTGCATGAATATGCTCAATTTCTTTTCAACACCCTGTTATTCAGAAAGACAATAACGATTTGCTTAAGAATCCTGGAAATAAACAAAAACGACAGTACAGCAAATGAATTGCTATATAAGTCATATTTGAAATTGAAAATGTTCAAAGAAGCACTGGAATCTGGCAAAAAATTACTTTCTGAAAAACCGACAGATATTATTCTGCAACAGGAACTTGCAGATTTATCAGGAAAAATGGACGATGCAGGTAAAGCGACAGAATATTATGATCAAAATCTTGAATTACAACCAGCCAAAAGTGCCGCGTTATTAAACAAGGCACATAATTTTCTAAAAGAAAATCAGCTTGAACGGGCTATTGAAATTTTCAGTGACTTATACCAGGAAGGGCAAAATGACAGGATTACAAGCATTTATGCCGGCATCCATAAGGCTATAAAAGCTGATTTTAAGGATTCAATCAAATTGCTGACTTCGGTTTTATGTGATAATGAATATTCAAAACAAAATGATATAGACACAAACCGTGGAGTTCTTTATTTGGCTTATAGTTTATGCCGAAATTCATCAGATATGCCTGAAATAAAAAAATGGGCAATAGCAATTAATTATGAAATCTTGAATCAGAATCATCATCCACATGATGAGCAAACGGCCTTATTTATCGCCGAATATATTATCAATCAAAGCTTAAATGACTTAGATGACCGACAGACTTTTAGCAATGCGAAAAGTCAAATTACCGATCTGGCTGATACTTATCTTCCCAAAAACTTCTATTCAAAAAACAACAATTCAAGAATCGCTGAAATATGGTATAGCATCGGATTAAAGCAGTCTAAACTGCAATTATTGGAAGATGCCAAAAAATCATTTCAAAAAGCAAGCGATTTAGTACCTGACGAAAAAAAATATAAAGAAAAGACCAGCGAACATACCAATCTGTCAGTTAGCCATATTCACAAGCGGAAAAGAAAAACCAACATCATGATTGTCGTATATGCTCTAGAAGTGATTATTATTATTTTTTCATTCTTCACGTACAAGATTATTAAAGAAAGAAATGCATTCAATTTAGCGAAAGATGTAAATACTTCAATTTCATATCAAAAATTCTTGAATAAATTCCCTACCGGGAAGTATTCTTCTGAAGCATTAAAACTGAGAACAGCCGCTGAAGAACTTGATGAAAAAAACGCATTCGAAAAAGCAAGAAATGAAAACACTTCAACTTCTTACCAGGCTTACATGGATATATACCCTAGCGGAGAGTATTACTTCCAAGCATCGGATTTGAGAGATCAGGCCAATGAACTTGACGAAAAAAAAGCATTCGAAAAGGCAAGGAAAAATAACACTTCTATTTCATATCAAAATTTCTTGAAAAAATTCCCTGGCGGGAAGTATTCTTCTAAGGCATTAAAACTGAGAACAGCCGCTGAAGAACTTGAAGAAAAAAACACATTCGAAGAAGCAAGAAATGAAGACACTTCAACTTCTTACCAGGCTTACATGGATAAAGACACTAATGGAACTTATTACTATGAAGCATTGAGAATAAGTGATCAGGCCAATGAGCTTGACGAAAAAAACGCATTCGAAAAGGCAAGGCAGGAAAACACTTCAAGTTCTTACCAAACTTACTTGGATAAATACCCCAAAGGAAATTATTACTATGAAGCATTAAAATTGCAAATAAAGGCAGATGGGTACAAATTTACCGATTCCCGGGATGGCAATGTATACAAAATGATAATCATTGGTGAACAAGTGTGGATGGCAGAAAATCTGGCATATCTGCCGGTTGTTGTTGGTCCGGTCACAGGTTCGCAAACAGAACCTCATTTTTACGTTTATGGTTACTGGGGCACTGATGTAGCTGCTGCTAAGGCCACGGCCAACTACACAACCTATGGCGTACTATACAATTGGCCGGCGGCTATGAATGGTGCTGCAAGCAGCACCGCTAACCCAAGCGGTATAAAAGGTGTATGCCCTCCGGGCTGGCATTTACCAAGTAAATCCGAGTGGGATCAACTGGTAAACTATCTTGGTGGAAATGATTCAGCCGGGGGCAAAATGAAAGAAACAGGTTTTATTCATTGGCAAGAACCCAACAATGGGGCAACTAACGAAAGTGGTTTTTCATCCGTTCCTGGAGGTAGCGTAGATGATAAATTTAAGAGTATTGGCACTAAGGCGTTTTTTTGGTCTTCGACGGAGAATACCAGTATTGCCTCATTGCAATACGAATTGAGTTGCAATAATACAAGGGTGGATCGCTTGAGCTATTATGGAGGAAAAAATTATGGATTAAGTGTTCGTTGTGTCAGGTGATAATTGTTTTGTATTAAAGGTGCTATCTAAAGCAAGATGTATAGGCAATTGAACATATAGCCAAGTTATCAATAAGACTGAAAAAAAAAAGAAAAGAAAATCAAAGAATCCACCGCAAAAAGAGTAATTATTTAAATACAAACTAAAAAAAAGATATGGCAATAATTGATTTAGTCAGATGGTCTCCGCAGGGGAATAAAACGATTTACGCTTGGCGTTACCCCGAAACCAATTTGAGTACCTACACTCAACTCGTTGTGCAGGAATCACAAGAAGCGGTATTGTTCTCAAAAGGGCAGGTTGTAGGTAAATTCGGTCCGGGGAAACACACATTGAACACCGAAAATTTGCCGATTTTGCGCTCGCTGTTCGGTATTCCCTTCGGTAAAAAAAATCCGTTTACGGCAGAGGTTTGGTTTGTAAATAAAATCCAGACTTTCAGTATTGATTGGGCAGTAAGCAAAATGCCAATTCACGATCCTGATTACAACACACAACTGCCGCTTGTAGCAGGCGGTCGCTATGGTTTGAAAGTGAATGATGCGGAAAAATTTCTGATAAAATCTGTAGGAACAAAAACAGAATTTACGCAGGACGATTTGACAAATCAGTTTTTCGGTGAATTTTCAACAAAAACCAAATCGCAAATTGCGCAATATGTGATAAAACACCGTGTCGGTTTTAAGTATTTATCTGCTTTTTTAGACGAATTATCTGAATTTTTAAAAGGTGCTCTTAATCCATTTTGGGACAACTTGGGTTTGGAACTGCTGCAATTCAATATTACAACGATTGATATTGACAAATCCACAGAAGAAGGCAGAAAGGTAGCTGAAGCCATTGCAACGCAAGCCTCAATGTCGATTACCGGGCACACCTGGCAACAGGAACAGATGTTCAATACCGCTAACAATGCTGTTGATGGTTTTGGAAATGGCAACGGCGGACTTATTGGCGGTTTGATGGCAATGAATATGATGGGAGGAATAAGCGGCGGAGGCTCTGTTGGCAGTGGCATGATGAATCCGCAATTCGATCAGCCCAAATTTGGCGGGAATAATCAACAAGGTGACAATTTTAATAAAGAACAGCAACAGCAAGTTAAAATGGTGTATTGTTCCAACTGCGCCAAGAAGTACCCAAGCACAACCCGCTTTTGTCCTTATTGTGGCGATGAATACAACCCTTGCCCAAAATGTGGAACAGACAATGATAAAAAAGCCAAACGCTGTGTGAGTTGTGGCAGTCCTTTGCTGTCGGGTGGTGAAAATTGTCCGCATTGCAATGCTCCAATGGTAAGTGGTGCAACTTTTTGTGGAAACTGCGGAAAACAGGTTTCTTCCGGGGATAATTGCAGTCGTTGCGGAACAACTTTACCGCCGTCGGTAAAATTTTGCCCAAAATGCGGGAACAAAAGATAATCATTAAATAATTACGGATTATGGACACAAAGAAAATATTGTCATTTATTGCGCTGCTTGGCGGAGAGGCAATTATTATTGCTGCATTTATACTGTTTCGCGGCAGTTTGGCAACCGATATTCTCGTGCTGAATGTCGTGGTTTCGTCAATCATTTACGGCCTGTTTTTTCTCGATATTATTGTTCCGTGGATTGATTTGAACGACAAGATGGGCAGAAAAGTCGGTTCACTTGGCGTGCGATGGTTTTTCACTTGGTCCTACGGTATTACAGCTATCGCTGTTATGCTTGTTGGAAATCTTGCTTATGAATGGTCGTTTACCCTTCAAATAATCATTCATTGCGTTTTGCTTTTCTTTTTGATTTTGGGCTTTGTAGCTTCACTTCATTCGAGGGAAAAAGTTCAGGAAGTGTATCAGCAGGAAACATTTAACCGCAACGGCATAAATGAAATGAAAATGGCAATGCGCGGTTTGAAAGACAAAATGATTGATTCGCCGAACTTACCCGATTATTTTATTCGCGAAATAAATAAACTTGAAGACAGCTTGCGGTTTATTTCACCAACCGAAAATGCAGATGCACAGGGTTTGGAACAGCAATTTATTAGTGTTATCAACGATATTGAGTTTGCAATTTCCAATTTTTCGATGAACGAAGAATCTATCGGTAGAAATCTTAAAAAAGCAGTAAGAATTTATCAAAGCAGAAAGAATATTTATTCACGTTAATTCTAATACTATAATATAATGACCGGTAAAATTTTCCCAGAATCGAATAATGTCTATCAAGACCAAGCGAAGATATTGTTCAACTATTACAGCCAAGCCGCTGAAAAAATCGTTGCCGAAGAGGAACGAATTGAAAAACAAATTGCCGTTCTCGAAGAAGAAAAAACGACGTTGCAGACAGAAATTTCCAAGTTGTGGGTTTGGTTTCTCACAATCATTCTGTTCTTTGTGTATTTCATAAAAAAGAGCGGATTGGAAAAACAGATTGCGGACAAAACCGCGCGCATTGCCGAATATAAAAAACAGCACAGCGTGATTTTTCGCGACTACAAAGTGAGCAAGTTAGGAGTAGCTTATGTTCCTGTTGCAGACCAAATCAAGTACGAAGACAAAAGTTTTATTGTTGATTACACAGGCAAGATTGATGAGTCGGAAATTACATTACAACTTTCGCGGCAAAATAATTTACTCATTGAAACAATAGCTGATCTGGAAAATTTGTCGTCAGAAGCTCCGATTGTGGAAACCTCACTCGACACGGAACCCATTGATACAGAAGAGTATTCAACATCTATTCAGGAAATCAACCAGCACGATTATTTTGGAAAGTTGGAACGTTCACTTCGCACCATTTCCTATTGTATGGACGACCTCGATACAACCTCCGTTTCATTGCCATTAGTTGCCGACAAAAGCGAATATCTGCAATTTTTGAATGAATATGCTACAACGGAAATTCCAGAAAATGCACCTGTTATTTCTGTTTTCGACAAAGAAAAATATGCAAAAAGCGTCAATAAATTTCAGGAACTCAATAAATTAAAAGATTCATTATCAAACAAAACGCAGCAGTTTGAAGATGTGTTGAAAGGGTTGATGATGGCTATGGCAAATTCAGTTCAGGCAATATCTGCATTGAAAGTTGCTTCAACTGATAAAGTGATTTTTGAAAGTAACCGGGTACTTTATCAAATCTTAAAATCGCCGTATAACCATTATTCGCCACTTTTGGAACACGAAGAAATTGAGCGTATCCGCAACGAGAAATTTGATTACAGTGAATCGGGACAGGGTTATGAGCCATTTCAACTCAAACAGAGCTCCCGTATGAAATACAATCTTGTTTCTGGAATGTGGACTGCGGAAGACGGCAGCACTGTCAATATGCCTTTTGGCGTTCACCAAATTTACGAAGAAATTGTTGCACCGGTTGTTCAAAATTTGATGAACGAAAATCGTATCGAGCGCTTGAAAATTTACAGCCATATAAAAGACCAAAAAATTGAGTATCTAAATCGTTGGCACGAGAACTGCGAAGAATTTTATGGTCGCAATCGTTCAGAAGCCGCTGATATTATGCGAGATATGGGGAAAAGCTTGCAGGAATATGTAGCTGCCTATAATACTTTGGTTTCGCTACAACGCACCGAAGATTCTATGGTAAAGTCGGAAAACAACCTCGACAGCACCGTTGTTGATGTGGTTGATAACGCTGCCGAAATCTTACTTGCATTCGATATGCAGTCGAACGAATTTAAGCGGACTCAATCAGATTTTGAAGATTATATGGAACGTCTAAAAGAAGATATTGACCAGAAAGCCGAAAAATTTGGACATATAGAATATTTCGATGCAAAACTTCGCGATGGGCATTCAAACGAAGTGGCAATTGCAGCTGATGAAGTTCGGGATCTCGACGACCGTCGTAAGTCTTTGGCTTTGGTTAATCCGTTGTTTGCTAAATCTTCGGAATTGCCACCCAAGCCCAATGTAGAAGACATTGCTTTTGAGCATATTGCACTCAATTTGCCGATTATAGCCAAAAATGCGTTGGAAAACCTGCAAGAACGCGAAGAAATAACCCCATTAGTTGGTAATTCCGACGAAGGTCAGAATCTCCTGAAGGAAGAAGATGTAGAGAACGAGCAAGAAAACGGGGAAGTTGCTGTAGAACTGGCAGAAATATCCGAAGAAGAACTTAAAGAGGACGGTTCCGAAAATCAAGAGGAGGAACTTTCTGAAGATGAAGACGTAGATGATAAAGAAGAAGAAGAGGAAACCGACGAATCTTTATATTCAGAAGATGATTTGAAAGACTTGGACGATGAGGATTTACATTATATTCTTGACAACCTGGGTTTGGAATACGATGCAGACGAATTCGATCGCGAGCAGGCAATCGCCGATATTCTTGATAATCAAGAAAAAATCGATAATGGTAACGAATAATAATTAAGATTATGGCAAACATAGATTGCGTATTAGATACAAACCCGATGGCGGAAGAAATAAACACTGTTTCCAATCACATAAAGGGGACTACTACTGCAGTTGTAGCAATGCAAACTGCCGTAGTTTTAGCAGAAAAAAAAGCTGCCGATGACGTTTGCAATAATGTAAATACAGGATTTTATACGCTTATCCGTTCTCAAATTTCGCAGAAAATAGCCAAACTGCAAAGCGATGTTGATTCCTATTTAATGCAGCTCAACGCACAAAAAAAGCAACTTATGGCAATACGCGGCAGAATGGAACGCGACTATAATATGATTTCCTCTCGTTATCTGAAACTTTTCAACGGACTCAATCAAAACCTGAAACAGCGTATTTATGAGTTGGATAAACCAACCATAAATTTTGCAGTTAAGGAAATAGAAAAGGGTTCTAACCGTACAAAATACCTGACGGCAACAGTCCCTGTTTCGCAACTCGAATCTCTGGCGGCAAGTCAAAAAATCATTGCCTCGAATGTAAAATTTCGTGGTTTGAAAGTTATCAACTCAATGACAAACTTTCTTGCCGATATGTCGGAACAGAAAAAATTGACTGACAGAATTATGCTTGAAAAAGGCAATGTAGAAAATTCTACCTTGTCTGTTCCTGTGGTAATTTCTGAATGTAATTTTGACAAATTCGACAATAAAAATATTGACATACAAATGAATAATGTACAGTTGGGGGAACAAACTCAATCTGCAATTAAAAATACGGTTATTTCCAATATTGAAAATATTAAGTGGCAGCCTTCAAAAGAAATAGATAATGAAATAAAAAGTGAATTCAGCAAATTTCTTTCTATTGCGGGCAGTTCGCAGCGGGTAAAAGATATGGCTAACAAATTGTTTATGGCTAATAATTATCAAATCCTTAAAAACGAACAATTATGAGTTATAGACGAAGTTTTCATAAACAAATAGCAGTTCCCTATACGGGTCATGTCAATTATTCTGGTTCTGTAGATGGAAAACCATATAGCGGAACTGTAACATACAGCGGTACTGCTTACGAAGATGTACATGTAAATATTGATGTTGAAACAACGCCTTTCGATGATAGTATAGTCCAATGCAATAAATCCGTTAATGTTCTTACAGGCGCAGTTGTTGCCACTGAAACGGCGCAAATTGTCTCTATCGACAGCAACGCAAAACAAATCGGCAGTACCATTGTGAAGGGTTTTTTCAAGACAATCCGCTCGGAAATCAGTCAGCAGATTGCAGAACTTACGAGTCGTATAGATTCCCATTTGGCACACCTGCACTCAATGGCAAAACGTTGTGTGGAAAAACAAACGCAGATGCAAGGCGATTATCAGCGTATTTCGAGCCATTACTTGAAAATTTTTGAGGACTTGGACAACGAACTTTCCAATCGTATTTACGAATTGGACAAGCCTGCTTTTGTTTTCAAAAATCAGAGCGACAAGCACGTAGGACGCACCTTGACAGGCGGTTTGGCAAGTACTGTGGCTGTTTTTGGCGCAGAGGGAGGCGATTTACAAGTGCGAATTTCTGCCTCTATAGCTAAAAAAAGAGCATTGGACACTCTCGGCAAGGCAAGCACTTTCCTTGTGAAACAAAAATGCCTGAACGATACAATCAACCAAACTGTTTTGAATGAAAGCGTTGCAGCCGTGCAGTATTCTCCTGTCTGCTTTATCGAGACACAAAATGAAGAAAGTCAGATTGGCAAAAATCTGTATCAAGCCAATTTTTTGCCACAAATGCAGACAGAGAAAATGATTTCTGATTTTCAGGCAAAAACTTGGAGCAACGTTTCCAAAGACAATGCCGAAAAAATCGGGCGTTATTTCAATGCAGAAATCAGCAATCATTATTCCACAGGCGATACGCACACAAGTCGTGTGCGGGAAAATATTGTTAGAATGCTAAATTTCAACTCAATAAAATCTGTATAATCATAAAAAAATCATAATGAAAGAGTTAAAAGAACTTCGTATTAACGAAAGCAACATACAATTAAAAGACAACTTGGTGCGCGGCTCTATTTTGCCGGAAAAAGTTGCAGAACTCAACCGCACTATTACAGTGCAGGGCAATGCGATAGTTGAAGGACCGGTTTTTGCCCACAAGTTAGAAATCCAAAACGGCGACTTGGAAATTCAAGGTGCAGTTTTTACTCAACTGGAACTTTATGTCAACAGCGAGGCAAAAGGAAATATTTCGTTCAAAAAGAGCGTTGGCTCGGCAAACAGCATTGTTTCGCGGGCAGGAAACGCCAAACTAGTTTTTCATTCCGATATAAACGCCAACAAAGTAGCGCTTTATAATGCTTTTGTAGCGGGCAGCATTTATGCAGATGATGTCGTGTTGGAAAACTGTATTGTGGTGGGCGGTGTGTTTGCAACGCAGCAAATCGACCTCAAAAACAGTGTTGTAGGCACGTTCAACACGCCATCGGCACGAGTAGAAGGCAATATTTTCTTGCTTTTGCCGAGTGCTTTTTCAATTGAGCCGATGATTACGACTGCCGATGCAAAACTATTTAATCTTAGCTTGGCTGATTTAGGCGCACTCTACAAAGGTCTTCCTCAGGCTCAAAATTCGGGAAAAATCGAGATGAATATTACCACCGACGAGGTTAAAACTACACTCGCCAACGAGGAAATACAGAAAACGTTGCGCAGTTATACTGTAATCGGAAAAGTATTGGCAGCCGACCTGCTCGACACTGACAAGTTCCAAAATCATTTTCTGCTGACAGCCGCCTCGCTTGGCTCTCAACTGCTGAAACCATACGATATGGGGATAGGAAAAGACGGAAAGCCCGCCACTTTAACTTTCGATAAAATACGTGATTTCTTCTTTGATATTCTAAATGGGAAAATCGAAATTCAAAACATTGACGGCAAATTTGATATTTCGCAAATAACAGGAAAATATAACTAATATGAGCCCAGAAGTAAAGCAAGCCAATTTGCAAACCGCACAAAACCAATCCAAAAAAAAGTTTGCAAAAGAGCTTGCTTTGTCTACCCAGGAAAAACAAAACTTTGCTGACACACAATCATTGCCGAGATATTCTCCTTTGAGGATGAAGAAATCTTTGATGCAATGATTAACAGGTCGGATGAATTGGCTCATTTTGTAGATTTTTATAAACAAAAAGCTGCTGCTTAGGAGCTTGTATTAAGCAAACTTGGTCTGGGGCTTTGTGTAAACGATAGTATGTTTTCATTTTTCTCCCATTCTCTCCTTTGTCCCATGCCCCTGTACCGGGACACCTGGGATAAAATATCCTTTGATAATGCCGAGTTACAATTTATACCATTATCAGGAGTGAAATTCTTCCGGATATCAGAAAATAATATAAATCAAAAGGATAAACAGGTAAAATTCAAAGTCACAGTTGTAACTAATGGAATAATTACCTATTTTTGAAGAAGTTCCAATTCAGGTTCCTATAAACGTTCCATCTGACGTTCCATACGGTACTATTTGCATATATTTCCACCTGTTCTTGAATAATAAACATCTTAATATTATGAAGATAAAGGTTAATACATTATGGTTACTATGGCTATTTATTGCTTCGACATTTATAATTACTTGCCAAAAACATGACACACCTGACAATAATAATAATACTGTTATTTCTTACGAACAGGCCTATCCAAATGCTAGTGGTGAATTAGTTCAGGTCTTGTTAGGAGAAGAAACCGTGACATGTGAACTTGTTAATGGTGAATATGTATTTCAAGGTGATATTATATTACAACCTTCCACTAAAGGATCAGTGTTATCGACGCGATCACGATGGCCTAATAATACTGTTTACTACGAAATAAGCTCTAAACTGTATGAAAAATCAAAACTCCCTGACCAAACAAGGATTACAGAAGCTATAAAGGAATTAAAATATTACACAAATATAAAATTCATAAAACGTACCGATGAAAGTAATTATGTTGAGTTCGTATATGATAAGATTGGTTGTTCGTCATATGTCGGAATGAAGGGAGGTAGACAGAAGATTAGATTAGCTGATTGGGGGTGGGGAAAAGGGACCGTTATTCACGAAATTTGTCATGCCCTTGGTTTGTTACATGAGCATTCTAAACCAGGAAGAGATACTTATATAACAATTCTCGAAGATAATATTATAGATGATAAAATGCACAATTTTGAAGAAATAGAAACAGCGATGCCAAATACTTCTGGATTTGACTTTGAATCAATTATGCTCTATGGCTCATATACAACCTCTGACTTTGCAAAAGATTCTACCTCACCAATTATTGTTAAAAAGGATGGCTCCGCCTTTAATGCCCAACGAGAAAGACTATCTCCAGACGACATCAAAATTATTAATGTAATATATCCTGACAAACCAACAGTTGTTACGTTGTCTATAAATAATATAACAAAGAATTCAGCAATTAGTGGAGGAAATATTACAAAAGATGGAGGATATCATATACTCCAAAAAGGCGTTTGTTGGAACATCACACAGGATCCTACCGTATTAAACTCAAAAACAACAAACGGTACAGGAGTGGGAACATATAGCAGTAATCTTAGTGGCCTTTCTCCGAACACGACTTATTATGTTAGGGCTTATGCCACTAATGCTGAAGGAACAGCTTATGGTGGTCAATTATCTTTTAGAACCGAAGGAAATACAAATGAGCCAAGCGAACCGACTGTAACTACAAATAATGTTTCAAGTATCACTCAAACCACCGCTACCTGCGGCGGAAATGTTACATCTTCCGGATCTTCTACAGTTACTGCAAGGGGAGTATGTTGGGACACATCTAAAAATCCGACCAGATCTGATTCAAAAACAACAGATGGATCAGGAACAGGCTCCTTTACAAGTAAGTTAACTGGATTACAAAGCAATTGTCAATATTATGTACGTGCTTACGCCACCAACAGTGAAGGTACGTCTTATGGTGATCAAATAAGTTTTTACACAAAAGCCAGCAGTAATTCAATAACTCCATCAAACGGTTGCTCCTCAGCACCAATCATGGAGCCATATATAACATATAATGTTAGCATTGACGTAGGTAATTATGATCTTGCAGCTCCAATAGATAATCACAGTTATGGAAGTGCTAATGTTAGAGGGTTTTGGCTTGCATTCAGGACAATCAGTGATTGGGGAGCAGATCATGATGTAAAAATATTTAATGTAAGCAATAATTTTGATCCAGTATTTGGTATTCGAAATGCATGTAATTCGCCATATTTGGCACATAGTCCCAACATGTTGTAAACAGAAACGAACAATACAATATTTTCAGAAACGAAGAATGCAACGTTTTCGGAAGCAACCGTGCAACATTTTCAGAAGCAATCGTACAACGATTTCGGAAGCAATGTTACAACGTTTGCAAA
>Ga0209201_1000278_pt1 | contig 75442 bp, 65 predicted proteins | sample AD_UKC055_MetaG_FD_184411 | JGI IMG/M metagenome (GOLD analysis project Ga0209201, IMG submission 184411) | Active sludge microbial communities of municipal wastewater-treating anaerobic digesters from USA - AD_UKC055_MetaG (SPAdes) (version 2) | ecosystem: Engineered > Bioreactor > Anaerobic >...
CTATCTGGAGATCTTTCATCTGTTCTTTCTCCCTCACCTTTCTGATGTACCGGAGGATATACCGGATAATGGAGATATGTTATCGGGTTAAATTACATAAGGCAAGTGGTATTGCATGATTTGGGTTAAAGAAATACTATCATGATCGGAGGTATTTTTGGAGCTTTTTCTACAGGCTCAACATGAAGTTGAGCCGAAGCATTAGCGATCGGCTCAAACGACTGGTTGTCCAATATATTTAACATGAAGACCTGAATTTTTTGCAGCCATAAATTGTCTTCTGTCAGAGGTTATAAACAGGTCGGCTCCCCACTCAAGGGCACATGCGACATGAAGCGAGTCCAGTGCGCGTAACGCATTGTTCTCTAAGAGTTTTACCGAACGTGAGATTACCGAAGGGGTTATCTGCAAAACCGTTGCATCGCTGACATCATCCAACAGTTGCTTTTTTACGGCTCGATAATCAACAATAGTTAAAATATGCTCTCTCAATCGCCTGTTGAGGCCGGAAATAATTTCAGGCACTAAAACAACAGAGAAAGCTAACTCTGAAGCATCCTCCAGGAAGCGTTCCAGTTTTTCACTACCGATTTCCTGTACATATCTTTTGGCAAACGACGATGAATCAACCGCAAGCTTCATGTGGTCATCTCACGCTCTTCTAAGATAGCTGAAGATAAATCGTTCCCCTGGATACGCAAACGGATTCTTGATAGCTTCCATGCCGGGGATCTCTGTGCTTTATCAGAAAATGGAACTACCTCAGCTACCGGCTTCCCGTGCCTGAGAAGAATAATTGTCTCTCCATGCTCTACCTCAGTTATTAAATCAGAAGCCTTTTTGCGGAAATCGGTGAATGCAACGCTTTTCATTTACGCACCTCCTAATATGTACATTCAACTGTACATCTTAGTTAGCATTTTGTCAAGATTCAATTTTATGGCCAGCGATAAGTTGAGCCGGAGCGTAAGCGATCGGCTCCAACGGCTTGTTATGCCTTGATTTCATCCACCGGTAATAGTTGTTTCCCGTGACGAACGGTAAGGATGGAGCTTCTACTTATTTCGACCCGGTAAACAATGCGGTAATTTCCGTATATCAATTCTCTTATAGTCTTGTTGTTGATTTCCGGCACAATTCGACCGCTTTCAGGGAAACCTTTGAGTTCCCTCACCTTTTCGAAAACCGTGTCCACCCAACGATCGGCAGCAACAGGATTATCTTGGGCTATGTATCCGGCTATCTCTGACACTCTATCAACGGTGTTAGCGCCAATCAATCCGCCCTCATTTCTGACGATGTCAATACCCTCATTTCTGATGGCAAGATAGTCCTCATCCCCAAACGCTCGTCTCTTTATGCAGAGAGGTTGCATCATTTTGTGTGCAATTAGATGAATACGATCACATCGCCCCGTTTTTTCTGTTCCTATAGGACCTCCCTTCAAAGGTGATGAACGTGCCGTTCATAGACAACCGGTCCAGTATGGCGGATGCGGTGGTTGAGTCGAAGACCTTTCCCCACTGAGAAGGAACAAGATTTGTCGTCACGATAGTGGTACCGGTCTCACCTCGTTTTGAGATGATCTGGAAGAGATAATCGGCATGCTCCCGTGAAGGCATGACGTAGCCGACTTCATCAATACAGAGCACCGGCGCTTTCGCATAGTAGTCGATAAGAGTATATGTACTCCGCGCCTTCGTCAGTTTTGCAGTCAGGTCAAAGAGAGTGAGAAAGACTGTTTGTTTCCCTTTTGTCACCGCATCATAACACAGCGCGCTCGCTGCGTGCGTCTTCCCGGTGCCGCTTGGCCCGATCAATACGAGATTACACGGTTTTACGAGCCAATCGGTTCTCAGGAACTCCATGAACTTCTCCCTCGGTATTTTCGGATTGAACGCCCAGTCAAAATCAGAGAGCAGCTTTACCCGCTTGATTCCCGACATGCGCAGGAGGTATTCCTGTTTCTTCTGTTTCCGTAAGTATTGTTCACGGGTGAGGAACCTCTCCAGGAAAGCCTCCTCATCTGATGAGAGGCTTTCGCAACCGGCGAGGAACCTGAACTCTTTTAATAACTCATGCAAGGCTGTCATAGTCGCTAAGCTCCCGTCTGTCGTAAGAGATATCAAGTAATGAGGTGTTCTGCGGATACACCGCTGTCCGATCAAAAAAGCGGGGGGCCAAAGTATCCTCGATGAAGCGAATGGTATGCTGATGGCTTACCGCCTCCCGTACGACAGAGAGGAGCATCTCTTTTGATGAGAATTTAAGAAGACAGAAGAGGCGATACGCTATTCCGAGTCTGTCTTCGCCCTTCGATTCGGTTACGGTGAGAAAATGGTCGATTTCGCTTCCCATGCGCGTCATAAGGTGGTTGATCCGTTCATACTTTGCTTGGGGGGTGCGGTCGAGAAGCTTCTGTCTGTGGGCGGGATGTTCTATCTTCTGGTATTTCCCGAAGGACCTCGCATGATACGCGATCTTTCTGTCATGGACGACGATCTCCAGATGATCGGGGTAGGCAAGAACAGATGCCGCCGTTGCGGCGTAGTCCGTGGGAACGCTGTAGCGGTTCGTATCGAACTCTACGAAGGCGGTCGTACTGATCATTACCTGTATAATCCGGTATGGTTTGTACGAGATAACCGGTAACGGAAGAAGCCGCTCATTCGTGAGCATTGATGCCGGCGCCGTGTGTGTTGTACGGTGGGTACGGACGTTCCATTCTCTTCTCCATCGGTCCGTCTTCTCATTGAGATCGCGGATGTCGGTAAAATCATTGCTTTCTACGAAGCTGCGTATATCCCGTATGGCCCTCTCCACCCGTCCCTTCTCATTACCCTTGCCGGGATTGCAGGCGTGGACAGTGATGCCCATATGGCGCATATAATCCGTAAATTGAGCGTTGAAGATGATCTCCGGTTCTCTTCGCGTCACCACGCTCTTCAGGTTGTCGTACCAGTTCCGACGGGCTGCTCCCTTGATCTCCCCGTATGCGTCGTTATGTCCTGCCAGGAAGAATTCCATGGATGAGCGGGGATAGAACCTGACGAAGAGGTAACGGGACCAGGCGAGAATGAAGACAAAGCCATAGACCCGGCCGAAGGGCAGACTTGCTTCCATCCAGTCGACCTGTGCACATTCTCCCGGCAGGAACTCAATCTCGTGATACACGGCTCTGCCTTTCTTTCTGAAGGTTTTTGTGGCTGCCGCAACCATCGTGTATCTGCCTGTGTAGCCATACTCTTTCAGACGTTCGTATACCTGGGTAGCTTTCAGCGAAGGGCGCCTGGCGTACCACTCCTCAATCAGCCGCATATACGGGCCGGTGAGTGTTGCTTTACGGGGCTTTTTTTGCTGCTCTTTCCCGGTGACGATCCGGGAGATGGTCTTCGTGCACATTCGCATCTCTTTTGCGATTTGCCGCATCGAGAGGTGTTCGACCTCATATAGATGTTTCACCTGACTTATCTTCACAGGATCCATGACGCCTCCTCTCAACGTAAGACAAGAGAAATCGTATCGTGTATCCATGGATTAAGTCCATCTCGTCTTTTATCATCCCTTACCCGTATCCATGGGCGGCAAACGTCCGTACGCCAATCCTTTTTACGGTTATCTCGTCTTTTATCATTCCGATCCTCTCTCCCGGTATGAAGATGATCAGCTTCTCAAGCGCCTTTGAAGAGGGTATCTCGTCTTTTATCATTCGTTGCCGCCAGGGCTTTACGTATGTCTCGTAGTGGCCGGTAAAATAATCCGGGTTTTTTTCACACCATGCTTTTTGAGCAGCCCTCTTCCGTGCCTTGCGACACGAAAGACTATTGCAGGACTTCTGTCGTTCCTTGATCCGGTAATCGGGCGTAAAATACCGTCCACAGTAGACACACCGCTTGACCATTCCATCCTCCTATCGTTTAACGTACAGAAGGATGATACTGCGGCGCCCAAATACTAAAAAGACAAAACCTTATAAGAAAATCATAAAAAAGCTAAAGACAAGGAGCTTCGGGTGAGGGTGTAGTATTGTTGTTTATGAGGGTAAAAGAAGCGTTACTAACAGATGCAATTATGGCAGATAAAGCAAAGGAGATTCAAAAAAAAGAAACCGACAGCGTCGAGCGCGTGGAACACACAAGGGCAACCCAGGTATACACACCTGATGTGGACATTATAGAGCGGGAAGATTGCATCGTTGTTACTGCCGATATGCCGGGAGTCGACGAGAATGCGATAGATATAACACTTGAGAAGAACGTGCTGACTCTTTACGGCAAAGTGGACATTGATCTTCCGGAAAGATTGAAACTGCTCCACGCAGAGTATGGAATAGGGGACTACAAGCGTGTCTTTACCCTTTCAGGCGAGATAGACAGGGATAAGATAGACGCGACGGTGAAGAATGGCGTCCTAAAAGTTCTGCTGCCTAAGGCAGAAGCTGTAAAGACGAGAAAGATCGAGGTAAGGGCTGAAGTGTAAAATAAATACAAACCTACACGGAGGTGTGATATGACAGCAAAAAATCTCATACCAAAAGCAAAGAGCAGGGAATACCCTGCATCCCGGTACGAAAACCTGAACCCTTTTTATGCCTTCCGGCAGGAGATGGACAGAATCTTCGATAACTTTTTCCATGGCGTCGAGATTGAACCCTTTAAGAAGATGCCGGAGGCGTTTTATCCAAACATTGATGTCGTAGATGGTGCGAAAGAGATAAAGGTTACCATAGAGCTCCCCGGCATGGACGAAAAAGACATCGACCTGTCGCTTGATAAAGATAGCCTGACGATAAAGGGCGAGAAAAAAGAGGAAAAGGAGGAGAAGGGCAAGAACTATCATCGCATGGAACGGACGTACGGCTCGTTCAGCAGGACCGTCCCGTTTCCCGTAGAGATAGATACTGACAAGGTCGAAGCCCTCTTTAAGAAAGGGGTGCTTACCGTAACCCTTCCCAAGACGGCAAAGGCCTTGAAAGAAACAAAAAAGATTCTTATCAAAAGCCAATGAATGACAAAAGGCCGGCGGGCAACTGCCGGCCTTTAAATCTTGATCGCCCCCTCGGGGCACATCTCCTGGCAACAGTAGCAGCGAATACACTTTTTATAATCAAACAGAGGGGCTTCGTGCTGTCGTATAGACAGGGCCTTTGCAGGACATACCTTTACGCAGATCCCGCATTGTTTACAAGCAGCCCGAATGATCTTCGGTTTTTTCACGAACGTATTCTTCAAAAGGGTTTTGACGGGTTGCGGGATGCTCCAATCGGTGTCCATCACGGTGTCAGGCATCCTGAAGTCATTGATCACAGGAGTGCTGTAAGCGACTGTTTCGTAACTTTCGATAAGGCCATGCTCTTTGGCGAGCGTTGTGACGGGAAGCGGGTAGTGCGGCCGGACGAGTTTTTCAATGGCATCGTCTAGGATGAAGGCGCTTGTGCTCATGGCGAGGACTCCGAGCTGCCGTGGTCTGCCATTTGACGGACCATCACCGTCCATACCGAGGATCCCGTCAAGGATCGTCAGGTGAGGATTGACGATGGTGTGAATATCGATGAGGGTTGAAGCAAAAAGCATCCTGTCTTTTCCTGCCCTCAGATGCCATCGTGCCTTTTCAAAGGCATGTATGAAGCCAAAGGTGTTCTTTACTCCCAGGGTCAAACCCATCATCGTGTGGGTCTTAAGCTTTGGGAGGTTGATGACGAGATCGTAATCTCCGGGATCTTCGCCAAGCGTGAATTGCCTATATGGCGATATTCCATCTAATTTCTTCAGTATTTTTCGATTGAAAGGCGATATATTTAATCCAAAATATTTAATAACATCCATAATACAGCTATTATTAAGTACTTTTTTAGTTGATTCGTAGCCGGGGCTATCTCCGATCGTGATGCGGCACCCGTGTTCAAGAAGTATTTCGGCGAGTGCCCTGATAAACTCAGGATGTGTGGTAACTGCCTTTTCCGGTGGTTTGCCGCTTAGAAGATTCGGTTTCAGAAGGACTGCCTTTTTGTCGATAGGGAGCCCCAAGGTCTGGAAACCTTTTGCGAAAAAATCTTTCAACCTCTTTTGTTCATAGCGGTCACATGCCTGCAGAAGTACCTTTTTCAAGGCCCCGTCCTTTCTCAAAGGATACCTCGAGAAACTCTATACAGATATGCCCCTCTGCGCCATGCCAGCATAGGGTGCTCTCATTATCAAGCCTGTAGGTTACCGTATAGCCCTTCCGCTGCACAACCGAAGGGCCCTTGTCGGCAGGCTTGCCGATACCGCTCATCGTGATGTCTTCGATAAAGTCGCTCAGCTGTATGCCGAACTCTTTCTCGAATTTACCTTCGTCAGTATCCTTTACCTCCTGGTTCTCGAGAAGAAAGCCGTTCCTGTCTTTTTTGATATACATAACGGTATTGCCGAAAGGCCCGTAAACCTCAACAAGAAGCACATGGGGATAATCAACCTGTAAGGACATGGCGCCGGAATAATCCATTCCTTTCCACGACATATCAAGCTCACAGAGGGCAGCCATATACACGATACGGTCAGGCCAAACGATAGAGGCGGTCCTTTTCGGAGCCATCGCGCAGGAATGCAAAAGGATCGCAAGACAGAGTATGATGATCTTTGTCTTCATAGACCAGACGAAAGTTGCTGGATACTTGATGTCCGATGCTTGATGTTCCATTATCTCGTATCAAGTATCCGGAAACTGGTTTATTATGGGCAGCCCATACCTCACTTTTTAGCGCCTTTAAGCTGCCTTACCTTCTCTTCGATGGTCTTTCTTTTCTCTTCTTTTTTCTCGAGCTGAATAGATCTGCCGTAGAATTGAATGGCCTTGGAGTGCTCTTCCATGCTTGCGTAAATGTCGCCAAGATGCTCGGCAATGGTCGGATCATCAGGCATCAATTCGTGCGCCTTCAGTACCGCTGCCAGTGCACCGGCATAGTCACCTTTTTTGTAGTAAACCCATCCCAGGCTGTCGAGGATATATCCGTCATTGGGCTTTTTTGCGATAGCTTTTTTGATCATCAATTCAGCCTCATCGAGCCTTATCCCTTTTTCAGCCAAGGTGTAGCCGATAAAGTTCAACGCATTGGCGTATTCTGAATCGATCTTCAGCACCTCTTCCATCAGCGTCAGCGCCGTCTCGGTGCTGCCTTTCTTTTCATGGAGCATGCCCATCTGGTATAAGACGTCTGCATTGTTCGGGTCTATCCTCCTGGCCTCTTCTAACGACGCGAGCCCCTTTGAGTAGTCTTCTTTTTCTTCGTAAAGCATCGAGAGCAGCATATAGAGTTCCGCAGTGGGCTTTGTCTCGCCCAGGTAGCGTTCCATTGTCCTGATGCCTTCATCCAGGGCGCCCGTCTTGAGGTAAAGAAATACGAGGTTTTTCGAAGCGTTCGAGAACTCCTCCGATTTTGGGTCTACTTTACGGAACTCTTCTATGGCATTTTTCAGGTCTCCTTTTTCTTTCCATGACATGGCAAGGTAGAGCCGGACCATATTGTTTCCGGGTGAAGAGGCGAGTACAAAATTAAATTCCCTTATTGCCTCATCAAACCTTCTTTGTTCAAGGTGAAGGAGCCCTATGCGTGTCCTGATGGAAAGATCCTTCCTGTCAATTCCTGACAGTTCCTCGAATTCGAGGATGGCCTTATCGTACTCTTTTTGTTTGATGAATATCGCGGCGATCCTCGAACGTGCCTTTTTGTTCATCGGGTCGATGGCAATGACTTGCTGGTAATATTCTATTGCCTTTTCAAAGTTCTCTTCGATCTCACTGACTGTGCCGAGGTCGAGGAGCGCCGGTTCGAAGTTCGGCTTTAATTCAAGGACCTTGTTGTAGTAAATATTTGCCTTTTTATAGTCTTTCGACTCGGCGGACAGCCTTGCAGTGTAATAAAGGGCTATGATATTTTCGCCGTCATAGACAAGTATCTTTTCATAAATGATCAACGCGTCTTTGTATCGTTTTTCTGCAACATACAGAGAGCCGAGGTAGAGGTAGGCTTCAGTATCCTCCGGGTTAAGGGCGATGCATTTCTCGTAAAGGGTCTTTGCCACTGCGAGGTTGCCCTGTGCCGAGTATGTGCCGGCAAGAAGGAACAGGGCATCACGATTCGTAGGATTGAGCTCGATCGCCTCTTTAAGCAGCTCCTCTGCCTTGGCAGTGTCCCCTTTCTTTATATGGAGAAAGGCAATCTCGGTCCTGATCTCAGAAGAAGAAGGGTTGAATTTCAATGCCGCCATGTAATATGCCAGGGCTGTTTCGTGATCGCCTTTCAGTTCGCTCCTGTAGCCTTTTAAGAAGAACTCGATAGATGATGAATAATCGCTTCCAAGAAGGGGTAGGGGCAGCAAGATGAGCAGTAAAACAGCGCAAAACCTTTTCATTATGAGAAATAATAGCACAGACGGCCTTGAAAATCCATAACGACAGCTCACAGCCAACAGCTAACAGCGAAACAGGTGATACGCAAGACGTGAGGTTGATTGCTGATTGCCGACGGCTGATAGCCGGCAGCTATCGTATTACCCTGCCTATGCGGAGCCACCGCACATAATGCAGGGGGCTGTCGGCATTGCTGTCCCAGGAAAAATAGAGGATAAATGCCTTTCCCACAAGGTCTTCTTTCTTGACAAAGCCCCAGAACCTGCTGTCAAGGCTCCTGTCCCTGTTGTCGCCCATGACGAAATAAGAATCCTTCGGCACCTCCAGGGGCTGAAAATTATCCTTGGGAGAGAGAAAGCCCGGCAAGGGAGGCTCCTGCGAACGGTAGCCCCACGGATCGTCGATCTTTTTGCTGTTCACATAGATGATCTTGTCTTTGATCTCCACGGTGTCTCCTTCCTTTGCGATGACCCTTTTTATAAAATCCTTGGTCCTGTCCACAGGATAGCGGAAGACGATGACATCACCCCGGTCGGGTTTATCGAGCTCAAAGATTACAATATCTGTGAAAGGCACCTTCACAACATAACTAAGCCTGTTGACGAGAAGGTGGTCGCCGATAAGAAGCGTCGGCTCCATGGAACTCGACGGTATCTTGAATGCCTGGATAAAGAAGCTGCGGACAAAAAAGGCGATGATCGCCGCTATGATAAGGGACTCGATATACTCCCTGGTCTTGCCCTTGCCCTTCGTAAGCTCTGCCGGTTTGACCTCCGCCGCCTGCGCGTTCTTTTTATTCTTTTTACCCATCAAACCTCCAACTTAGTTCATGGCTCATAGCTTGCAGCAGAAAAGATACTGGATGCCCGATACTGGTGATTATCGTGTGGCCTCATTACTTACATCTTCTCCGGCGCAGATACGCCAAGGATGTCGAGGCCCGACCTGATCACCTCTCTGAGCATCTGGAGAAGCATCAGCCTCGCGATGGTTAGCTCCCTGTCGTCGACGAGCACCCTTGTTTTATTGTAATAGCTATGGAAATTTCCCACAAGGTCAAGAAGATAAAAGGTGATCCTATGCGGTTCAAAGCTCTTGGCGCACCCCTCAATGACATCGTGAAAATGGACGATGCTTTTTATAAGCTTGATCTCGTCATCCTGCGTCAGGCGGCGGAGGTCGGCATTTTTCAACTGTTCGGCATCAATGCCTTCAGCGGCAGCATTCCTGAAGATGCTCATGATTCTCGCGTGGGCATACTGCACGTAGTATACGGGATTCTCGTTGGAGGTCTTCACGGCAAGATCGAGATCAAACTCGAGATGAGCGTCGCTTTTTCTCATAAGAAAAAAGAACCGAGCCGCATCCCTGCCGACCTCGTCCAGCACTTCCCTCAACGTAGTAAACTCCCCGGCCCGGGTCGACATACCAATGGGTTTTCCATCCTTCAGGAGCGAAACAAACTGGATCAGTATGACCTTCAGGTCTTCCTTGTCCTTTCCGAGCGCCTGGATCGCTGCCTTGAGGCGCGGTATATACCCGTGGTGGTCTGAGCCCCATATATCGACGAGCGTATCGTAGGAACGTTCGAATTTATCAAGATGATATGCAATATCTGATGTGAAGTAGGTCTTTTCTCCGTCCGATTTTATGAGGACCCTGTCTTCGTCTTTTTCAAAGGCGCTCGTCCTGAACCATAGTGCGCCGTCATTCTCGTATGCGTAACCCTTGTCCCTGAGCAGCGAAAGGGTGCTGTCGATAACGCCCTTTTCGTAAAGCGCGGACTCCCTGTAATAGCTGTCAAAGCGAACCCCGAAGTCTTCAAGGTCATTTATTATGCCGTTCATTATAGCGTCGCCGGAAAATCGCGACATTAGGGTTATGGCGTCTTCTTCTCTCCGGGGGACCTCAATGCCCCTATCAATGATCTCCCCGGCAAGGTCCTTGACGTACTCGCCCTGATAGAGGTCCTTTTCGTACGATACCTGGAGGCCCTTCAGCTCCTGCCACCGGAGGAATGTTGACCTGCCAAGGGTCCTGATCTGCCTGCCCGCATCGTTGATGTAGTATTCTTTCGTCACGGCATAGCCTGCCCTCGAAAGGATGTTGGCAAGAACGTCTCCGACAGCCGCTCCCCTGCCATGGCCGATGTGCAGGGGGCCGGTGGGATTCGCGCTGACAAATTCGATGAGCACCCTCTTTCCCTTGCCCGTTGCAGGGAAGAGGGCGTCGATGCCGTTGGCGCAGACAGCCTGCAAAAGCTCTTGCCAGACCGCATCTTTTACATAAAAATTAATAAAGCCTTTCCCCGCGACTTCGATCCTGTCGCAGACGGCATCGAAAGCCATGCGCTCCATGAGGTCTTCAGCGACTGCTGTCGGATTTTTTTTCAGGATTGGCGCAAGAAGAAAGGCGATGTTTGTAGAATAGTCTCCGTGCCCTTCTTCTCTGGGAATCTCTATGACAGGGTTGATCTCTGTATCGACAGGGAGGGTACCGTCTTTTTTACAACCTTCATAGGCGTCCTTTATGATCGCCGCTATGGTTTTTCTGATCATCTGGCCCTTTTTCATCCTTGATGGATATATCTTTTGCGTAATCGGGGCATCTGAACGAGATGTCCTTGCTCTTTAAAAATTTTTTCTGACAGTCCTTTCTCCATGCGCAGATTACACAAAGTGATCGTTCTTCTCCCATGGAACCTCCGTTAGGATTTCCTTATAACATGCGGGGCGTCTCCCTTTCAAAATGGGCCACTCCCTTCGCACGTGCTGCAGATATTCAAGATCGATATCGGCGAGAAGCACGCTGTCGGTGATACCCGTCGGCCCTCCGACGAGCTCGCCTTCCGGGTTGACGCAAAAGCTCATGCCGTAAAAATCCTGCATCGCCTCGCTCCCAACCCTGTTGACACGCATAATGTAGGCTCCATGTGCGATCGCATTGCCGGCGAGGACCGTTTGCCATATATGCTGTGATTTAAAGGCGCAGGCAGTCGGGGCAAAGATAATATCGGCGCCCTTCATCGTGAGGATCCTCGTACATTCGTGGTAGAAGTTATCCCATGAGGCCTGGACGCCTATAGTGCCATGGGGCGTTTGAAAAACAGGAAGCCCCCTGTTGCCGGGGGAAAAATAGAATTTTTCTTCCCAGAGAGGGATATCCGTGATATGAAGTTTTCTGTATATTCCGATCGTTGTATCGCTGCTGAAGACCACAGAGGTATTGAAATATTTTTTTCCCGACCTTTCGAAGATGGGGAGGATGACTACGCTGTCGGTGCCTTTCAGGGCATTCTTAAAGAGCCGGATAGTAGGCCCGTCGATCTTTTCGGCGTATTTCCAAACACCCTCATCCCTGTCTTTCGGAAACCACGGGAGATTGAAGAGCTCTTGAAAACAGATGAACTTTGCATCCTCCCTGACCGCCACGGCAAGGAGCTGGAGGGCCTTCTCTGTATTCCTCTCCTTGTTGGGGGAGCAGGCAAATTGTATCCCGGCAATCTTCATAATACGCAAAGAAAACTAACAGATAGAAAAGAGGGCTGTCAAGGAAAAAACCTGAACTGCAGCAGCCAGCTATCAGCTTTCAGCCATCAGCAGTCAGCTCCCAGCAGTTTTTTGCTGCTGATCGCTGATAGCTGGCTGCTGCCGGCTTTAATAATTCTCTGCCAGCAGCTCGTAATATGCCCGGGGATGAGCGCAGGCAGGACACTCAACGGGCGCCTCTTTGCCTTCATGAACATAGCCGCAGTTTCTGCACCGCCATTTCACAACAGTGTCCCTTTTAAAAACCCTGTTGTTCTCGATGTTGCCGATAAGCGCGCGGTACCTCTTTTCATGCTCTTCCTCGACCTCGGCAATCTCCCTGAAGACGGTTGCTATCTCGCTGAAGCCTTCCTCGTCTGCTACCCGTGCTGCTTCCGGATAAAGTACTGTATGTTCGAGGTTCTCGCCTGCCGCCGCCGCCTTCAAATTGTCTAAAGTGTTGCCGATGGCGCCGGCAGGATAGGATGCCGTTATCTCCACATCGCCGCCTTCGAGGAACTTAAAAAATCTTTTGGCATGCTCCTTTTCATTGTCCGCGGTATCGGCAAAGATCCATGATATCTGTTCATATTCCTCTTTTTTGGCCTGTGATGAGAAATAGGAATACCGATTCCTTGCCTGCGATTCACCGGCAAAGCTCTCGAGCAGGTGCTTTTCTGTTTTTGTCCCTTTTATAGACCTCATCGCATCCTCCTCTCAGCTTTTCCACAATCCATGCAGGTTGCAGTATTCACGGGCTGTCACATTTTCTCCTTTGACCGGGAAAAAAGCCTCAGGCGCTCCGCCGGGCGTCAGAAACTGCCGGTACACTTTGCCGTCGACGATCGCCTCTATAAATACGATATAATGCTTCTCTTCCATTGGATGGGCAACGCTGCCGACCTTTACTTTGACGCCGTCGGCTGTCTTTTCAACAACCGGAACGTGTTTTTCCTGCGCGGCGTCCACGGTGTTCTCCTTCATGAGCTTCATCGGCTCATTACAGCAGACAAGTTCACCTTTTCCTCCAAACACCACCTCTACAACGTTTCCGCAGACCGCACATTTGTAAACCTCAAGTCTTTCAGCCATGATATACCTCCTTTATTTTAGTGTTTGTGTCTTGTTATGCGTAAGGCATTCCCTGCAGGTGCCTTTAAAATAACCCTGAATATCTTCAATGCTGTGGCCGTCGATTTCCATGGTATCGGCATAGGGGCATTGGACATCAATGTCGATAATAGCGCCGCATCGTGTGCATAAAAAGTGGTGATGAGGTTTTGCCCTGTAGTCATATTTCATCTCTTCAGGGGTGATAGTAAGGCAGTGGACAAGCCCTTTTGCGGCAAAAGTACTGAGGGTGCTATATACCGTTGTCTTTGAAATTGTCGGTATCTCCTTCAAAAGCTCCTCATAGATCATATTCACATTCATATGATCTTTGTTTTTCTCAAGAATTTCAAGTATTTTCAAACGCTGATACGAAGGGTGTATATTCCTGGACTGAAGTATTTTAATTAGATTATCCATAATTATAATTATTATAAAATAATATTTAATACAAAATTGAAATAATGTCAAGAGTAATTAGAATCAGCTTTCAGCAAAAAGCTATCAGCTATGAGCTGTTTTTCCGTTCACTGCTTCGGATGGTTTTTAAAAAACTCCCAGAGCATATCTGTAGCGGGGACAGCGTGAACAGGATCATCGGCGCCGATATTCCTCATCTTCTTGCCGCCGGGCCAGGCATGACCTCCCCCCTTGATACTATTGAGGATCACCTCTGTGCCGGATAAACCTCCGGTATAAAGGTCCTTTATAATGCGCCCCTTCTCTTCCGATTGAGGAGCTGCAGAACACTGATTGTGTTTCACCCAGAAGGAAACGGCATATGAGACAGGCGTGTCGACGCGCTCGCGTCCGTCTTTCATATTCAACGATTTGCCGCCGCGGTAAAAGATATGGTCGTCGTTCATGCCGTGAAATATGATCACGGAAAGAGGGTGCGACGGTTTGCAATCCTTGATGTTCAGGGCGCCTGATACGGGACCGATAGCGGCGATCCTGTCGGACAGCTCGCAGCCGAGGCGGTAGGCCATCATGGCGCCGTTCGATATGCCCGTCACGTAGATGCGCTTGGGATCGATAGGAAGCTTCTTTTCAAGCTTTTCTATGAGGGCCCTTATGAACCCCACATCATCGACATCGTGTCCGAAGGCATATCCGCAGCAATTGCCGGAGTTCCAGCTGAGGAGTAATTCCTTGCCGATCCAGCCCGTTCCGTTTGGGTAGACAACGATAAACCCTTCAGTATTTGCCTTCAGGCTAAAGCCGGTTATTTGTGCTGCATTTTTTGCATTACTGCCGCGGCCATGGAGAACGATGACGAGGGCAACAGATTGAGGCTTCTGGACGACGTACAATGTGGGGATGTACACTTTGTACGTTCTTACCAGGCCGTCGTGCGTGAGAGAGCCGTCGTGATAACCGGGCGTCACGAGGTCCTCCGCATACAGGGTGGGAGAAATAAACAGAAGTGAAAAGACCAGTACGATAAAAAGGCACAGATTTTTTATCATGGGTGTTTAAATGTTACCAGAGAATGTAGTATTTGTAAATATCCCCGATGGTCGCTCGTGCGGGTTATTTTGTTTTACCTGACCTTGTTTTTATGATAGTTTATGAAAAATGTTTGGTATCGGTCTCCCGGAAATCATTGTTATTATGGTTGTGGCGTTGTTGGTAGTGGGGCCTTCGAAGCTGCCAGAACTTGCCAAATCTCTCGGCAAGGCCTTTTCGGAGTTCAGGAGGATGGCCGATGAGGTAAAAGAGACCATCGAGGAAGAGGTTGCAGAGGGCGAGGCTTTAAATGAAGAAAAAACCCGCGACGGCGCTGCCGGAGAGGCATATTCCGTGGAACCTGCCGGCGATACTGAGCGCAACGCTCAGAGGACGGATGGAGAGGAAGATAAAAATATCCCTGAAGGCGGGACATTACGCGGATAATAAGACACCAGCGGGCAAAGTCAAAAACTTATGGCCAAGAAATCATCAGTTGATGAAAAGCAGCCATTCCTTTCCCACCTTAAGGAGCTGCGCGACCGGATAATCGTTTGCATTGTAGCGGTCGGGATAGCCTTTATCCTCACATATTCCTTCAAGGAAAAGATATTTGCCTTTCTTATGGAGCCTTTTATACTGGTCATGCCGGCAAAAAGCTCCTTTATCTTTACCGGCGTCACCGAGGCCTTTATTACCTATTTCAAGATATCCATCGTCGCGGCGCTGTTCATTGTTGCGCCGGTCATCCTTTATGAGTTCTGGATGTTCGTATCACCGGGGCTTTATGAAAAGGAAAAGCGGTATGTTTACCCGTTTATCTTTCTGGGCAGCCTCTGTTTTATTTGCGGTGGCCTGTTCTGTTACTACGTCGTGATGCCTTTTGTATACAGGTTTTTCGTCAGTTACGCCGGCGAGCTGATCATTCCTATGCCGGACCTCAAGAGCTACATGAGCCTGACGCTGAAGATGCTTATCATGTTCGGGCTGTTTTTCGAATTGCCGCTCGTCGCGTACTACCTCGCAAGGGCAGGGATCATACGCTACAAGATGCTCGCAAACAAGAGGAGGTATGCGATACTTGGGGCCGTCATTACAAGCGCCATAATTACGCCGCCTGACGTGTCAAGCCAGCTCCTGGTCGCAATACCGTTATGGGGGCTTTATGAGCTGAGCGTCATCATCGTGAGGGTCTTTGGAAAGAAGGAGAGGGCCGATGAAAAAGCTTAACGTTGTGATCCTCGCCGCCGGAAAGGGCGAGAGGATGGTCTCAAAAAGGCCGAAGGTAATGCATGAGATCATGGGGAGGCCAATGATACACTACGTTGTCGAGAGGGCGCTGGAGCTTGTGCCTGCGAAGATTATCGTCGTTGTCGGCCACGGAAGGGAAAAGGTCGAGAAATATTTGAAGGACTATCCCGTCACGTGCGTGGTGCAGCGGGAGCAGAAGGGAACGGCCCACGCGCTGCTCTCCGCAGGCAAGTTGATCGGCGGCGGGGATATCCTTGTTCTCTACGGCGATGTCCCCATGATAGAAGAGGAGACGCTAAACCGTTTCCTCGCTTTTTACGGGAAGGCAAAGGGCATTATCTTCATGACGACAGATGTCCCCGATCCCGGTGGATACGGAAGGGTCATCATGTCGGGCGAGGAGATAATCGAGATCAAAGAGGATGCCGATGCCACAGAGAAAGAGCGGGATATCAAGCGGATCAACACGGGCATTTGCATCATTCCGGCGCGATCCTTTCCCTTATTGAGATCCATATCGGCCGATAATAAGAAGGGAGAGTATTATCTTACCGATATCTGCAAGGTGGGGCGGCAGAAGGGTCAAAACATCAAGGGATATAATCACGGGAACGCGAAGGAAGTCCTCGGCATAAATTCCCGCAGGGAGCTTCTGGAGGCGAATGAGATCATGAGGCAGAGGACCATGGAGCGGCACATGCAAAGAGGAGTGACATTCCTGGACAGGAACGTGTATATTGAAAGCGGCGTGAAGATCGGCATAGACACGACGGTATCCCCCAACTGCTACCTTCTCGGGAACACCTTGATAGGAGATAATGTTGTCATCGGCCCGAATACTGTTTTAAAGGATTCGGTGATAGATGATAATACGGTCATTGAAGGCTTTGCCGTTATCGAGGGGAGCGAGATCAAAAAGAACGCGAAGGTCGGGCCTTTTTCCAGGGCGGGCAGTCACGCCGCCGGTGTTGCGGGAGGCAGAAAAAGGCGTTAACATCGGGCAAGGGCCATTACTTGTAGTAACGATGAAGCGGCAGGGGGCAGCATGGACGGCGCAAGGAAGATGCAATGTGCGGAATAGTAGGATATAAAGGGAAGGACGACGCCTGCGGGATATTGATCGACGCGCTGAAAAGGCTCGAATACAGGGGCTATGATTCGGCGGGTATCGCAGTGTGGAACCAGGGCAGGATAGAGATAGCGCGGAAAAAAGGCAAGGTCGATGAGCTGAGAAAGGTTGTCGCCGACGGGGATTTTTCGGGCAGGACAGGCATCGCGCATACGCGGTGGGCAACGCACGGGACGCCGTCAGAGCGGAACGCGCACCCCCACAAGGCGGGAGACGTGGTCGTTGTCCACAACGGCATTATCGAGAACTACATCGAGCTGAAAGAGCGCCTGAGAAAGGAAGGCCACAAGTTCCTCTCCGATACGGACACGGAGGTCATCCCCCACCTTATCACGAGCTACATCGGGAAGGGCAGGGATTTTGCGGAGGCGGTACGGTTATCGCTCAAGGAGCTGAGGGGCTCTTACGCCCTCGGGATCATCCGTGAGAAGGACAACACGCTCATCGCGGCAAGAAAGGAAAGCCCTCTCATCGTCGGGGTCGGCAACGGAGAGTACTTTATCGCCAGCGATGCCCCGGCGATCATCAACAGGACGAAGAGATTCATCTTTCTTGAGGATGACGATATTGTGATCTTCGAGGACGGCGGCATGAGGCTGATCGACCTGGAAGGCAAGCCCGTCAAGAGAGAGATACGACAGGTGCAGTGGTCCGACGCCATGGCGGAGAAGGGCGGCTTCAAGCATTTTATGCTGAAAGAGATCTTTGAGCAGCCGCGGGCAGTATCGGAGACCTTGATAGGACGGGTGAAAGAAGAGAGGGGCCAGGTGGATTTCGAGGAGCTGAGATTACCCGACCTCACAAAGATCAAAAAGATATGGATGGTCGCCTGTGGCACTTCGTACCACGCATGCTTGATCGGGAAACACCTCTTTGAATCTCTGCTCCGCATCCCCGTCGAGACCGACATCGCCTCGGAATTTCGCTACAGGGAGCCGATCCTCAAAAAGGATGAGATGCTGGTCCTTGTCTCTCAGTCGGGCGAAACGGCGGACACGATCGCGGCGATGAAAGAGGGGAAGAAAAGAGGGGTATACACGCTCTCCGTCTGCAACGTCCTCGGCAGCACCCTTGCGCGGGACGCGGACGGTGTCATCTTTACCCACGCGGGCCCGGAGATAGGCGTCGCCTCCACGAAGGCCTTCACGACCCAAATATCGGTGCTTTTCCTCCTCATGCTCCACATGGGGAAGGGCCTCGGAAAGATGGCCGGTGAAGAGATCAGCAGGTACATAAAAGAGATAAAGCAGATCCCGCGCAAGGTCCAGTCCATCCTTGACGCAGCGGCCAGCATCGAGGAGATGGCAAGGAGATACATGAGCTGTAAGGATTTTCTCTACCTGGCACGGGGGATCAACTATCCCTCAGCGCTCGAGGGCGCCTTAAAGCTGAAAGAGATCTCCTATATTCACGCCGAGGCTTACGCCGCGGGAGAGATGAAGCACGGCCCTATTGCCCTTATCGATGAAAATATGCCCGTCGTCGTTGTTTCGCCGAACGACCATACCTACAAAAAGACTTGCGGCAACGTGGAAGAGGTGATCTCGCGAAGGGGCAGGGTGATTCTTTTCACCGATGACGAGCGCCATGAGATGGCGGACCGCGTGGAGTCATGCTTTGTGCTGCCCCGGACCATCTATGGACTGCAGCCGATCTTGTCCGTCGTGCCGCTCCAGCTTCTTGCCTATCATATTGCGAATTTTCTCGGCACCGATGTGGACCAGCCGCGTAACCTCGCCAAGAGCGTAACGGTGGAATAGGGGGGCATCAGGGACAGGGCAGGGGGGCGACCTCGCAGCGGTCGCGCGCCGTGCTGTAGGAAGAACCTGCCGGGCATTGGGTCAACATACGGCACAGGGAGATCGCCGGATCCCAGGCATAGCCGCTGTCGCAGCCTGCTGTACTGCTTGTATAGCAGACATCAAGCGCAGGATTGAAGACCCCGCCGGAAGGGCACGAAGCGTTCTGATAGCATACCACCTTCCCGCTCGTAGCGCCTAACGACCATCCCGAATCGCACGAAGGTGTGTACGACCGATAGCAGACATCACGGTCGCCGTCGAGGCTGCCGTTCGGGCATGTAGCGCGTACAGTGCAGGTCACCCCGTTCCATGAATAACCGGAAGGACAGTCGCAGGTGAAGGAAGATGCGCAGGGGGCCTCGCAGCGGTTGTTTGCAGCCGAATATGAACCCCCTGAAAGGCATGACGGGATGCGTTCGCAGCGGTCACGCGCTGCCGCGTAGACATAACCTGTAGAGCAGCGCTTGCTGACAGGCTTGTGGCAACGATTGTGAACTGCATCGTATGATCCTTCAGAACAGGTCGGCGGGCCCTCGCAGCGAGACCGTTCCGCAACGTAGGCATACCCGCCAGGACAGCCGAATCGAATGTCATGTATACACATATCATATTGTGCGTTCAGGGCGCCGCCAGGACAGCCTGCGGGCTGATGACAAAGGTTGCCTTCCCGGGTGAACCCGCCAGGACAGGCCGGGACACAGACATTCGGGGTAAATGTCTTTGACAGGCGGTTGCCGGCCTCGTCGTATTCGAACCTGGTCGCGCCTGTCTCTGGAAGCTCCACGGTCGTCAGCCGGTTCAGGTCATCGTAGGTGTAAAAGATAATTTCAGCGAAAGCGGGAAAGGCGTTGCAGCTGGCGCCGATAAGAACGAGCGCGGCGAGTACCCAAACTGTCAAAGCACTGCTTCCTTTTCTGTTTTTCATAGTGTATCTCCTTTCCCTAAACAGAGGGGACGTTCTTAAGAAATTAAATAACTTTTTTCATTTTTTCAGAAAAGCTTTAGCCCTTTTTTCTGAACAATATTCTGCCCCCTTCTCACAGCATAACTGACAGCCGCTTCTGTAATGGCAAAACGTAGTGCAAGATCTTTCATTGTTACCTCCAGTTCTTGTACCGCCCAAAAGCAAAATATACTCCTTGCCTCAACCAGCCTTTTGTGTCTTCCTCGGCAATACAGATCTTTCAAATTAATTTCACAAATGTCGGAAATCCGTTTCTCTATCGTAGCGATGTCGAGACCTGACTGCCTTATCGCATAGCGTCTGGCCATCTTTTCCTCTGCCTTAGCAAGTATCCCCATGACAAAGGATTTATCTCCGAGAATGCGTTCATCGCCTTTCATAAGACTATGAGATCTGCATTTATTCGCCTCTTCCCAGCCACCGAGACTTCGTATTAAGCTTCCGCCTGCTAGTTCTGGATTCCTGCCCTGGTTGATGCCGGCCTTTACGAATTCAAGATACGACGTTTTGGCTTTTGATGCATTCGTACCAAAAAAAGAAAGGATATAATCCTTATCCAACCATGTACATGTTTTGTTATCGAATAGGACCGAATGACCGCACCAGGAAAATCTTGCAAGTGATTCAAAATCCGGAACAATCCCTGCCCGCAATGGATTGAGGTGTATATATCGGACCAACTCTTTTAAGTATACTTCTTCCTGACAAATGATCGAACGATAACGGTTTTGGAAAAGATGCCCAGCGCGTTTGTGCCTGCGGTTAAAGCTGGTAGCATAACCGGTGAGAAGACGTGCCATAAGCGTGGAAAGAGAAACATCGCCGGTACGAAGGAGCAGATGGACATGATTGGGCATGAATGCCCAAGCATAACAGGATATCTTAGTTTCTGGGAGAAGTTCAGAGCAGCGTTTGAAAAAATCTTTTCGGTCACGGTCATTGACGAAGATCGATTTCTTCTCAATTCCCCTGACGATAACGTGATAGATCATTCCAGCTGCATGAAGACGTGCACGACGAGGCATTGTTTATCCTTGATTATATCGTTTTTTTAAATACACGCTTACGTGACAAAGGCACCGAAAAACATGACTGAACCGCAAAAGAGTTTAGCGATCGTCACGGATAAGCTTTGTTTGTCAGCGATAAGCCGGGTCTAATAGTTATTTAATTTCTTAAGAACGTCCCTCTGTCTTCTGTCTTCTGTCTGCACCTCACCAGAGCTTGTCGATGGGGATGTTGACTCTTTTTCGATTCTCGTTGTACCTGTACCACTTGATCCGCGGATCGAAGACATTGACCTCCTTGATGTCCGTCCAGGGCGTTGGGGCAAGCTCAATGCCGTAGTCGCCCAACCCCTTGCCGGTAGGAATGAAACTTACACCTGCCTTGTAAATCCAAACTAATTTAAAAGACCCGCAAATGACGTACGCATCACCGGGTTGATAAATAAAAGGACGGAAGGGGCCTTTAAGTGGTAACCAAGAAGCAACATGTTCGCGTTTCACAACATTGTTCTTGGAAAAATCAGTGCTGCCATCCTCTCGATAATAAACAACATAAGCAGAGTACTTTCTTTCATAGGCGTCTTTTGCAGATTCGGCGTCAATAATGCCGCGTGCCACATAAGGCTCAAATTTCCTCTTTTGTTCCTCGTCAATCTCTGTCCAGTTGTTTTGAAACTTCAAAACGCAATAATGCGCATCTTTACGTATAAGCAACATACGTCCCAAGGGTATTTCTATACCCCCACGATCAATAACTACTTCGTCCATGCCCGGAAAGCATTCTTCTCCTAAACAGATACTTGTCATTGTTAAGACCAAGAAGATAATAAGTTTTTTATTCATAAAAGTCACTTTGAACAAGACCCATTGATTTTTGAACCAATGACTTTTTCAAATGAACCACCAGGCAGTAAATCATATTTAGCAATATGTATAATATAATCCCAAATGCTGGCAGAATTTGGAAAATAAGATCCTGCATGTGATGCTACGTCTCTCCAAATATGGATTGCCAGGCCTTGACCTTCTATACTGCCTGAGTTCCAAGCACTTTTCGCATGAATGAAGGCGTCATTTATCACTGTTTGTGATGACCTACGTGGGTCGTCAGTTGTTGCATGAGCCCACGATGTCTTTTTTAATTCATTAAAATCCGGTATCATAGCTGCCCATCCTAGATTCAAACTATTAATCAGGCCTTTGCCAGCTCTAAACCCATCAATAAAATGATACCAAAACGCTGCTTTGCCTGAAGGATCAATTAAATTTACCGGATTATTCCCCGCATATACATAGAGGTTCACGTCCCCGCCCTCGAGCCCTATGGGGTCTTCGCTTATGAACCTTCCCACCTGGGGGTCGTAGTATCGGGCACGCATGTAGTAGAACCCGTCGGGCTCCATCATGACGCCATATTGCCCCACGAAGGTGAAAGGCTGCCCCACCTCCTCCTGCCAGTCCGTTATCTTCCCGAAGGGGTCGTAGGCATAGGTGTTCACGATCGCTTCCGCGTCATCGGTAATCGCTATGGTGGAGCCTACGGCGTTGTAGTGGTAGCAGTAGGTTTTGTCATCGGAAGTCGTCGTCATCGCAATGAGCCCTTTTCCGTAGATGTAATACCGCGTGATCCTGTTCTCCCCGTCGGCCTCAGCCAGGAGGTTGCCCCCGGCGTCGTAGATATAGCGGGTGACGACGCCGTTCCGTATTGCCTCGACCCTGTTCCCCTTACCGTCGTAGGTGAATCTGATATCATTTCCGATCTCCGTGAGCCGGTGCTCATCATCAAAAGCATACGTGGCGCCGTAGCCCTTTGTCAACCGTCCCTCGTCGTCGTAGGCGAAGCCGTCACCCCCTGCGATCAGGAGGCGGTTGTTCCTCGCATCATATGTATAGGATATATCCTCCTGAGAGAGCACCGTCCGGTAAGGTTCCTCCTGTATGGCGCCGGTACGGTTGCCGTTGCCATCGAGGGAGAATTCGTAGCGCGAGATAACACTCCCATTCGGGTCACCGGAGCCCGGCCTGTAGTTGTTGAGCGCAGCCAACCTCCCCGCCCTGTCATACCTGTATTCGGTCGTTGACCCGTTGAAATGGGCGAGGCCGATCAGGCGCCCCACCATGTCATGGGCATACTGTGCGGTCCAATCCTGCCACTTAACCGTCGCAAGCCGGTTTGCCCGGTCGTAGGTATAGACCACCTTTTTGTTCCCGGGGTAGGCGATCTCCATGACGTTGCCCGCCGCATCGTAGCCGTAGGAGATCGCAAACCCCCGCGGGTCCGTCATGGCAACGAGCCTTCCTGCGGCATCGTAGGAATAGTGCGTCGTGCCGGTTTCGTCCTCCATGGAGACGAGGTTGTCGAGCAGGTCATAGGCAAAGCGCACGCGGGAGCCGTCCTGGTAGGTGACCGCTTCGATCTTGTCTGTGGGCGTGTAGACATAGGTGACAATGCGGCCGTTGCGGTCCCTTTTTGCGATCAACCTTCCGGCGCCGTCGTAATTAAAGCTGACAGCCCTTCCCAGGGGGTCGGTCCTACTGGTAGGCAACCCCTTTCTGTTATAGGTGAAGGTTGTGGTCGAGCCCGTCTGGTCCGTGAAAGCGGTCAACCTGCCTATGGCGTCGCAGGTGGTGGTGACGGCTGGATGGCTGCCGGTCTGCGCCGTCCGGGGGTTGCCGTATGCATCGTAGGCGAAGGCGGTTGTCGTGCCCCCCGCATCAACAGCGGTGTTGATGAGGCCGTCGGTATAATAGGCCGAGCTTGTTGTATTGCCCAGAGGGTCCTGGACGCCTATGAGATGGTGCTTCGCGTCATAGAATAACCGGGTGGCGTAGCCCAGCGGATCGTACACATGGGTAGGGCGAAAATAGCCGTCGTAGTACTTATAGATGCGCTCATTCAGGGGATTGGTGATTGTCCTCAGGTTGTGGTCGTTGTCATAGGTGTAGGTGGTTTTATATGACCGCGGATCAATAATGCCGACGACGCGGTTCTGGCCGTCGAATTCCTTTGCGATCCTGTTCCCGAGCGGGTCCACGTCGGCGTAGCCTCTTCCTTTTTCATCGAAATAGTAAGTGATGACGCCTCCGACGGGGTCTTCCTCCTGATTCCTGGGTCCGGAGAAATAGAAATTGTAGGTTGCCGTCCTGCCGCCCTGGCGGGGAACGGTCTGCGTCATGACCCTTCCGAGCCCGTCGTAGGCATTGACGGCCGTAGTGATGCCGAGGGGGTTGGCGAGGTGCGTCATCCGGTGCCCCTCATCGTATCCATAGCCCCACCGCTTTCCTTCGGGGTCAATGAAGCCGGTTAAGTTGCCGCCCGCGTCATATGTGTAGGAGACCGACCGGCCCGCAGAATCGGATACGGAGCTGATGGTGTCCCCGGAATAGGAGAAGGCAAGGGTGCGGCCACGCGCATCGCGCACTGAGGAAAGGTTATTATTAACGTTGTATGCAAAGGTCATCCTGTTGCCGTCGATGTCCGTGATCTCTCCTATCCTTCTATCGGCATTGAAGGTGGTGCGCGTGCCGGAACGCTCGACGAGGCAGAACGTGCCGTCGGCATTCTTTGCCAATTGTGTCGTTATGCCCGGAGGAGGGCTGTAGGAGCCGTCTGGAAGCCTGATGAACTCCATAAGCCTGCCACCGGCCTGCACGGTGACGCTGTTGTCGTTGATCTGGTCCATCGCCCACTGGGCGATAATGGCGGAGATGACAGAGTCCTTCACGTGGCCCTCGTTCCGCATGATGTCGTTGATAGTGTAGTTGGCCACGACGAAGGGCGCTGCCTCGGTGATCTGCCGCCTCCCCATGACGGGCCCGGCATGGCTTGCCGCATTGAGCCGGATGTCGTTGTTGTGCGTCCAACCGTACCCGAGGCCCGTCCTTCTCGCGCAGTTGTTGCTGTTGTACGAACGGATAAGGCTAAGGCCAAGAGGGACATCTCCGCCGAGCTTCAGATCGGTATGATCGTACAGGTACGCGCCGCTTGCCATATCGACCGGTTCATTCGATAATTTTGGCGGGACGTTTGAGAGTGTTGAGGTTGTCATATACTGTGGCGCGTCGAGGGACACCCAGGCGTTCACCTGTTGCGCCATGCCTACGGGATCGATGGGGATGTTCTGTCCTACCCCTCCATTGTAGCTGCTTACGTACATTCCGGTGACCCAGTCGCTGTCCCGCGCCATGTATCCGTACCCCTGCCACTGTCCCAGCGTAAGGCTCCCGTATTCAGGCAGAACAAAGACATCGAAGCCCTCGTTCTTCTTTGCGTCGATCTCGGCCAGGGCGCCGGATGAATAGCCTTTGAGCTGCTGCCTCACGGCCTGGAAGTTGGAACTGTCGGCCTGGAATATCCTGTAGCCGCCTGCATTGGCCATTTGGAGAACCCTTATCGTTGATACGCCTGGCTTGTCGGAGCCCGCCAGTTGTTCCAGCGTACTATGCTCTAATCCGCTTGCATGAAACATAGATGTTTGAAAGAGGGCATAGATGTTCTTTGCGTTGTTATAATACTGATCATAAGACCCGTAGACGTAATTAAGGGCATATGCCCATGCCGCGACGTCAAGATAGGGCCCTGTTTTCTGGCCCGCAACGCCCACGGCATGGAATATAACGGGGAGGGACCCCCCGGAGACGGCGCCTGTGCCCAGCAGTTCAGTCTCCATCGCCATTTCATTGAAGTAGGTAAGGCCGATTATGTTGAGGGTTTCCCCGAGGACCTTCTCGTTATTGTTCTCGGACGTCAGCCCCTGGAGGAGGTATGTGTCGAGCTGTTGCTGCCTTTGTTGAATAAGGGTGCTCCGTGGCGTGCCCGCGAAATTTGTTATTAAGGCATATATGCCGCCGCTTTTCAACGAAGAGCTCGCCGCCTGGGACGCATAATAGCCGTTATTCGTCGCGGTGCCGTGATTGATGGTGAATGTTGCCATACTGTAACTGCCCGGTATGGTTGCGTCCCCCGAAGCGACCAATGTGCCGTCGAGGCGCAGCTCGGGCCGGTAGCTACCGCCCGCGTAGGTGATCGTGATCCTCCTCCCGTTGATCCGGGGAACGATGAACGTGTGATCGATGCCGCTGTACTTAACGCGCATCGTGGCAATGTATTCAGGAGGGATCTCGTCCCAGGCAGCGCTGACTGAGGTGGGATAGGGCAGGGACGCTGAATAGGACTTCATATCCGCCGGGACCACTCGATAGGAATTACCGAGGTAGCGCGCGGTCTCCTGCCAGCCGCCTTCAGCGCGGCGGGCTGCGACGTAATTGGACGCGTAATATGCGAGCCGAGATCTGATGTTCCCTTCATTGATGTTCTGAGCGTAGTCGATGCCCAGTGCAGCGCCCTGGATGGCCGAGGCCATGAGGCCATTGTAATCGTAGCCCATATCCGACGCAAGGTCGATATGCTGCCCGTAGTTTTGCGTGTACGTCTTGAGGGCAGGGTCGAAGACGTAGTCCGCGCCGTCAATGGTCGCAGATACCCAGACCCTCGCTATCGTGCAGTATGTCCGGTTGTCTGTAGTGAAGGGGATCCCGCCGTTGGCGAGCGTATAGGCGTAGTAGGTATCCCTCAGCCACCGGTCGACGGTCGGGATGTCGAGCGTCATCGTGCCGTAGACGTAGCGCGCATTGTACCCGCTGGCCCTGAGGAGGGCTATCATCAGCGATGCCTGGTCGAAGTCGTTGCCGCTGCCGTCAAGATAGGTGAGCGCCGCCCCTTTCAGCGAACCGAAGTAGGGCAGGTAATCGATATGCTGCTTCACGTAATTATAAATACGTTTCGGGTCATGGCGGAGGGCCCTGGCGAGCTCCTGGATCTCCGAACTGGTCTGTGCCGCGCCGGAGGCCGTAGAAGCCGCCATGAATGGTTGTTCCATGACCCGGTTTATTCGTTTAGCCGAAAAATGTGCATCAGCCTGGCGGGGAGTGACCGGCATGCCCTTGAGGAGCATCCAGCCTGATTTCCGTGGCCCCTGTTGTTTTTGCGTTTTGTCTTCCTTCTCTTTTATTGGATCATCTTTGCCGTCTTTTTTTGGGCTGCCGAGAGTGATAGTTTCGAGGGTGAAGTTCTGCGTCAGCGATGACGCGGGCAGGATCGTCATGTTTCTGCTGACGGTGAGGTAGCCGTTCTTTATGACGGTAATAATATGATCTCCCGCCGGGATCGTCGGCAACCGGTATTGCCCGTCGCTGTCTGTTGCGGCTGTGTGTTGCCCGACCTTTATGTTTGCATTGCCTATCGCATTGCCCGACGAATCTTTCACGGTGCCAGAGAGGAAAGACAGGGAGGCGGCTTCCCCAATTGGCGCGCTGTGTTTATCCCTCCCGGCGGTGTCGCGCGGAATGCCGTCGATCAAAGGGAATCCTTCAGCGATACCGGTATGATATGCGATCGTACGGAATCCGAAGATTGTTTCGCTGTTCACTTCGCTGTAGGCGATCCTGAGATAGCCGTTCTCGCCCCAATCCGTGCCCCAGCTGTCCTTGACGATAAAACACTGTTCCTCGTCGTCGTATCCGACGAGAAGGGCGGCGTGATATCCTTTGAGATCGCCCCATACGTGCCTGTAGACCCCTGACCCGTAATAGAGGATGTCTGTATGGCCCGCCATGAGGATGACGAGGGGGCCGTAATGGTAGAGGCTGTATCTGATTGATTCGATGGTGGGATCGACAAGATACCAGTCGGTTCCCTTGTACGATGATCCCGGCCATTCGGGGCAGATGTGTGAGCAGAAGTCGTCTGAGGACGTATAAGGGTAGCAGCTCTCCGAGGGGAGGCCGACATCTCGTAGAAAATCAGAGGCAAAGGCAATGTCCCCTCCATAGCAATTCCCCACCCCGCTGCATGACAGGAGCGCCTGCTCGGACAGGTCTACGGATTGCCCCGGCATGTTTCCTGTGATGAGCAGATGCGATTCGAGGGCGGCGGTTACCGCAAAAACCCAGCAGGAGCCGCAATCGCCCTGATCCCTGACCGGCGTAACGTAGTTGTTCCCGTTATAGCTCCTCCAGTCGAGCTTCGAAGGTACGCTCATCGCAGGAGCGACAATGGTCTTTTCTGCTCCTGGCCGCATAGTGGCGTTGATGTATGATCCGAACCGCTTTGCACTCTGCGGCGTGTTCAGCCGTGAAAGGGGGGTGTCACGGGGCGACCAACGTGCCTTTTTGTAGGTTATCGTTTTTGCTATCTGGTCATGCTCGAAGACATCCGCATGGGTTTGCATTGAGCAGAAGAGAAAGATACACAACCATGAGGCGATCAGAACAGTTAAAGAAAAAACTGATTTGGATCTCATTGTCCCCCCCGAATCTTGTTGTACATTGTATCGATACAGGCCTCTAGGCACGCTACCGCCATGTCGCCTCACTGAGATTGAGCCTTTACATCGACTAAAGCGCATCAACAGCTATCCTTCGTGAGGCAATAGTAATGCGTTAAAAAGATGGGGTACAGAGTTTTGTGACGGAAGGACCGAAAAAAGTGACGAAGGCGAAAAACCTATTCGTTATAGGGGGTAGTTATTTAATTTCTTAAGAACGTCCCCTTAAGGAGTATTGAGGACTTCGAACAACGCATTGGCTACCTTCGGATCGTAAAAACCCTTTTCGGCGTTTTTCCTGAGTTCGTTCACGGCAAGGCGTGCATCCCAGGAGCCGCGGTACGGGCGCCATGAGGTCATCGCGCTGTATATCTCTGAGATGGAGGTGATGCGGGCCCCGAGCGGTATAGCTTCTCCTTCAAGTCCCTCGGGGTATCCGCTTCCGTTCCACAGTTCGTGGTGGTGCTTGACGATGTCGAGGAGCGTTTCGTCCACGTAGCCGAGGCGTTTTAATATGGCGACGCTCTCGATAACGTATTTCTCAATGAGCTTGATCTCCTGTTCGGTGAGGCTTGCAGGCCTGTTGAGGATATGATGCGGAACGGCCTCTTTGCCCATATCCTGGAGCAGCCCCGCCTGGAGGATCGTCTGTTTGAGATCTTCGTTGAGTTGCAGATAGTCCGCTATGGCATAAGAGAGCATCCCCGTGAGAAGCCCCCGTCCGATGGAGCCGTCAAGGGATTCCACGGCAAGTATGGCATCGACAGGCGCCTTGATGTTTGCCTCCACGTCGCGGTATTTTTTAACCAACGAGGGCGGGACAATGTTCGGGTCGTGCCATCTGTTCTTGATGCCTTTTACCTCGAAGACAGAGATCTTATGAAGCTTGCCTTTCAACTGGATCTTTTCGTATTCGTCCTTTTTCAGGTTTGCGTCAGCGTAGGCAAGGCGTATCTCGGTTGAGCTGGGATCAAGGGCCAGCGCGCGCTCAAAGGAGGAGATCGCCGCGGTGACGTCGTGCAGCCCGAAATGGATCTTGCCCATCTGGTAAAAAAGGTCAGCGCTTTCGCCTTCATCGACCATCCTGCCTTCAAGGATCCTCAACTGTTCGAGCATATCTTTGTCCGACTGGCGGCTGTAGCTCATATTGCGAACCTTCACGACGTTGATAAAGGGCTCAACCATCCTATAGGCGGCTTCATCGATGTAGATCTTTTCAGGCTCACAGATCTCTTCAAGGCGCTTTGCGACGTTTACCTTGTCCCCGATGGCGCTGTAAGCCTGTCTGTTAACGCCCATCATCCCGACGATGGCATTTCCTGTTGCTATCCCGATGCGGAGGCGCCAGGGGATAGAGGCATATTTCAGCCTTTCCTGTATTTTGATGCCTGCCAAAACAGCCATCAATGCGTGCTGGGCATAATCGATCGGCGCACCGAACTCTACCATGACGCCGTCGCCCATGTATTTGTCAATATGACCGCGATACATTTCTATGACCGGTTCTATCTGGCCTATGAATCTGTTCAGCTCGTCGAGGACAATATCGGGCGCGTTCTGGTCTGAATAGTTTGTGAAGTCTGTGAGGTCGCAGAACATGATCGTTATCTCGCGCTTTTCGATGCGGAGCTTGCCCTCGGTGGCAAGTTTCGCGACAACGGGATCCATGGTGGTGTAGAGGGTCTTCTCGACCTTTTCCTTCATCTCCTCGATGACCCGGCTTCGCTTCAGTTCCTCATAGAGGCGGCGGGTCTCTGCAAATCCTTTAGATATGCGCTCCTGCAGGGATCCGATAATGACGCTGGTGAGTACGAGAAATCCCCCCCAGATAGAGATCATAACCATGGTGCTTAGCGTTATCCCGGGACTGGTGAACCACTCGGGACGGATGAGGGCGGTGAGCGCTACAAGGAGTATGATGTGGAGGCTCGCGAGGAGCGACTTCTTTTTCCCGAGGAAGTAGGCGGCAAGGAGGACGGGGAGATAGAAGAGGTTTAGAAAGGCGAACTTGTAAGGGATGAAGAAAAAGAGAACGAGGACCAGGAAGGCAATAAAGAGGATGAAGATAAGCTCGAGGTTTTTGACAACAATGTTCCGGAAGCGCGTTACCGATGTTCCACCTAGCGTTGTTTCCAGATCTATGCCGGGCAATTCGGGAATCTTGTCGTTAGAAGAGGTCATAGAATGATTCTCATTTTTATCATGGACATGCATTTTTGTCAATTGCTTATACAATTATTTAAAATTGTTTATTATTTAATGGTTGTACGGGGAGTTCCACCGTTGTTTTGGGTTGCTTTTAAGGTTCGCTTATGTGATACTGGTGTCCATTACTTATGGGTCTTATACGTTTACTTTTCCATGATCCTCTTACATTCTTTCTCGTTGCGATCCCGCTGCTTTATTCGATCATTGTCCACGAGCTCGCACACGGGTGGGTCGCCTATAAGATGGGGGATCCTACGGCAAAATGGCTGGGAAGGCTGACCCTGGACCCGCGGAAGCATATTGATCCCATCGGAACCCTTGCGCTTTTTCTCATTGGGTTCGGATGGGCAAAGCCTGTCCCCGTCAATTTCGACAACCTCCGCGACGAGCGGAAGGGGCTCATCTTTGTCTCTTCTGCGGGGATCGTTGCCAATATCATCCTCGCCTTCCTTTCCTTGCTGCTCCTCAGGGTTGTACAGCCGGCGCCGGGCACGCCCGTATTCCTTCTTTTCTATTACGCGGCGCAGATAAACATCATGCTTGCGGCCTTTAACCTTATACCGATCCCGCCGCTCGACGGGTCGAAGGTGCTCATGGGTTTCACATCGAGGCGATTCCAGTATTCGCTCATGAGGCTTGAGCCCTACGGGATGTTTATCATCCTGGGCTTGCTTTTTCTCGGCATCCTGAACCCCATCATCGCCTTCTTCAGGTGGATCATCTGGTCGGTGATAGGGCTTCTCCTCGGCTAAGCGGTATTATTTCTTTGCTTCCTTGCCGTAGTTCTCGCTGAGATAATTCGTGATGACCGCAGCCTCTTCGTCGTTGATGGGGGCCTTGCGGACGTCCTTCATCCTCGTTACCGTGGCCTGCCATTCCTTGGGCGCTTTCTTCTTTGAGGTTGCCCTGTCAGCCTTATGGCAGGTGCCGCATTTGGCCTCAAAGAGGACTTTGGGATCAACCTTCTCCTGACCGATCGCAGGGAACACGGATGTAATGAGGAACGCAATGCCGATCATGCATGCAAACAAGGTTTTCATAGCCATTTCCTCCATTGGACTTTCTGTCATTTATCCCGGATCTTACACCGGCTTAGCATTGTACTTTCATTATATGTATGAGTTTATTATAGCATACGGCGCAAGGGAATCAATTTCTCCTTTTAAATATAGTATCAACTAATATATAATAATTTCCGGACTGGCAAGCCATGGACATGAAGTTTGATATTGTAAACAGGATCCTGGAGAGAAGGCTACAGCAGGAAGATATAAAGACCTTACTGGATGGGCTCAGCGAGGCCGACCGCGAGGAATTCCTCCTCAAGATCTCCGACGTGCTGGCAAAGCTGACGGCCCTTCTCGAGGTCTCCAAGAAGATATCCGACACGATCCAGCTCAACGAGCTTCTCAGCAGGATGATCGAGATCACGACAGAGGCGATAAACGCCGACAGGGGCACGCTCTTTTTGAATGACAAGGAATCGGGCGAGCTTTTTTCGAGGATCCTTCAGGGCGATGAGGTGAGCGAGATCAGGTTTCCCAACAGCGCCGGGATAGCGGGGGCGGTGTTCAAGAGCGGGGAGCCGATCATTATCAACGACGCCTATTCGGACCTCCGGTTCAACCCCGAAGTCGATAAAAAGACGGGCTACAGAACGAACAATATCCTCTGCGCTCCTATCAGGACCAGGAACAACGAGACCATCGGCGTCATACAGCTCCTCAACAAAAAGAACGAGGATTTTCACGAAGAGGACCTGACCCTCCTCGAGGCGATCACCTCCCAGGCATCCGCCGCCCTCCAGAACGCCCAGCTCTTCGAAGAGGTCCAGAAGGCGAAGGAGGAGGAATCGCAGCTTCTCGAGATCACCTCCGCCATCTCTTCAGAGCTTCAGCTCCAGCCGCTCCTCGCAAAGATCATCGAGACGACGACGGACATGCTGGATGCGGACAGGGCCACGCTCTTCATCTACGACGAAAAGACAGACGAGCTGTGGTCGCAGGTCGCCCTCGGCATGGAGACGAAGGAGATCCGCTTCCCCAGCCACCTCGGCATAGCGGGGACGGTCTTCACCACCGGCGGGACGATCAACATCCCCGACGCGTACAAGGATGAGCGGTTCAACCCCGACGTTGATAAAAAGACAGGCTACAGGACACGGAACATCCTCACCATGCCCGTGAAGAACAAGGAGGGCAGAACGATCGGCGTCGTCCAGGTGCTCAACAAGCGGGGAGGGCCCTTCTCGAAGGTGGACGAAAGCCGCCTCAGGGCATTTTCCGCGCAGGCCTCCATCGCCATCGAGAACGCCAAGCTCTTCGACGACGTGCTGAACATGAAGAACTACAACGAGAGCATGCTCGAGAGTATGACCAACGGCGTCATCACCCTCGACGACAGGAAGAGGATAGTGAAATGCAACTCGGCGGCGCTAAGGATACTCGGTGTCACGCTCCAGGGCATCATGGGGCTGTCCGCGATGGACTATTTCACCAGGAGCAACGGCTGGATCATCGAGCACGTCGACGATGTGACGAAGACCGGCCAGCATTACGTCGCCATGGACACGGAGCTCTTTCTCGACGAGGATACCAAGGCGTCCGTCAACATGATGATCGTGCCCCTCATCGACGTTAAGGGCGAACCCATCGGAACGATGCTCGTCTTCGAGGACCTGACCAAGGAGAAGCGACTAAAGAGCACCATGGCGCGGTATATGACGAAGGAGGTGGCCGACAGGCTCCTTGAGGCCGGCGACGCGATGCTCGGCGGGCAGCTTCAGGAGGCGACGGTGTTCTTCTCCGACATACGGAGCTTCACCTCCATCTCCGAGAGGATCGGCGCCCACGAGACGGTGAGCATGCTCAACGAATACTTCACCATCATGGTGGACATCATCTTCAAGTACGGCGGTGTGCTCGACAAGTACATCGGCGACGCGATCATGGCCGTCTTCGGAGCCCCCTTCTCGAGCGGCGAGGACGCCGACCGGGCCTTGATGGCATCCATCGAGATGATGCGCGCCCTTCGGGGATTCAACGAAGAGAGGGCGAGACAAGGAAAAGACCCCGTCCGGATCGGGATCGGTATCAACACCGACAAGATCGTTTCGGGGAACATCGGGAGCATGAAGCGGATGGATTACACGGTCATCGGCGACGGCGTCAACCTTGCCTCCCGGCTGGAAGGCGCCAACAAATACTACGGTTCAAGCATCCTCATCAGCGAGTTCACCTTCAGGCAGTTGAAAGGGGATTACATTTACAGGGAGGTGGACCGTATGCGGGTGAAGGGAAAGAACGAGCCCGTTACCGTCTATGAGATCCTCGATTACCACGACGAAAAATCATTCTCGAATTTGAAGGAAGTCATCGGCCTGTACCACGAAGGGATCGCGCTCTATAGGCAGACAAAATGGGAAGAGAGCATCAAAAAGTTCAACGAAGCCCTCGTCTTGAACGGACACGACCGCCTCTGCCGCATGTGCCTCGAACGCTGCGAATACTTCCTCCAGAACCCTCCCGACGACACCTGGGACGGCGTCTGGACGATGAAAGAGAAGTAACTTCAAAAACCGTATATCGAAGTTCGTAGATCGTATATCGTAAAAAGTAAAAGTGAAGAGAGAGGGGATAGGCCATTGCGAGCCGCAGGGCGACACCGTCCCCCTCCCTTTTGCAGGAGAGGGATGTCAAGGCACGTATCCCCTCTCCCTTTTGCAAGAGATTGCCATAGCGACACCGTCCCCTCTCCCCTTGCGGGAGAGGGTCAGGGTGAGGGGGCATAATTATACCATTCCCATCCTCTGATACCCCCCGCTTTGCTCCTTGCATTCAAATAGTATTGACTTTGTGCACGTTTTCCATTAATGTATTCCAACATTGAAGCGGGGTGGAGCAGACCGGTAGCTCGTCGGGCTCATAACCCGAAGGTCGATAGTTCAAATCTATCCCCCGCAACCAACAACGACGCGGGTTTCGGGGTTTCCCTGAAACCCGTTTTTATACCCAGTGTCACCAAAGTGTCACCGTTTTTGTCCAAGACCTCAACTGCATCCCGCAAAGATTCTGGAAAATGATGAGAATACCGAATGGTCATGGCCAGCGATTTATGGCCCAAAAGCTTCGAGACCTTGTAGAGGTCCATGCCGGCCTGGACCAGCCGTGTCGCAAAGGTGTGCCGCAGGTCGTGGAACCGTACATCCTCGATCCCGGCCTTTTCCCTGGCCAGTACAAATGGCCTCCGGAGATTGCTGGCATCGAGCTTGGTGTTGTTCTGTGAGGCAAAGACATACCCGGACAGGCTCCTTACCTTCTTTCTTGCGTTCAAGAGCCCGAGGAGCGTCTGGTTGAGGGGGATCGTCCGTTTCTCCTTGTTCTTTGTCTTGAGGAACGTGGCGGTGCGCCGCACAAGGTCGACCTCTGACCATTTGAGCGACAGGATCTCGTCCTGCCTCGCCCCGCTGTTCAGCGCGAAGATGATGATCTCCTGAAGCCACAGGGGCGATGCCTGGAGGAGCTTCTCTTCCTCCTCCCGGGTGAGCCACCGCTCGATCTTGTTGTTCATCCGCTCGAGCCGCACCCTGTCAAAGGGGGTTCTCTCGAGCCACTCCCACTCCCTGATAGCGAGGTTCATGGCATGGCGGAGCACCTCGAGCTCCCTGTTCAAGGTGGCCGGTTTTGCCCCTTCCTGCCTTCTTGAGGATTTGTACTCAGATATGCGGGCAGGGGTGATCGTGGCCAGGGATGAACCCCCGAAGAACCGGGCGAGGTGTTTAAATGAGCCGGCATCCCTGACGGCCGATTTCGGGGCCTTGTTGATTGTGGAATGTTCCCTCATATACCTGTCCCTAAGCTCCTCAAAAGTCCTCCGCTTCGCCTCATTCTGAAACCATTTGCCTTCCGCGATTTCCGTGACCGTCTTCGCATAGATCTGTTCAGCCAGCTTCTTATTGCTTGTCCCTGTGCTCTGGAAATACCGTCTTCCCTCGACCCTGAAAGACATCCAGTAAAACTTGCTTCTCTGCTTCCTATAGAGACCCATTACTTTTATCCTCCTTTCTCATGGGTCTCCTGCCTATATAGCTAATAGTAGCGCTATTGGAGGGCATTTTGCAACGGTTAATCCACTGAATTATGTCTTCCTCGGAGAAGCGTAAAAGGCCGTTTATTTTGAAGGACGGCATGAGCCTCTGTTCTGCCCAGGCATAGATGGTCGAGGGCTTTACCTGGAGGAGGGCCGATACGTCCTTAACAGTTAAAATGACCATGCAAAAGTCCTTTCAGGAGATTTCACAAGCTACGTGAATCAACGAATGTGCAGCATTTTTGGTTGTTTCCATTTTTCCACTCCGAATTTTTTTCAAAAGTAGCGATTTGGTGCGTCTTTGGCAGTCGTAAGCAAAAGGAGTCTGGGAAGGACCCGCAACGTGTTTGAGGCGCCTCTTTCGACCTCCGCTCCTTGAAAGATAAGAATCATAGAGGTAAGAATAATAAAAAGACGCGAGATGGCTATATATAGTAAACTTGTTCACTTTTTGCACTTTCGGAGGAGGTGTTTTTCTTTCTACAGGTTCACTCTTTGCACTGTCGTGGGTTATCGGGTACGGATTAGTGCAAGAAATACCGCTTTTGAGTGCAAAAAATACCCTTGCCTTTAAAGTAATGCTGTTCCCATAGTTTTTTCTTTGCGTGTTGGTCAATTATGGATTCCTTGAACTTTTGGATTTTGCTGAGGGAAGTGCTCCCATTTTCTTATTTCAATGAATTCAGGTGTTCCATGTTGTTTCCATCTCAGAGACAGTTTGAACTTGCTTTTCGTAAAACCACATCCCTTCTTTCCGCCTTTCGTTACGGGATCAATAAACCCAAATTTCATAAGGTCCGAGATGATTTGATGAAAGGTCCGCCGGGCAAAACCAAACCGTTCTGCATCGCTGTATTTGAAGGCAAAAGGGATATCATAGCGTGAAGGATCGTTGTAGGCTACCTTTCTGGTTTCCTCGTTACCCAGAAAATACGGGAGGGCTTTTGCGGCGGAAAACGGGAGATCCTTGTAAGCCTGGCTGTTCAATATTATCCAAGGTAGTGCCACGAAGGGTGGGAGCTTGTTTTTCTTGATAATCTTTTTCATCTCGGTCTATCGCACCCCTTGTTGGTATCCCGCACTAGGTCTCCGGTGAATACCCGGGTTTGCCTATGTTCCTTTGTATCTTCATTAAGAATACATCCTAAGATTGGTAATATGGAGGACTCGTTACCAAGAAAAGTTAGAAGGTGGGTTTCTTTATTTTTTTCCTTATCGTCTGTTCCGACGCAACTAGTTGTTTTGTCTCATTTTTTCTATTGAATTTCATTATTATCCTTCGAGCAGTCGCCCTCTTAGACAATCGGGCATTGTTTTTCCAAATTCCATTTGCTTCCATTTGCCATATGTCATATATGGCCTGTTTGTTTTGCCGTCTCTCGTCTTGAAATCTCATATTGGCTTCACGAATTTTCATCTGTTTTTTGAAATCTGGCTCTAATTTCTTTTCCTTTGCAATCATTAACAAGGACGTTGCCGTTAGTAGCGTTTTCAATATATCTGGACCGTCTTCCGACATACCGTCTTCCAATACGGATTCAAGAACATCCCATGCTTCAGCGAGAGCAAACGTGGCTACAATAGCGTAGTCGGGAATATCGTCATCGAAGTCATCTCCCCAAAGCGTACTTCGTACACAGTCTATCGCCTCGGTAACCTTGTACTCTAGACTGTCATAATGACTCATTAGCGTTACCTGCCTTGTGTGACCGTGGGAATCAAAGATGGCTCGAATCGTTGTAAGCAATAATGCCGGATAACCCGGAATGCGTTGGGGTTCAGGCCGGGATGTGTAATTCTTGCTACTTAAACCGTAAGGGATACCACCCCATTCATTGACACCCCACATATATCGGACTCTCCAAATTATGTCAATGGCTTTGGACTGCACATCGCTATAGTATTCAATTTCAGGCAACGGACCGAAAAGGGGGCACCACTTTTGATTGTACGCAAGGTCGAAGAGGTTAACTGTTTCTTCCTTTTTCTTAGTCATCACAACCTTTTCCAATCATCAGAAAAGCCATAAACTCACGGATGGTATTAATTTTATATAAAAGAGTTTATATTTTTCTACAATATTTTTCTGTACCTATTGGACACGTGTGACAGAAACAATGTTGCTACGTTCAGGTTTGCCCAACTGAGTTTTGCATATCCCAGCCATGCCCCGCTCAGATCTGCCGAGCTCGGGCCAGCTTGAGCATGAAGACGATCTGCTCCTCGGTGAACTTCGATGTTTTCATGGCAAAATCCTCCTCATCTATTTTGCCATGAAACTAATCTTTTGTGGTTTACAGTTTTTAAGGGGCAGGCATGGCGATTAACGATAAGAACTATTTATTATATAAAATCTCTGAAAAGGCGAATTCCGGCTTCCTTCTCAAGGCTCTGCTTGATCATATTTTGTCTTTCTTGGATGAATTGTCTAAAACCGTTTTTGATATTTTTATTCCATAACCAATTATCATTATTATACGGAATAAGATGATGTATCATTTTATTTTTAAAAAGATTCTTATTTTTAATCGCTTCTTTTAGATATTTTACTGGATGTTTCTTCCCTATAATCTTGTTCTCTGCTGATGTAAGAAGGCAAACATTACATATGCTATTATATGTGGAATAATGCACCCCAATATGCTTGAGTTTTGCCTTTGGGAAAATATGATGTCGATCCTTGCTTATTGGCGACAAGTATCTCTCCAGCGGTATTTCATTGATCGAATTATCTAAAAGGCTGACAGGTTTTTTCTTAAAGAGTAAGCAATAAAATGCGGAACCCATGCCCGATGATGTTGAATCATATTGAGTCTTCCTGATATCGTGAATATCGGCATATTCAGATGAAATAAATTTTGTATTATTATTACGAGCTAACTTTTCAAAAAACTTTACATCCCCTATAATGCTTTTGTAGAAATTCTTGCCTGAATATCTACTTGCCGTTGTAGTAGACCAGAACCATCTACGTATTTGTTTCTTTTGTTTCTGATCAGGAGCATTTTTGTTATTATGGTAATAAAAAAGCGCTAACATAGAAATCATGTATGGTGAATAAAGATATTTCAAACTAAGCACCTTAAAATTAATCTCAAGATATATAATTGCTTTCTTAAAACAAACTTTAAGCAGACTCCATTGTTTTAGAATATTCTTTTTTTCAGATGCATTCTTAGTTGCTTCTTTCTCAATTTTATCGATGCCACTTTCAACACTATTTTTTCCTGGATAAGTATCGCCACGTATTGCATTTAAAGTCCATAGAATCGGCATGCCGTCAATCTTTTTATACGAGTCGCTAAGACTTTGCTTTACTTCGTAAACAAAATCCCTTAGATCAAGCGTTTGGGCTTTTGTAAATATTGCATCGGCTGAGGAAACTTTCATGCCTTGGGTATTTATGCGAAGGAAGCATTCCCTTACCTCTTCGATGCTAGTCATGCGGGTAAACATGAGTAGCATTTTGTAATCAAGGATGCGACTGCGGCATTTTTTTAAAACTTCCAAATTGCTCTTGTTCAATCCTTTGAACTGACTATTAAAGTAGGGTAAAAGAATATCGCTAACGGAAATATATAAACCATGTTGGGGTTTTCGATACCGGAAACGAATATTATTTTTCTTTGCTGTAAGACAAAAGACGACGTTTTTAAAGTTGATTATTTTACCCTTAGAGTTGGGAATACTCTTTCCTCGATGGATGCCATGGAGTACTGACATTCGCTGCTGTCCGTCAATCAAAAACCAGACTTGTTTATTCTTGTCATTAAATGGAGGCAAAACATTATACTGTTGTCTGAGATAAAGTTTTTTTGATTTAGGAGTGTCCCATATAAGAAAGGCTCCAATCGGCATTCCCTTATAAATACTATCCATAAGCTTTGCAGCTCTTGGACCGTCCCATACAAATTCTCTTTGTAGTCTGGGTATCGCGTACTTTCCGGCATGGATATCTTTCAATACAACGGCTATCTGCCGATTCACTGTTGCAATCTTATTTTGTGCCATAGTTATGCCAATAAAATCATTTTAAATCAATGATAGGTATGTTTTCATTATATCAAAAGGGCATGATATGTCAACAGAGGGCTGATAGGATTAATATGATTAAATAGAACGGGGTCAGCTGGTAAAATAGTTTTGACAATCGCTGATCGCTAACGGCTGGCTGCTGTTTACTGAAAAAATTATTTGTATTTTTTATTTCATAGATATAGAATGGTTTTAAGGGGTTAAAAGGTTCCTCTGATTCATTTAGTTTCTCTTGTTTACCTGGTTGTAACCAGAAGAACCAAATAAACCAAATTAGCTGTTTGCTACGGTGGGGGATTCTTGCAGCGGAAAATAAGTGATAAAATAATATTACAAACGTGAGTTGCATAAGCAAAATTGATATATTTTATGTAAGGGAAAGACGTTGAATACTGAAAAAATTACCTTATCACAGCTTGAATCGTTTCTCTTTAAGGCTGCCGATATTCTGCGTGGCAAGATGGATGCCTCGGAGTTCAAAGAGTTCATCTTTGGGATGCTCTTCATTAAGCGCCTCTCTGATGAGTTCGACCGCAAGCGAGAGCAGTTGCGCACCCGGGACTTTGCCCACCTCAAAGATCAACCCGACCTTGTAAAAGAGCTTCTGGAGGACAAAACATCTTACGGCGAGACGTTCTTTGTGCCTGTACGAGCCCGCTGGCATGAATCGTGGACAGACGAGAATGGCGAGCTGGTTCCCGCCATCAAAGACCTGAAATACGACATCGGAAACATGCTCAACAAGGCCATAGCCGCAGTTGAAGAAGAAAATGATTCCCTCGCCGGAGTGCTTAAGAACAACATCGATTTCAATGCCGTTAAGGGCAAAACCAAAATCCCGGACCAGAAGTGGAAAGACTTGCTGGACCATTTCAACCAGCCCCGGTTTGTGCTGGTCAACGACAACTTCGAATTTCCCGATCTGCTCGGTGCGGCTTATGAATACCTGATCAAATTTTTTGCTGACAGCGCCGGCAAAAAAGGGGGCGAGTTCTACACGCCTGCGGAAGTGGTTCGCCTTCTTGTGCAATTGACCAAACCGGAAGCGGGCAATGAAATCTATGACCCCACCGTCGGTTCCGGAGGTTTTCTCATCCAGTCCCATCAGTATGTAGAAGAACAGGGGCAGGACCCCAATGACCTCGCCCTTTATGGCCAGGACTCCAACGGCACGGTTTGGTCGATCTGCAACATGAACATGATCCTCCACAACATCACCCGCTTTACCATCGAAAATGGCGACACCCTTGAGGACCCGCTGATCCTGGAGAACGGCCAGATTCGGAAGTTTGATCGTGTCCTTGCTAACCCGCCTTTTTCCCAGAATTACAGCCGCGCCAATATGAAGTTTCCAACCCGGTTCCGCGAATGGTGCCCGGAGACAGGCAAGAAGGCAGACCTCATGTTTGTGCAGCACATGCTGGCAAGCCTCAAGCCAAAGGGTCACATGGCCACTATCATGCCCCATGGAGTTCTCTTTCGCGGCGGCAAAGAAAAACTGATCCGCGAAATCTTCATCAACGACGATGTGGTCGAGGCAATTATCAGCCTGCCGCCCGGTCTTTTTTATGGTACCGGTATTCCCGCGTGCGTGATCGTTGCCAACAAGAGCAAACCGGAAAATATGCAGGGTAAAATCCTCTTTATTAATGCTGACCGGGAATATGCCGAAGGCAAGGCCCAGAACAAGCTGAGACCGGAGGATATTGAAAAGATCAATTTCGTATTCACCCGCAAACTTGAAATTCCAAAATATAGTCGTCTTGTGGATAAGAAAGAGATTGTTGAAGTCCACGATTACAATCTCAATATCCGCAGGTATGTTGATAATACACCCGAGCCTGAACCGGAAGATGTCCAGGCCCATCTGATCGGCGGCATTCCCGAGTCAGAAGTTGCCGCCCGGGCTGCTGACTTTTCCAGGTTCGGAATACAAAGCGATGCAATATTCCGACCGGATCGCCCCGGTTATCTTGCTTTCCATGATTCAATTGCAGCGAGGCAGGCAATAAAGGCTGCCCTTGAAACTGACCCGGCGCTTCAGCACACACTTACCATACATCAGAACACCCTCGAAGAATGGTGGGCTGTTGCCCGCGATGACTTTGCCGGACTTTGCGACGGAAGGAAGATGCCGGAAGTCAGGCACGAACTGCTGACAACATTGAAGGACAGGCTGATTCCCTTGAACGTGCTCGATGAATTTAAAAGCGCCGGTGTGTTTGTGAACTGGTGGCAACAGATTCGTTATGATCTAAAGACGATCATCTCAATCGGATGGCACCACACGCTGATCCCCGATGAATATCTAATAGCCGAATACTTTCAGACTGAGGCCAACGAGATTGAAGAACTGGAATTAAAGATCAACGAAGCTCAGGGCGAGCTGGCAGAGGCAATAGAAGCAGCCCAGGAAGGGGCGGCATACGAACCGGAAGAGGACGAGACAGTCACCGCCACCGTAATCAAGAAGGTCCTCAAGGATTTGATCGATGACCTGAAGGGCAGCGGAGGCGAATCGGCAAGGAAGGAGTTGGAAACGTTGCAAGCCCAGGCAGAGGCAATCACTGTCATCGAGAAACGGATCAAGGACAGCAAATCTGTGCTAAAAGGAAAAACCGACGAACTGGAACTCAAGCTTCAACTCAAACGCCTTGGCGGAGATGAATTCAAAGCTGAAAATCAGGAACTTATCCGGCAAGTGGACACCCAATTGCAGAACCTCAATAGCGCCAACAAGGATGACAAGAAGAAAATAGCCGCCCTTAGCAAGGACAAAGCAGCCCTTGGGGCGCGTATCTCCAAAACCGATTCCATTCTTGCTGCCATAGGCGGACAACTCACCGATGACGAGGCCCGGTGGCTCATCCTGAAAAAGCTTTACGATCTGGCAGCCAGTGAATTGAACCGCTACCTGAATGCCGAAAAACGTGCTCTTATCGCAGGCGTGGAAAAACTCTGGGACAAGTACGCCGTGTCGAGCCATCAATTGGAACGGGAGCGCGAAGAAACATTGAAAACGTTGGAGGGATTCTTGAAGGAGTTGGGGTATTTTGGATGAGCAAAAATTGGCCTGCAAGAAAGCTTAGAGAAATAGCCGATATTCGCATCAGTAACGTCGATAAAAAGACCTACCCCAATGAAACACCTGTCAAACTATGCAACTATCTGGATGTTTACACTAACCAGTACATCACCGATAAAATCCAGTTCATGGAGGCGTCAGCAACCCTAACAGAGATCGAACGATTCGCTCTGCGCCGTGGCGATGTCATAATAACGAAGGATTCAGAAACCCCTGACGATATCGGAATAGCGTCAGTCGTCAGTGAGGATATTGAAGGTTTACTTTGCGGGTACCATCTTGCTCTGATAAGGCCAGATGAAAATGAAATGGACCCAGTCTATTTGGCGAAGCAGCTTTCAATCCCGCGAGTGGCCAGATATTTTTCCACACATGCGAGCGGTTCTACGCGCTACGGCCTTCCAATCTCTGCTATCGAAGCTGCTGAAATTCCTACGCCGCGGAAACCCGAGCAGGCCAAGATTGCCGAAATTCTATCGACTGTGGATCGGGCAATTGAGCAGACCGAGGCGTTGATTGCCAAACAGCAGCGTATCAAAGCTGGCTTGATGCAGGATCTCCTCACCCGCGGCATTGACGAACACGGCAACCTTCGCTCCGAAAAAACCCATAAATTCAAAGACTCCCCGCTGGGCAGAATCCCGGTGGAATGGGAGGTGAGGCGGCTAGGTAGCTTGCTTGCCAATATCAATCAGGGCTGGAGTCCTGATTGTGGGTCTGATCCTTCATTGATTGGTGAATGGGGCGTGTTAAAGACCACTGCTGTCGTCTGGCAAGGTTACTTCGAGAATGAAAATAAAGCTCTGCCAGAACGCTTGAAACCGCGATCTGCGTTAGAAATAGCGGCAGGCGATCTGCTGATGACGCGAGCAGGGCCGAATTCAAGAGTCGGGGTTATAGCTTACGTTTATCGAACAAGAGACAAACTAATGCTATCGGATAAGATCTATCGACTTCTCCCCTCTGAAGAAATGGATGGGCGTTTTCTCTGCTACGCACTCTCCGGATTTGAATCACAGAAGTATCTATCAAATCTAAAGACTGGCATGGCTGAATCCCAAACGAATATTTCACAGGAAATCGTTAAGCGCCTATTGACAGTGGTTCCCAAGAAAGAGGAACAGGCGAAGATTGCTGACCTGCTCGACCACAACTCGCACTGCTCCAAGCAAGGCGTTGAAACACTTGGAGAACTCCGTTCCCTCAAGACCGCCCTCATGCAAGACCTGCTTACTGGCAAGAAACGCGTCAGTGTGTTAACAAGCGACATGGAGACCCCTTTATGAAACTGCGGCTTATAGAAATCGAAAATTTCCGCGGAATTGCCAAGCTCGATCTTAAGCTTGGTGATACAACGGTCCTGATTGGTGAAAACAATTCCGGCAAAACAACGGTTCTTGATGCTTTGAGATTTGCGTTACGTAGCGTTAGGACGCGTCGTGGCTGTGTATTTGATGCTTACGACTTCCGTTTGGCAAACGCGACGGCAGAACCAGCTTTGTCTCCAGCCATTAGCATTCGACTTACGTTCCGAGAGGACAAGGCTGGCGAGTGGGGCGATAAGCAAACCGCTAGGCTGAACCGCGCCAAGATTCTTCAGGTTGATAAGGATGGTCGCGCCGCAGTCATATTGAAAGTCAGCGCACGCTTTGATGCCCTGAGCCAAGATTTTGTTCAGGATTGGGAGTTTCACAACTTAGATGGGGTTCCACTCGCCGGGTTGGCAGACACTTCAATGGCGGTACTTCAAAGTGAAGTGTCTTATTACTACCTGGCTGCCCTTCGTGATGTGGCAAGGCAGTTCGATGCTAACGGGCCTTTTTGGAGGCCCTTTCTGAAGGATTCTCAGCTCACACCTGAGAAACGAGAAGAGATTGAGCGTAAGCTTTCCGAGGTAAACAGCTTGATCATCTCGTCTCATACGAGTTTTTCAACAGTCATTGAGCGGTTGAAGGACGTGCGACAAGTTGTGGCTATGGCTGGGGGAGACAACATGGTCTCGGTGGATGCAGTACCTAGTCGTCTGTTTGATATGTTGTCGAAGACAGTAGTCAATCTTAACGCGGAAAGCGGGGCAAAAATCCCGATAGGAAGGCACGGAGAGGGCATACAGAGTCTATCTGTACTGACCCTTTTCAGCGCCTATCTTCAAGTATGGGGCAAGGGTGATCCTGTAGTTGCACTCGAGGAGCCTGAGGCTCACCTACACCCAAGCGCTGTGCGGGCACTCTGGCAATTAATTGAAGGAATCCCCGGTCAAAAGATTATTTCAACCCACAGCGGGGACCTTCTTTCTGAAGTCCCCCAGGACGCGGTTGTTCGGCTATACAAAGAGGGTGGGAACACAAAGGCTCTGGGTCTTCGAGACATAGACCTGGACCCCAAAGATAGTCGTAAATTCAACTTTCATATTCGCCGTTCTCGAGGCGAACTGCTGTTCTCGCGCTGCTGGATCCTTGGGGAAGGAGAGACCGATGGAACTTTGATACCCGAATCTGCGAGAGTATTAGGGAAAGATCTTGAGCGGGCGGGCATTCGTTTCGTGACTTATCAATCTGGGGTATCACTCGAGACCTGCCTTAAGATAGCTAATGGAATGGGGATCCAGTGGGTTGTTCTCGCCGACAACGACACGCAGGGCTCCAATGATCGCGAAGCCGTTTTGCGCCAACTTAACGGAAAGACTTTGGCAGATGTCTTGTTCATGATGCCTGAAGAAACTATCGAACAACACCTCTGTGTGAACGGGTTTTGTGATGTCTACTTTAATTTGCTGGGCGAGCAGCCGCTTCAAAAGGTGACTGCAAACCCTGGAGATACCGCCTATCCGATCCAGGTTGCGAAGGCATTGCCTAACAAATTGAAGACTGCCGCCGCCCACGAGGTGGTGGTAACAATCCAAAATGATTCCCGGGCTGTGCCATCGCTGTTTAAAAACGTAATCGAAGCTGCACTTAAACTCGCGGGGGAAAAATGAATATAGCTGACTTTGACCTTAACGAAAACCAGAGTGTAGCAGTCAATTGGACTGAAGGTCCCCTCTTGGTCTTGGCTGGACCTGGCTCAGGCAAAACTCTAGTCCTTACGCTCCGGGCAGCAAGACTCCTTCAGGCGAACATAGACGCAAGCGTACTGGCCCTTACTTTTACTACCAAGGCTGCTGACGAAATGCGAGTGCGGCTTGACAAATTAATGGGAGGTCGAGCTGACCGGGCCCATCTTTGCACTTTTCACTCCTTTGCCGGAGACATCTTGCGGCAGCATGGGAGTCACGTGGGAATTCAGCCCGATTTCTCGCTGATGACGATTGATGATGACCGTGTGGCCGTAATTGAGCAGGTGATATCCAATTTGCAGTGCGACATCTCGACTGTTCCGTCCGATCGCAAAAACCTACTGTTTCTTTTGGATCGCCTGTTTGCCGAATCTTATGAGGGAGAGCTTCGGGCTGCGAGCATGACAAATACTCCGCCGTGGTTACCCCAATTATTCAAAGATTACTGCGATGTACAGCTACGGAGTAATCGATTGGACTATGGGGGGCTCTTGCATTTTGCCCGAAGACTACTCTCGCAAAATGCCGGGGTGGTGAGACTAACACGATTGGCTTGGCAGTTTATCTGTGTCGACGAATTTCAAGATACGAACCGGGCACAATATGATCTACTACGGCTCCTAATTGGCGGAAAAAATCAAAACCTTTTCGTTGTTGCAGATGATGATCAGATTATTTACCAATGGAATGGAGCTAGTCCGGAACGACTGCTTGCCTTGAGGGAAGATTTTGGAATGGAAGTGGTGCAGCTTCCAGAGAATTTCCGATGTCCACCAGTCATAATTCAGTTAGCTAACAGTCTAATTATTCACAATCAGACGCGCTCCGAAGGCAAAGAACCGCTTGTTGCACACAAGCCTGATACGGAATCAGCAATTCTAAAAGCACAGATGTTTGACGATGAAGCCGATGAAGCAGCAATGATCCCCACCATCATCAAGAAAGCGGGGTGGCTAGCTGAAGATTGCGCAGTCCTTGCTCGTTCTACTAAGCTCCTTGAGCAAGCAGCAAAGGCGTTAAGCGATAGCGGAATAACCCCTTACATCGCGCAAAGAAAGAATGAATTCGAGGCCGCGTCGATCTATTGGATGCATGCTATTCTCAGACTGGCTAACGCCCGCCATGATCGTGAGTTCCTTCGCCGTGTTTGCGTCGCCTGGAATGCCTTTGCAGCGATCATTATTGAAGTTGAGGACGTGGAGGCTGCCGCAGCCATGAGTGGTGGCGATTTTCTTCGGACGTGGGTAGACATAGCATCAGTCAAGGCCGTTTCCGACGAACAGCGAGACCTGCTGGGTCGCATTCGTCATGAGCTTGTTGATCGCCTCGCATTCGTTGAATTAATAGAGTGGTTTTGGACCCACGGATGGCTGAAAGATGATATTGAGGCCGAGGAGATTAATACTTGGCAGGAGTTGCATGAAGCATTGCTACGCGAACACTCGCCCGAGAATGTGACGTTGCACCTGTATCTGCAAGAAATGGATCTAAAATCCAAAGCAGCCGCACGATCTCCAGGATCAATTCCATGCCTCACGGTGCATGGAGCCAAAGGGCTCGAGTTTAAGCATGTGTTCCTAGTTGGAATGGCTGATGAAGTTTTTCCATCGTACCAGGCGGTGAAGAAAGGGCCAAATAGCCGTGAGATTGAAGAGGAGCGTCGTAACTGTTTTGTCGCTATAACACGCACCGAAGAGACACTCAACATCAGTTGGGCTAAAAGATATAATGGATATCCAAAGAAGCCATCTCGCTTCCTCAAGGAAATGGGGTTTAGGTTTCAAAACAGATCTGTTTGAGAGTGGAGCAGAATGATAAACCATAAACAGGTGTCGAATCACCTCACCCTCTATGAGCACAACCACGTCGAAAGACCTCTCCTCGACCAGCTTCATGGCTTGGATTGGGAGATCATCGACCTCGACAAGAAACGCACCATGTGGGCACCTTGTATAGAATTTTTACCGGAAATAGCTTGACTTGTAGATAAAATGTTATATTCTATGTGACATAGATAGGCTGTACAGTATATGAATGGCGCTCGAAATATAACAAAAGGACAGTTGGGAAAGACGGAGGCCGCGTTTCTTGCGAAGATAGGCGCTCACCCGACTTTCAGTCTCTCCTTTGCTCGCAAGATGCTGGGGCACGCGGAGGATGATCCGACCCCGCAGTTTCTTGAGCGGCTTCAAGGCAAGGGCTGGATACGGCGCATCCGTCGGGGGAGGTTTGCCGTAATTCCTCTCTCTTCGGGCGAGGACCGCTCGCCCCAGTTGCATGAGTTTGTTGTGGCCATGGAACTCGTATCTCCGGCAGTAATCGCTTACTGGTCTGCCCTCAATCACCACGGTATGACGGAACAGCTTCCCCGGACAGTATTTGTGGCAACCGACCATCCGGTGCGCCGTCAGCCAGGTGATGTGCTGGGAGTGGCCTACAGGATAATCTCGTTGAAACCGGAAAAGATGTTCGGCGTCGTGAAGGACTGGATAGGCGAGGCCCCGTTCAGCGTCACGGATAAGGAGAAAACGATCATCGATGGACTGGATCTCCCTCAGTATGTTGGTGGAGTGAGTGAAATAGCGAAGGCAGTGAAGGGTTTTTGGAAAGATTTTAATGAGGCTAAGCTGAGAGATTACGCTGCAAGGATCGGCAACTCGGCAGTTGCTAAACGTCTCGGATTTATTATGGAGACGATGGGTCTGGGAGACTGTGAGGCGCTCCGCGCCGCAATACCGCTTGCCTCGGGTTTTTCTCCCCTTGATCCGACAATGCCGAAGCGCGGCAAATACAGCAGGCGTTGGGGTCTTCTGATCAATACGGAGATTCAATAGTGCTTACAACGGCAGAGTTGCATCGAGCGGCAGAAAAGGAAGGTCTCCGTTTTGACCAGATAGAGAAAGATTACATCATTGTCTGGGTTCTTGCGGGGCTGTCACATGTTAACGTGAGGGAGCATGGATGGTTCTTTAAGGGCGGGACATGCTTGAGGCACTGTTATTATGCGGGCTATCGGTTCTCCGAGGACATTGACTTCAGTTGTAATCCGGGAGGAGACAACCTTGAAACATCGCACCGTCTGCTCGACGCTGTTACCGGATGGGTTTTAACTGAATCCGGAATCCGTTTGTCAATACGTGATGCCCTGACGGTGGAAGGAGATTTCCAGATCGAGATTCCCGTGGAGTACAACCGGGGCGGAGCACGACGACAAGGATTGCCGCAGGTGAAGGTCCATCTGACTTTCGACGAACCTGTTCTTGATGGCGCTGTCACGCTTCAAGTGGCGCCGGTCTATCCTGATCTTCCAGCCTTTGAGATCGCGGCTTACTCAAAGAAGGAAATCGTGGCCGAGAAACTGAGATCGCTCCTTCAACAACAGAAAAAGTGGCCTCGCCCGAGAGACTTATATGACCTTTGGTACATCTTCTGTAAATCAAGAGAACGTTATGCGTGGGAGGATCTGAAACCTTTTTTTGAGCAGAAATGTTACATCCGTGGTATTGAGCCTGACGTTAAAGGCCTGGTATCGGCGGATTTGCGGGAATGGAATAGAGAGGCATGGAAAAGCAGGTTGGGCCCCATGCTGAAAGAGCTGCCGGATTTTGGTAGCGTGTGGAAGGAATGGGTTGAGACCTTCCGGGGACTATTAGGAGAGGATGAGGAATGAGAACGCCGTCAACCCCTCAAACAACATATTTGAAGCTCGATGAAAGGAACCATGTGGAGAAACCTTTTTTGGATCAACTCCAGGGATTGGGCTGGGAGATTATCGACCTCGACAATACACAGCATCCTAAGGATTCATATCGGGAAAGCTTTGCCGAAGTAGTCATGCTGCCGGTGCTCCGGGAGCAGCTCAAGGTCATTAACGACTGGATGGAAGACGACCAGATAGAAGAGGTAGTAAAACAGCTTACCGCAAGCTTCCCCGGTACGGGCCTGATTCAGAACAACCGCCATGTCTTTACCATGCTGCTGGAGAATACAAGTGTGAGCGAAAACCGCCGGACAGGAGAGAAAAGCCCAACGGTACGGTTCGTGGATTTCACCCATCGAGACAACAACCGCTTCATTGCTGTATGCCAGCTCAAGGTGCGAGTCCTGGGCACAGAGCATCATATCGTTCCGGACATCGTGTTGTTTCTCAATGGTCTGCCGGTTGTGGTGGTCGAGTGTAAATCACCGAAGGTCAAAGACGCAATCCCTGAGGCCATAGACCAGTTGCTCCGGTACAGTGAGCAGCGCGGAGCAAAGGGCGAAGGAAGCGCACCGCTTTTCTATTACAATCAGATCGTTATCGCCACCTGTCGCCAGGAGGCAAAGTTCGGCACCATCACCACCCATGCCGAAAAATATTTCTACCGGTGGGCCGATCCGTATCCCCGAACAGTGGATGATCTAAAACACGGGAGCAGCGGCCCTAACGACCAACAACGTCTGGTGGCAGGAATGCTCGACCGTGACAATCTCCTGGACCTCATCCGTACCTTCACGCTTTTCTCAATAAACGAAAGAGGTGAAACCATCAAGATTGTCGGGCGCTATCAGCAGTTCCGGGCTGTGAAGCTGGCGGTGAAGCGCCTGCTTACAGGGCAAAGCCCCCGCGAAAGGAGCGGCATCATCTGGCACACCCAGGGTTCAGGTAAATCGCTGACCATGATGTTTATGGTTCGGGAGATGTATCGCCATGCACGGCTTGCTCAATGGAAGGTCGTTTTTGTAACCGACCGCACCCAGCTTGAGCAACAGCTATCAGAAACGAGCCAGAGCATCGGCTTCACGGTGAAGGTGGCCGATAGTATCAATGCGCTTAAGGAACTGCTCCGTTCAGATTCTTCTGATCTGGTAATGGCCATGATCCATAAATTTCGCGAGGCTGATCTGACTGAAACCTTTCCGGAGTTGAATGCGAGTCCTCATATCCTCGTGATGACCGACGAGGCCCATCGGTCACAATATGCTATGCTTGGAGCAAACCTTGATAAAGGTGTCCCCAACGCTGCCCGCATCGGCTATACGGGAACACCTATCGACAAGACCGAGCGGGTTTTCGGCGACTATATCGATAAATATACTATGCGCCAGTCTATCGATGACGGCGTAACCTTAGAGATCGTCTACGAAGGACGGACCCACAACGCAGAGGTAAAGGATCGGGCGGGCATGGATACCGCCTTTGAGGATGTGTTCAATGACTACAACTTGAGCCAGCGTATGGAAATCCTTGGCTATGGCTCCCGGGACGCATACCTGGAGGCCGAGCCCACTATCGAGGCAAAGGCGAAGGATATGGTAGCTCACTACCTTACCTATGTGTTTCCCAATGGCTACAAGGCGCAGGTGGTGGCTACCTCCCGGGAAGCAGCGGTGCGATACAAGAAGCACATCGATGCAGCCCTCGCGAATGCGATTGCGGAACTGGAGCGTGCAAATCCAGGGAATCTTGATCTGGCCCAGCTTAAGAAGCTGACCACCGACGTCATCATATCAGGAAATCACAACGATCTACCCCATCTGAAGGACTTTTCCGACAGCTCAAAACACGAGACAAGCATCAAGAGTTTCAAGATGGCCTTTGGCAGTGAAGAAGAAGGGATTGCGGGCGATATGGGCATCCTCATTGTGAACAACATGCTGCTTACCGGTTTTGATGCCCCGGTAGAACAGGTGATGTATCTGGACAGGATAATTATAGCTCATAATCTCCTCCAGGCTATTGCCCGCGTGAACCGCGTGGGTGGCGAGTTCAAGGATAAAGGCTTTGTGGTGGATTATGTGGGGGTCGGCCACCACCTCAAGAGAGCTATTGATAATTACGACGAGCGTGAACAGAAAGAAGTGCTTGATACCTTGAGCTTTCCTGAAGAGGAACTACGAGAATTAAAAGCCAGTCACGTTGCCATTGTGGAAATGCTCAAGAAGCACCGCCTGACAGACTTGTCCGACCACGATGCGTTCTTTGATCTCTTTTATGACGAGGACCTGCGCTTTGATTACATGCTGGCCTTCAAGCGACTTACTAAGTGCCTGAACCTGGTGTTTCCAGCCCGGCAGGCCCTTGACTATATGGATGATTACAAAGCCTTTGCCGAGATTAATATACTGGCAGCAAAGCACTTCCGTGATGAGCGCCTGAGCATGAAAGGCATCCCGCGCAAACTGAGAAGCATCACCGATGATTACCTCATATCGAAGGGGATTGACCAAAAGATTGAACCCATCTCTATCCTTGATGCTGATTTTCAGAAACAGGTGGATAAGCGAAGCCGGACCAAGACCAAGGCTGCGGAGGTGGAACATGCAATCAGGCATCACCTTGATGTTGAGCTGGATGACGACCCGGATCTGCAAGCCTCATTTGCAGAAACATTAGCAAAAATATTTAAAGAATTCCGCAACAACTGGAACAAGATACATGAAGAGTTAGAAAAACTGCGCACAAGGATTATTAATGCCGGTAAGGAGCCGACCTATGGCTTGCATCGCAAAAAGCAGATGCCGTTTTTCCGGATGTTTAAGCGAGAGATATATGGAGAAGATAGTGTCGAAGCTCCGTCGGATTCGCCATTAGCCGCAGAGGGACGCGGCACCTACGCGGTGAATGAGGAAGAACGGATAAGCCATCTCGTTGACCTGACGCAGAAGATCTTTTTAGCAGTGGAGCGAGAACTGAAGCTGACCGGCTTCTGGGAAAGCTTACCGGCACAGAGCAAATTGAAGGAAGATATTCAAAAGATTATCCTTTCTCCTGAATTTCTGAAGCTTCCCGGACTTGTAAAGAATCGCGCCCATATCATTTCCCGGATTATGGAGATTGCTTACAAAAAGAATGATGTCATTCTCTATGCGGAGTGAACTGGATGGACCTTACTTACACCATACGAAGATCGGCCAGACGGCGCAAGCTCACTATTACTGTTGAGCGGGACTGTACTGTTGTCATTTATGCGCCTGGAGAAATGACTGAAGAAAAGATCAGGCAGGTGGTTGAGTCAAAGCGCCAATGGATTTATGAAAAAATCGGCCATCCTCAAAAGTACCGGAACCTTCCCCATCCTCCAGGCAAAGAGCTGGTAAACGGCGAATCGTTGTTGTACCTGGGAAGGCAGTACCGGGTCGAAATCGTGAAAAAAGATTTACAAGAGGTGCGGTTCACACAGAGGTTCCTTGTCCCGGAGACAGAAAGGGAGAAGCAAGCAGAAACGTTGCGGGAATGGTATATCGATAAAGCGAAAGAAAAGATCATACCCCGTGCGAAAAACCACGCACGTAATCTCGGTGTCGATGTGGGGGAGATAAAGATTGTCGATAACCGTTATCGATGGGGTTCTTGTACCACAAATGACAATGTGAATTTCAACTGGAGACTGATTAAGGCACCTATGTTCGTCATTGATTACGTCCTCGTTCACGAACTTGCTCATCTAATCGAAGCCAATCATACACTCCGGTTCTGGAACATCGTGCGCGTACAAACACCAACGATGGAGAAGGCAAGAGCGTGGCTGAAGCAACAAGGCCAGATGCTTGAACATGCCATATAAAAAAAGCATTTCAAAGACCGTCATGCCATACGTGGGATCGTTTCGAACGGAACCGGGGTCCGCTGACATTTGACAAACTGATCGTTCAAAAGAAGACCTTTTAGGCCCAGTTATGGCTTTCATGATTTCTGCTGATATTGAGGTGTTTCATACCGAGGGCGAGAGGCAGTCCTATCTGTTCCTCATGAAGATTTCGAAGCCCGATTCTGAATATAAAAGAAATAGGGGCCAGGAATAAAAAAAAAGATTGGGCCAAGAAGGAAATAGTTGCAATTTTCCACCACAAAGTGGATAATAATAGTATGAATGTGGTGGAAAATGATGCTGTGGTAAGCGGGATGCTCAACGATGAGCTCAGGCGGTGCGAAGAAGCGCTCAAGGCTATCCTTAAGGCCCTTGCCAAGCTCCCGAGAGGGTCGCTGCACATCAGGGCAAAGCTCTATAAAGACAAGAAATATGAATACCACTATCTTAAGTACAGGGACGGGGGCAGGATCGTTAACCAGCATGTGTCCGGCAGCGACCTGAAGGAATTAAAGGCTAAGCTTTTTCTGCGGAAGAAACATGAACAGGAAGCGAAATCATATGAAAAACGGATCGCATATTTGAAGAAGATCCTGAGTTCAAAAGGAAGCCCGCGTGGAGTTAAAAAGGACAAATAAAGTAATCTTCTCTCAGCCTGTGTTAGACTTACTGGAAGCGTTCTCTTCTGTTGGGCTGAGGGGACGTTTTTTACATGTTTACTTTCGTCAATCGTCTTGCGCCTGCCGCAGGTTTCAAAAAGTATTTGAAACTGTAATATAAACAGGTTACAATTGTAATACGAAAAGGTTACAACCATGGATATAGCGAGATTGTTCAGATCAAAGGCGCGGAAAGCGCTCTTTCAGCTCTATTTCACCAATCCGGAAGGCTCTTATTATTTGCGCGAGCTCGAAAGAATGTTCGATATCCCTGTCAGCATTATCAGAAAAGAGCTCATGCGGCTTGAAGAAGAAGGGGTGTTTATTTCAGAGAAGAAGGGCAACCTTCTGTTTTACCGGTTGAATCAAGCATACCCACTCTTTGAAGAGCTGAAGAACATTGTGCGCAAGACCATCGGCATAGAGGGGCTTTTAAAGGACGCCATAGATGATATTCAGGGTATAGCGGCTGCATTTATATACGGTTCTTTTGCGAAAGGCAAAGAGAAAGCAGCAAGCGATGTGGATCTGTGCATCATAGGATCCATCAATGAAGACAATTTGATCGCGAAGCTCAATGCCATAGAGAGATCCATCAAAAGGGAGATCAATTATACCCTTTTTACAATGGGAGAATTCAAAAAGAAAAAGAAGAGCAAGGATGGGTTTATCCAGGACCTTATCGACAACAAGAAGATAATGCTGAAAGGAAAAGAAGATGACCTTCGATAAATTTGTAAGCGAATACCTTTCAAGAGGATTGATGCAGAAGCAGAAAGGATCTGCGGCAGATGTTGAAAAACTTCTTGTCCGAAGTACAAAAGATCTGAAAACAGCGAAAGCCAACTTAAAGATCGATGAGGGAATAGCATATTCGGTTGCCTATCTTGCCATGTTGAGAGCGGGAAGGGCATTCATGCTCTTGAAAGGTTTCAGGCCGTCTGACGGGTACCAGCATAAAACGGTAGTGGAATTTGTGCACCAGGTGCTCGGCGATGAATATGGTACGATCATCGGGCACTTTGACAGGATGCGCAGGAAACGCAATCTGTTCACTTATGAAATTGACATTTCGGTATCTTTCAAAGAGGCTGAAAATGCCCTTCATTCTGCGGAAACTTTTGTCAATTTGATAATGGAGCATGTCAAGAGAGAGGATCCGCAAGGACGTTTTAAGTTTTAAAGACATGGGTCAACGGAATCAGTTCTTGGCATTTAACAAATCTTGAGAACCCTCTGCTATCAGGCATTGTAATCCGACTAATAACAGAATAATTTTCCTTCCCTTGGCAGCGTCGAATACGTAGCATATTGTAATATAGAGGGATGCATCGAACATGGGATCAGCGCTGTCGGTAAGGCTGTTCAAACATCGGGCGGGGTCGCATCTTCAAATGTCAGTTGTCATCTGCTCATCGATAAAAATATGAGAGAGGCAGGTAGCATTTCTATCGGGTGAATCCGGAAAGGAAATTATTATGAGATTGAATGAACAAGATGTAAATAACTATCTGCAACCTTTCTTTGGGCAGCACGAAGATGGTTTTCAGCAGGCCTGGCTGGAAATACTTGAGCGAGATCCGCAAACATTAGAGGAGATCGCTCCCATTGTCAGGAAGATCAGGAACAGGGCTATAAAACAGTATCTGAATAAAAAATACAAGGAGGATAGCCTATACAAACCCATTGGAAACAATGGGGATGAAAGATTTACCCTTGAATCGATACTGGCAAGCCCTGCGGGTGATGTTGCTGAAGAATATAGCGGGAGGGATGGTTTTTACAAAAAGATAGTGGACTTTTTGATCGGGGAGTACCTGAGCCAGAAGAACGAGAATCTTGCATTAAAAAGAAAAGAGATCGACCTGAAAGCGGAAAGGCTGCGGTTACGCGGGGAGCTGCTTAAATTCAAGAAATATCGCTTCAGTTCCTGGAAAAAACTCATGGAGGATAAAGGAAAGCAAAAAGAGAAACAGCTTAAGCTTAAAGTGCGGCTGCAAAGGGAAAAGATCGCATTCAAGAAGGAACAGCTTTCTCTTAAGCTAAAAAATAAGGGTGAGGGGTGTAGGTGACTTTGTTGATTAGAGAACAAAGATCTGTTTCCTCTGAGTGCTCGAGTCATGCACAGGCATGGAAGAGAGTGACAAAGTATTGCCTCATTAGTTTCTTTCTTTTCTCATGTTTCTTTGATTTTAACGTTGAACGTAGAACGTAGAACATTGAACAGTCTCTATCATGTCTGACACCCTGCTTTCAGCGGCTTGAAGTATAATAATTACACGAAAAACAAATAATTACGTGGGTATAAAATGGGGAAGAAGGGCGAGTTCCGAGCCGATATTGAGACGATCGAGGATGATGCGGAGGATCGAGCGTCCGAGCACAACCCGGTCCCTCCGCCGAGGCGCTTGATCGTAAAGAGGGGAGGACACAGCATTACACACCAGATCCTTAAGCCGGTGGTCCTCGTGGATACCAGAGAGAGGGACCCCTTCGATCTCAGCGACTTCCCGAACTGGATCGGGGGAGAGAGGAGAAAGAAGCTCGGGGCAGGGGACTATAGTGTGGAGGGCATGGAGAGTATGCTTGCGCTGGAGAGGAAGACGCTCTCGGATCTCATAACGACCGTCATGCAATACCGGCCGAGGTTCTTCAGGATGTGCGAGAGGCCGGCCCGGTGCCGATGGAAGGCTTTGCTCATCGAGGCGAGCTACGAGGACGTCAAATACCCGTACGATGACGAATATGCGCCGGCTCACTCCAACGCCGTCTCCGGCACACTCGACGCCCTGGAGGCAAAATACGGCATCCCTGTCATCTATACATCAAGCTGCCGTCCCCGGCGGAGGAAAAAGCCGCGAGTTGGCTGTCGAAGCACTCCACCTAAGAAAAAATAGAATGATGCTGTTGGAAGAACAAGAATTACTGATTGAAAGCGATGAAAAACTTTTCTGGGGCGGTCAATGGGTTGAGAAACTAACTTTAGAGGTGGTATAATAAATAATAGGGGCAGGTCAGGGCCGATTACAAACACCATTCTTGTATCCATGAAAGGAGTATCAAATGTGGGAATATACAGATAAGGTAAGGGATCATTTCCTGAACCCGAGAAATATCGGCGAAATTGAGGATCCCGATGGAGTGGCAGAGGTCGGGTCCATTGCCTGCGGGGACGCACTGAAACTTACGTTTAAGCTCGATGAGGACAAGCGCATAAAGGATGCCAGGTTCAAGACGTTTGGGTGTGCCAGCGCCATTGCATCCGCGTCGGCCCTTACCGAGATTTTGAAAGGCAAGACCGTTGAGGAGGCAATGGCGATCACCAACCAAGATATAGCCGATTACCTCGGTGGACTGCCCCCGGAAAAGATGCACTGCTCGGTTCTCGGCCAGGAGGCCCTCGAGAAGGCCATTGAGAACTATCGCGGCGTGAGTCATAAGAAACCCGATGAGGAGATCGTCTGTGTGTGTTTCGGCGTAACCGATGGAGAGATCGAGCGTGCTATAAGGCAAAACCATCTCACCACCATCGAGGAGATAACGAATTATACGAAGGCAGGCGGCGGCTGCACGAACTGCCACGAAAAGATACAGGCCATCATCGACAGGATCTACGGTACAAAAAGACCTTGGGAACAGCCTGCTGCAAGACCGAAGCTTTCCAATATTCAGAAGATACGCATGATCGAGGAGACGATCGAGCGCGAGATACGCCCGTCACTGAAGCATGACGGAGGGGATATTGATCTTGTGGACGTTGTGGGGAACAGGGTACTCGTAGCCACACGGGGCGCCTGCGCAACCTGCCAGGCATCGCAGGTAACCCTGAAGGGATTCGTTGAGCAGAAGCTGAAAGAGCTTGTCTCTCCCGAACTTGTTGTGGAGGAGGTCGAGCCATGAAGACGATCTATCTCGATAACAACGCCACAACGATGGTAGCCGCGGAGGTCCTCGATGCCATGCTCCCTTATTTTCACGACTATTACGGTAATCCTTCAAGTATGCACTCTTTCGGCGGCCAGGTGGCGAAGGAACTGGCTCAGGCGCGGCAGAAGGTTGCAGCCCTTCTCGGTGCCGACCCTGAGGAGATCATCTTTACGAGTTGCGGTACTGAAAGCGATAACACGGCGATCCTCTCTGCCCTTGCCGTGAATCCGGGAAAGAACCATATCATAACGACCAGGGTGGAGCATCCGGCCATAAAGGTCCTCTGTGAGCACCTTGCCGCAAAAGGATACCGTGTTACGGAACTTCCCGTTGACAGCGAGGGAAGGCTCGATATCGATGAATACGAAAAGAGTCTTACAACCGACACCGCCATAGTCAGCATAATGTGGGCGAACAACGAGACAGGGGTTATTTTTCCTGTTGAGTATGCAGCATCGCTCGCCAGAGAACGGGGAATTCTCTTCCACACCGATGCGGTGCAGGCCGCCGGCAAGGTACCCGTCAACACGAAAGAGAGCCTGATCGACATGCTTTCTATATCAGGTCACAAGCTCCACGCGCCGAAAGGGATCGGCGTGCTCTACATCAGGAAGGGAACGAGGTTCGCGCCTTTTCTTATAGGAGGGCACCAGGAAAAGGGCCGCCGCGGCGGCACCGAGAACGTGCCAAGCATAATCGGCCTCGGCAAGGCGTGCGAGATCGCATGGCAGAACATCGAGACCGAGAACACTCATGTCAGATCCCTCCGGGACAGACTTGAAGACGCCCTGCTGAAGGCAATCCCTCAAAGCCGCGTCAACGGCCACAGACAAGACAGGCTGCCCAATACGACCAACATAAGCTTCGAATTCGTTGAGGGCGAAAGCATCCTCCTGTTGATGGACCAATACGGCATCTGCGCGTCTTCAGGGTCCGCGTGCACCTCAGGCTCGCTCCAGCCCTCCCATGTCCTTCGTGCAATGGGCGTCCCGTATACGATGGCCCACGGGTCGGTTCGCTTCAGCCTCAGTGTATACAATACGGCAGAGGAGATCGATTTCGTCATCGATACGCTGCCGCCTATCATTGAAAGGCTCAGGCATATGTCCCCCTACTGGAGCACGGGACAGGATGTCTGTATAAACAGCACAGGAGAGCTCAATGAAAAGAGTCAATAAAAGACAGGATCAGTGCAGGAGAGAGATCGCCGTAGCTGTTGATCTCCGTTCGGAAATACCGGCGTACATCGAAAATATTCTTCATCTCCATAACAAGAACGGGCGCTTCAACCACATAGGGCCTGAGCCGATCCCTTCAAGGGAGGCAATCGTCGATATCGTAGGCAGGGCTTTCAGGATCATCTATTCGGGATATTTTACCTCCGAGCGTCTCGACGAGGCGAATATCCGTTACTATTTCGGGCAACAGTCAATGGGGCTCTTTGAAGTGCTTTCAGAGCAGATCACCTTTGCGATTCGCCACGACTGCATCCGTTTTGACAAACCCTGCATACAATGCGAAGAGCGAGGGCAGGAGACGGCGCTTAAGTTTCTCGCAGCGATTCCGGAACTGCAGGAAGCGCTGTCGAAAGACGTCCGCGCAGCCTATGAGGGCGACCCCGCCTCCCGTCATTATGACGAGATCATCTTCTGCTACCCGGGGCTCTTTGCCGTCACCGTCTATCGGATCGCGCACTGGTTCTATAAGCAGGGTGTGCCGCTCATCCCCAGGATCATGACGGAATACGCGCACAGCCGGACGGGCATCGATATACATCCGGGGGTCACAATAGGAGAAAGTTTTTTCATGGACCACGGCACAGGGATCGTGATCGGCGAGACAACAAAGATCGGCGACCATGTCCGCATCTATCAGGGGGTAACCCTCGGGGCCTTGTCGTTGAGTAAGGAAAAGGTTGCATCCCTGCGTAATAAAAAGCGCCATCCGACTATTGAAGACGATGTGATCATCTACGCGAATGCCACGATCCTCGGAGGGCGCACGGTCATAGGCGCACGGTCCGTCATAGGCGGAAACGTATGGCTTATCGAGTCCGTACCGCCAGACTCAGAGGTATTTCTGAAAAAACAGGAGTTGGTGATGAAAAATAAATAAGCAGTACAACCAATACAATTAAATAACCTAACCTCTCAGAAATAAAAAGAGTATCATTGAAGCGACTTGTGGAGTTGCCCATTTCAAAGTACCGCAAGAGGTCTCTTTTGTAAAGGAATTTCCGAGAACCACAACTGGAAGCTCACCCGCTACCAGCTTCGCCTGAATGAAATGTTAGAGAACCAGGTATAACACAATGCCATATTTTTTCTTTCTGGGGAGCGGTCAATTGGTTGAGAAACTAACTTTAGAGGTGGTACAATGAGTGGAGGCAGGTCGCTTAATATGGCTTAAAAAATAGCGTACCGAAAACTAAAGGTTAAAAAACCTGACAAAGAATAGAGGGTATATATCCCAAACATAAAACACATGAGGAGGCACTTTCATGAAGAAGACAAAACTCGGTGGTAAAGAACTGCTATTTGAGACATTAAAACACAAAGATGTCCCTGCCGTGCCGTGGGTTCCATATGCCGGCGTACATGCCGGAAAATTGAAAGGGTACACAGCAAAGGAGGTTTTAACCGATGGGAATAAATTATTCGACAGTCTGATAGCCGTTAATGAAATCTACGACCCAGACGGACAGCCGGTTGTATTTGATTTACAGATCGAAGCTGAAATTTTGGGCTGCGAAATGCTCTGGGCAGACAAGAACCCTCCTTCAGTTGCAACTAATCCATTATCCTCTCGCGATGAAATCCCTGATTTTTTAATCGAACCCAAGGATGGACGGCTGCCAATTATTCTGGATGTTATGAGAAGGATGAAAAAATCGGTGGGGGATCACACGGCCCTGTTTGGCCTGGTGTGCGGTCCCCTGACCCTTGCCTCACATCTGCGCGGCGTTGAGGTGTTCACGGATATGATCAAGCACCCTGGGTCGGTGGAACCCCTGATCGGTTATTGTGCAAAAATAGCCAAACGGGTATCAGAGTTTTATATCGATGCCGGGATGGACATCATCGCGATGGTCGATCCGGTGCTTTCTCAAATTTCAAACAGGCTTTTCACAAGATTCCTCTCTGCCCCATACCTGGACATTTTTACAACGCTCCGGCAAGCCGGTGTTTATTCCTCTTTTTTTGTGTGCGGAGATGCCACGAAGAACATTGAGGTGATGTGCCAAACAGCTCCCGATTCAATCGCAGTGGACGAGAACCTAAACATGCTTACAACCAAAGAGATTACGGACCGCTACAACATTACACTCGCCGGGAATATCCCCCTGACCACGCACATGCTGTTTGGCACCCAGCAGGACAACATGAAATTTACTGTTGATTTACTGGACCAGATGGGGCACAAGAATTATATCCTGGCCCCAGGTTGCGATATGCCTTATGAAATTCCGATTGAAAATGTTGTCGGGATTGTTCAGGCGGTCCGGGATACCGAAAATACCCGTAAAATGATTGCAAATTACCAATCTCCGGAAATAGATACAAGCAGTGTAGTGGTGCCGGACTATGAACATCTGGAAAGGCCCTTAATTGAAGTTTTTACCTTGGATTCAGATACCTGTGCTGCATGCACTTATATGCTGAAGGCCGCACAGCGGGTGGTGAAAGAAATGGCTGGACAGGTCGATATGGTCGAATACAAGTTCACCAAATCCGAGAACGTGGCACGAGTCGTGAAAATGGGAATCACCAAGCTTCCCAGCATCCTGATCAATGGAGAATTGAAATACTCATCAATTATCCCCAACAACGAGGAGTTCATAGTTGAGGTCAAGAGATTTCTTTAGCGCTTTCGCGGTGTTTGTTTGGTCGGGCAGCGACTGTTCAGAACCGATGGTTGGTTCTATGATATTAGGCAGGAGTAGGTTGAGGAGGAAATGAAACTTCATATAGTGAGTGGCTTTTTGGGTAGTGGAAAAACTACAGCCATCATCATGGCTGCTCGGTCTTTAATGTCCAGGGGAAAAACAGTGGGGGTAATAACCAATGACCAGGGAAAGTACCTTGTGGACACGGCGTTTTTCAAATTGGATGATATCCCCACCGTAGAAGTAACCGGGGGCTGCTTCTGCTGCAATTATGATGACCTGGATGCCCGCTTGGATCAACTGATCGAAACGGCCCACCCCGACGTTATCTTCGCAGAGTCGGTAGGGTCCTGCGCAGACATAGTTGCAACCGTAGTGAAGCCATTAATGCAATTACGCCCCCAGGGCCTTTCTCAACAGAGCTTCTCGGTGTTCAGCGACATTCGCTTGCTTCAGATGCGCCTGGCAGAGGAAGAACTGCCCTTTTCAGATAATGTGATCTATATTTTCGACAAACAAATCGAGGAGGCAGGACTCCTCGTCATCAACAAGAAAGATCTGATTCCGAGACCCGAAGCGGACGCGGTTTTCAATCTGGCCCGGGAAAAATTTCCTAAAAAAACAATACTTCTTCAGAGCTCCCTTATCTCCGACGATATCCACACCTGGCTTTATATGTTGGAAACAAATCAACTCCCTGCGGATGAATCCAACATTGAAATCGATTACCGACGTTATGGCGAAGGGGAAGCACAGCTTGCCTGGCTTGACGCGGTAGTCTGCGTATCTGTCCCCGAGAAGAAAGGGCAAGGATTCGTCCGAAAACTGGTTGAGCAAATCGCGCTGGTAGCCGAGCGAAATAACGCCGCTATTGGCCATTTGAAATTCCTTATTAAGGGGTCTGCACAGGAAATCAAGGTGAGCATTCCGACGATTCGAGATTCCCGCTGGAAGGAAGAGATTCCGTTTCTTGACGGGACGCAATTCGTTGTTTCGATAAACGCTCGCATAGAGATGGAGGCTTGCCTGCTTCAGGATCAAATCCGGCAAATACTCCAGGAGTTAACAAAAGATACCGATGTCACCATCTCGGTTTCTGACATTGACTATTTTCATCCCAAGTTTCCAAACCCAACACACCGCATATCCTGAAAAGAATATTCAAGCGCCCGGTGCTTCAAAACCGTCGTCTTGTGGAGTAGCCCCCGTTTACTGTACCACCTTTAAAGTTTAGTGTCTCCACTATGACTGTACCCCAAAAATAGGACTGGTTTTCTGGGGAGGGCAAGTCCACCAGACACAAAATTTTATCATGGGCATTCTCGCTTATTTATTTACAATCCTCATGAAAACCATCTGTACCGGGCCTCATTTTTTGAGTTTCAGCTTCAGATATTCCCCGACCAATATTGAGGCAGGGTATAGCACCTCCTCTTCGGTCTTTGCATGCAACATCAGTTTTTCAGCAAAACGTGCGTATTCCATCTTCTTCTCTTTCTTTGCAATGGCGGCTAATTTCTTGAGTGCGCCGACGATTGCCTTGTGTTCTTTAAGCATCTGTTTCAGTTCCGCCTTCAATTTATCAGTCATCATCAGAGCTTCCCACATCTCCATTGAGATCTTCCCTCTGGCTATTATTGGTAATAATCCAAGAGGCGGCATAGCGTATTCTTCTTCCTTCACAAAATGAGGGTGGAGAACCTCGGCAACAGTTTTTGCAGCATCTCCTATTTTCCCTTTCTCTTTTGTAGCCTTGGCAAGTTCCGCGTGAAGCTCTTCATGCTCTGCTTTTAACGGTTGAGGGGTCTTGAATTTCATGTTCCGACCTCCTTTGATGATATTTGTTGTGTTAACCTGTCCCCATCTATTTTACTACCTCTAAAGTAAGTTTTGCCACAAAAGAGTTAAGGGGTGCCATTTATTTATAATTTTGCATGTCGAAAGAATAGAACAAAAACAACATTTTGGGAAGGATTGATTAGGTACTATTGAGAAAGGGAGGCAGGGTGCAGTTTGTTGTGGTTTTAGGCCTTAGCCGGGGACTGTAACCTCATCGGTTTAGCTGTCTGATATTTTCCATGAATACGGATTTAGCCTTGACAAAGAAATCCTGGAAGTGCATATATATGGCACAAACGCCGAGCATAAACTACACGCGAGGAGAAGCAAATGAAAATACCGGTCTACATCAAAAGAGAAATCAGTCCGGAACAGGAAAATCCCCGTGGAGGAAGGTCTGTTATCTTTGAAGGATTTCTCACTGACGAATTGAGCCAGTGTCTATACGGTATCCCGATACTGATCGATAAAGAGGGTAACGCCTACGATGCTCTCGATATCCGCAATATGGGGATTATGGAGCCCCTCTATATTGCGGAACATGAAGAGACTGATGAATTCAACACGTTTTGCGCAAAGGCGGCAGGAGTGTATCCCATTGCAGGGTTGTCGACATAAAAGCAATAGAAGAACTGATCTTCATTCTGGCGTGTCTTTCACGGGTATACAAATCCGAATGCCCTGAACATTCCTACAATGCCAACTCCCACCCAGAACACATTGAGGACTGTGTAAGCCCTGTCTCTTTTGATCATTGCACACCACGAGAGCAATACCGCATCTGTTGTGTTGAATGCCCAGACAAAGAGGAAGGGACTCTTGGGGCCGAGCCAGCTTACCAGAGAGAAGCTGAAGATCCTCATTAACACCCCAATCATCTCGATTGCCCGAATATTTCGGGTTACTGCTGCGTTTAGTATGCTAAATAGCCGTATGGACATTTTTCCTCCATTGTCCCATTAATAATTCTGTTTAATGTAAAAATCCCCCAACATTATTCTTATCAGCAATTTTTGTCAATCAAGTAAAAAGTCTACCATAACATTCATAAATGCCGCTCGAAACAAAGTATAAATTGTTCTCTGTGAAAAACTTTGTTGCAGGAAGTACTTGAACCTTTGGTATCTAATACTCAAACCTGTGAACTATCCCCTTTGATAGTAAATTATAGAAAGAAATAATTGCGGTATGAGCAGTTTCTGGGAGCGGTCGATCTGTCCATGTCCTGAAACAAAATCTGGCAAGGATAAGAACTGTTACAAAGAAGGTAACGGCAAGGCGTTTCTCTCCATTCATGTTTATGATAAATTCCAAAATCTAAAAGGTGGTATAAATCAGGTAGATACCACCCAGCATAACAAGAGCGCCGCAAGTCTTTTTCACTATCACGGGACCTTTTGATCGTTCGTTCCAGTTGAGGTACCGCTGGACAAGCTCGGTAGATGTGCCGGCCAGGACAATAATCGAGCAATGGCCTACGGCATAGACCAGAAGGAGCGTGATCCCATACCATAGCTGTGTCGATGCAAGCTGGAAGGTAATGCTCAACATGGGCGCCATGTACGCAAACGTACAGGGGCCGAGTGCGATGCCGAATATGAGTCCAAGGACAAAGGCAGCAATAATGCCTTTACGCTTCATGCCGATCTGTCCCGGCCCTGACAATGGCATAGGGATAATGCCGAGGAAATGCAATCCTATAAGAAAAAAGACGCCTGCAACGAAATAATTGCCATATCTGCCTACATCGCCCATCATGCGGCCTGCCAGGGCAGTAAACAAACCTATTATAGCAATGCTCACAAAGAGACCAAGAGAAAACATGCCAGCAATAGAGAATGCCCTCCGGGTCGATATCCGTCCCTGCTCATCGATGAATCCCACGATAAGGGGTATGCTTGAGAGGTGGCAAGGGCTCAAGACAAGGCTTAAGACACCCCAGATGAATGATCCCCCAATGGCTATTGCCGGGCTTCCCTCAACCGCCTGAGCGAGAACCATAAAAAACTTCTCCAGCATCAGTAGTTCATCCTGCTTGCTTCTTAGGAGGTACTGGCTTCAGATCGATCCCAAACTGTTTAAAGGCATTGAGAATCTGCTCTTTTGACATGAATCCCATGTGCCGGTAAAGTTCTCTTCCGGAGGCATCGTAGAATATCTGGGTAGGTATGGCCCGTATCCGGTATTTCTGACCGGTATTGGGATTTTCCCATACATCGATAAACTGCACATTCAATACTCCGGCGTATTCCTGTTTGAGCTCTTCCAGGATAGGCGCCATCATCTTGCATGGGATACATTGCTTTGCGCCAATATCAATGAGCATGGGGAGGGACTTTGAAAGAGGCGGAGCGCTACCTGTTTTGACCTGTCCGTATGCTACTGAGGAGAAAAATATCAACAAACAAAGAAGCACAAGCGCAACGGATACGATATGTCTCCTGTAAATATATGGGTTCATGCATGCTCCTTTACAAAAAAACAGCCTATTTATCAATCTGCCTCTGCGCTGTGGGCTTCGAACCTTTCTCCCGCGAGGGCATCGAGGAATGCCTCTGCCATCTGGCTCCGCGCGCTGTTGTGGACGCACACGAACAACACTTTCGGTTTATCCATCCTGCTCCTCCCTGTATCTATTTCTTGCAGCTATAATAACAAAACCCCAACGGCGTTTCAACGGCATAGGGGAAGTATTTTCTCCTTATCCATAAGGAGAGGTGGACAAGGTTAATGAGCACCGGCACCTCTACGAGCGGCCCTATAACGGCGGCAAATGCCTGCCCGGAATTGATCCCAAAGACGGCAACTGCAACGGCGATGGCAAGCTCAAAGTTGTTCGATGCGGCGGTAAAGGAAAGCGTGGCGGCCTGCCCGTAGTGCGCCTTCGCCTTTGCGCTCATATAAAAAGATACAATGAACATGAACACGAAATAGATCAGAAGGGGTATGGCGATGCGTACCACATCGAGGGGGATCTTGACAATATATTCTCCTTTCAAAGAGAACATGACAAGGATGGTGAAGAGAAGGGCGATCAAGGTGATGGGGCTGATCTTGGGGATGAACTTCTCGTGGTACCATGTCTTGTCTTTCGCCTTGATCAGCGCAAAGCGCGTGATGACGCCTGCTATAAAGGGGATGCCGAGGTAGATGAAGACGCTCTCCGCAACCTGGCCGATCGTGATATCCACCACCACCCCTTTAAGCCCGAGCATGGGCGGAAGGATGGTGATGAAAATGTAGGCATAGACAGAGAAGAAAAGGACCTGGAAGATGGAGTTGAAGGCAACAAGGCCGGCGCAGTATTCCCTGTCCCCTTTTGCGAGGTCGTTCCAGACGATTACCATGGCAATGCACCGGGCAAGCCCGATCATGATGAGGCCCACCATGTACTCCGGGTAGCCCTTCAGGAACAGGATGGCAAGGACAAACATCAGGATAGGGCCTACGATCCAGTTCTGCACAAGGGACAGCGTTAAGACCCTGTAGTTCTTGAAGACCTCGCCCAGTTCTTCATATCGTACCTTGGCAAGCGGCGGGTACATCATGAGGATGAGGCCGATGGCTATGGGGATATTGGTGGTCCCCGACTGGAACCGGTTCCAGAAATCAACCACCCCAGGATAGATATACCCCCAGCCGACGCCTATGAACATGGCGAGAAAGATCCAAAGCGTTAAATAACGATCAAGAAATGAGAGTCTTCGGACGGTATCATCCATGCTCATGCCCTCCCGCAGCACCCAGCGGCTATATCAGCGAACTCTTCCGGCCTCGACGCAATAAACGCTTCCAGCCGTTGTCTATCGCCCTCTATCTCTTCTTCTCTTACCTGTTCAGCGATGGAAAGAAAGAGAAGTCGTTTAAGGAGGTCTGATTCATTGAGGCGATAATGCATCCATTTCCCTTCCCGTCTATCCTTTACGAGCCCCGAATCCTTGAGAACTTTCAAATGAAAAGAAACCTTTGGCTGAGACATATCAACGGCGGCTACGATGTGGCATACACACAGTTCACCATTCTCAAGGAGTTTCAGGATCCTGAGCCTTGTTTCATCGGATAATGCCTTGAATATTGATAAAAGTTCTTTCATTTCGGCCTCCTATTATATCAACAATATTAAATATTATTAATAGTAATATATTGCTATGTCAATATATTATTTAACTATAATTAAAATAATATTGATATGATATTCTTGACAAAGACCCTGAAGCGTTCTATCATAAATGATATGGAACCTTTATTTAATCAGCTTGTTACTCTCGATATTGTACCCTGCTGAGGCCCATCGGAGAAACGAGGTCCGGTGAGACCTCCTCGTCTTGATCAGCCTTTTGTCACAGGCATAATAGAGACCACTGCAGGTCCTGTCCCCAAGGTATCGAAGGTTTTTGGCCGAGCGGATCTCATCGGCGCGTTTAAAGTACGATGGGGAATCGGGCGGATGAGCTACAGGGTTGATGCGGGACTTTACGCGATAGGTGAGCCCACGGCCGAATCGCCGGTCTTCGTTACCGCAAACTACAAGCTGACATTCGATTTGTTCCGAAAGGCTGTTGCTTCGATAGACGGGTGGATTCTTGTGCTTGATACGCTGGGCATTAACGTGTGGTGCGCCGCGGGAAAAGGTACGTTCGGGACTGATGAACTGGTGGACCGCATCGAATCAAGCCGTCTTGGCGATATTGTAACGCACAGGAAACTCATACTTCCCCAGCTTGCGGGACCTGGTGTAGCGGGCCATGAGGTAAAGAAGCGTTCCGGTTTTCAGGTGATTTACGGACCTGTCCGGGCTGAAGATATACCTGCATTCCTCAATCAAGGGCTCAAGGCGGAAGAGCGAATGAGAACAAAAGACTTCGGGTTTATGGAAAGGCTGGTGCTTGTTCCAATGGAGGTCGTGCCGGCTGTAAAATCGGCATTGCTTGCTGCCGCGGGACTCTTTGTTCTCTCATTCCTTCTTTCAGGACTCTCTGCATCAAAGGCGTTCGACTGGTTTACGATCCCAGCTGTTGCAATGGGAACTTCTGTAATTGCCGGCGCGGTGTTTACCCCTCTTTTGCTTCCGTGGCTTCCGGGCAGAGCTTTTTCGATAAAGGGGTTTGTAATGGGTATTCTATCGGCCCTTTTGATCGTCTTCTTTATTCACACTTCGAGCATACTGGGAATGGCTGTTCTTCTTATCTCAATCCCTGCCATGGCTGCCTATCTTGCAATGAATTTTACCGGCTCCTCTACTTTTACTTCGCTTTCCGGCGTGAGAAGAGAGATGCGCTTTGCCCTTCCACTTGAGATTGGTGGTGCGGGAGCAGGCCTCCTTTTATGGATTATTGCTATCGCGGGAGGTTAGAGAGACAAATGCGATCCCTGGTTTATCTCAAAGACGTTGTCACCCTAACTCATAGGCCGGAAATATGTAACGGTTGCGGGATATGTCTTTCCGTCTGCCCACGCCGGGTTCTTCAACGTTCTAATGGAAAGGTTGAGATCGCCCAGCGTGATGCCTGTATCGAGTGCGGCGCTTGTCAGCGCAATTGTCCTCAAGGGGCAGTGACTGTCAGACCAGGCGTCGGCTGTGCATCAGCACTTATCAACCAAATGCTCGGTAGAAAGAAAGCCTGTTGTGTTGCTGACAATGGATCAGGGAAAACTATCGTATAAAACACGGCGTACTACACGTTTGACTGCAAGGCTATTCACCCTTTTAGCCAGAGTTACCACTTGCAATGCAGCATTATTGGTGGAAGGTGGGATCAGAAGACTTCAGGAAGCCACGGACTCCACTTGCAAATCGACTATACGGCATTTAGGCTTTGATCGTAGATTACCGATCGAAAGAGTGGCCAGTCAGTGACGGAAGTTCGTTTTTCTAAATATGTTGTGAACCGTCAAAACAGAATATGCAAAAGGTGCTGCCAATCTTTCTATAAACACAAAATAACCAACAGGAACCCCATTGCCATGACCTCAATAACAACGCTCACCATTAATGCGAATAATAATTGATTGAAATTCTGCTCAAAAATTGTTATGAATAATGCAGTAAGACGTTGTTATCAATAATACAGCAAAACTGCGAAGCTAAAAGGTTTCTGATCCGATTGTTCACCTATAATGCTTTATAAAATACTGTTTAACAACGATTTACATATCAAAACGAGGCGGAGGTCAAAATGCCGAAATATATTGTAAGATTAACGGGAATCGTCGCAGTGCTCTTTGCCGTCACGGTTTGGGCGCAGACACCCCAGCAGGTCGAGCAGTGCCGTGCCCAGGGTAAGAAGTCCTGGGAACAGGTGGCCCAGCTTATGCAGCAGATCGGTGCATCCGGAAGTATTTCGCCGGATCAAGCAGAGGATATTTCACGCCGTATCAATGCAATCACGCAATACGTGAAATCATGCGAGCAGATTGCACAGAGGGTGGCAGCGGCCCCTGCTGCCGATCCGCGGTTGGCCCAGTGCCGTACACAGAATCAGAGGGCCTTGGAGGAGGCTGCCCAGCTTGTTCAGAAGACCCTTTCATCGGGGAATCTTTTTCCAGCCGATGAGCAGGTTCTTAAAAGTCAGGAGAGACATCTCGGTGTAATCGCACAGAACCTGAACAGAGACAGCCTGAGTATTGAGCAATGCAGTCAACACACCGGTGACATTGCCGGCATACGGAACAGAACCCAGGCAATAGCCGACGGTTATGTCCGGTTGGCCCAGTGCCGCGAACGGAATGAGAAGGCCATAGAGGAATCCGATCAGCTTGCGCAGAAGGTACGTTCATATGGCAATATTTTACCAATACACGAACAAACCCTTAAGAATGAAGAAAACCGCTTCAATTCATATAAGCAGAATCTGAACAGGGACAACCTGAACATGGAGCAATGTCAGCAGCTCTCCGGTGCCATTAACCAGGCCATTGCCAATATGCGCTCCTCTACGCAGCAGATGGTCAATTTTTATTCCCAGCTGGCCCAGTGCCGCGAACAGAATCAAAAGGCCATAGAGGAGGTCGCCCAGCTCGTGCAGAAGACAGCTTCATCGGGCAATCTTCCGCCAAGTCAGGTACAGGCTCTTAAAAATCATGAGAACCGTCTCGAGGCTTACAAGAAAGAACTGGACAGAGGTAGCCTTACTTTGGATCAATGCAGATCTTACTCCAGCAACATTAGCGGCGTACGTTCCGGTGTACAGTCAATAGCGTCCGCTCAACAAGTGGCTCCCTGCCGCGCAGAGAATGAGGAAGCCCTGGAAAAAGCCAACCAGCTTGTGCAGAAGGCACGTACATCAGGAAGAATGACACAAACTCTCTCACAGTATGGGAATCGCATCAATTACCTTGTCCAGGTGAATAAAGGCAGCAACCTGAACCTGCAGCAATGTCAGCAGCTCGCCCGTGAAGTTGACAGCATAAATACCAATATCAATAGAATGGGCATACAATGAGGTGAATGGTAAGCGATAAACGAAGGAGGCCGCCCAATTACATTAGGATGCGGCCTTTTTTATAACTGTCACATTTGCCAGAAACCGGAAGATATATTTCTTTCGCTCCAAAGACGTCAGATGTCTATACAGGGGTTGACTCGTCATATCCTCTCCTTGCTTGCCTTGAGCAATGAAAAAACGCAGACAGATAATTGAACAGAATGTAGCTATCAAGGAATTTTGATGGTGCCGTGGCAACAATTACCGCTTCAATGCAAGCATATTTGATTTATCGGGCCGTGTTTGGATTGCAGAAAGCAGGATATGTTACGTATATCACCTACAAAGCCAGCAGGTTGGATTTACCCAATGGACTTAATTACCGATTGGAATGAAACAGCGCAAAGATCACTACTCTTGAAACGCTTGCTGAGCTGGGTTTCGCTAAAGCAATCCTCCGTTTCCAACTAATGCGAGCCCTTCGCTGAAAGGCCATCCTGCTTTGAGGGTGCGGGATATGACGACTTTGCCGGACTTGTCGATATACCCCCAATTGTCGAAGAGTCCACGGCCGTCCCCGATCTTCACGCGTGCAAGCCCATCGGAAAATGCCCATGCCACGCCAAACTGTTCGCTGATGACCATGGTGCCTGTGCGGTCGATGTACCCTCCGAGTATGCCCGAACGTCTCGCGGCGGCCAGACCCTCTGAAAATCTGCCGGCCATCGTGAGCTCGGCCGGGATCGCAATCTTTCCAGTCTTATCGATATAGCCCCACCTGTCCCCAATCTTGACCTGGGCCAGCCCCTCATGGAAATCCTTAGCATCGTCGAATGTCTCCTCCGTCAACCTTTTCCCCGTCTTATCGATAAATCCTTTGCGGCCGTCGATGACGACGCACGCAATGCCGTCGGAGAAATCGAATGCCGCTTCGAATTGAGGAGCGATCGCGATGGCGCCGGTACGGTCGATATAACCGTAGAGCCATTGTCTTTTATTTTGAACGTTCGGGTCCTGCACCCTGACCGCGGCAAGCCCTTCCGAAAAGCTGAATGCCTCGATGAACTGCGGCTCGATATTAAAAGCGCCGGTCGGGCCGATAAAACCCCACCGTCCGCAAAACTGTGGCGATATATAGGAATTGCTGTCGTTATATCGCTCCCTGACATTTTGCTGTACGCTGGGGAGACATTCAAAACGACTACGGTCCTCGATATAGACCGCAGCAAGGCCTTCGGAAAAGTCGCGGGCACGGATGCCCCATTTGAAAGCGACGCCGATGGCGATCTTTCCTGTACGGTCGATATATCGCCAGTTATCGGGAGAGACCTCGACCAGCGCCATGCCGTTCTTGAAAGCTCTGGCGTTGTTGAATTGCGGCTGGATCACCATCTGTCCATTGCGGTCGATATAGCCCCACTTTCCATCGACCTCCACGGCCGCCAGTCCCTCTGAAAATGATCGGGCGTCCTTGAATTCCATCTGGATCACGACACGCCCGGCAGTATCCATATAGCCGTACCGCGTAAGCGATCTCGAAATAGGATGCAGATTGCAGGCGCTGAGGGAGGCTATCAATGCCAGGATCAGCATCGGGCAAAGAATGGTATTGATACCGGAACGAGCTACTTTCCTGCCCGGCCTGACAGTCGGATCGCCGTATCTCGTCATCGTCCTCTCCCAATAAAGCGCCTCTGCAATGCAGGAGCGCAGGATAATACTTGTGATATTATCATAACCATACAGCGGGCATCTACAAATATTATTGATAGAAATTCAGCATTTTCTTCATTTTAAGACATTGCTGTGTTAGGAAGGAAACCGATACCCTGTTGCCATAGCTAACCGCCAACCACTAAAGATTTTTATAGCTAACTGATTACCGAGAGAAATAAAGGCAGTATCATTTCGACAGTTGCAGTATCCTATATGCTCCTCTGGTAACAAGGATAAAAACAATCGTTCCCACTATAAGGTCAGGTATTTTCGATCCAGTAATGTATACAAACACTCCTGCCAGGATAACGCCCAGGTTCACAATAACGTCCATGGAGGTAAAAATCATACTCGCCTGCATGTGAGCTTCTTTGCTTTTCGACCTTTGAAGCAGATACAGGCAACTCGCATTACCCGCGAGAGCGAGTACCGAAATAAAAATCATTGTGTAAAAGTCCGGTGTTTCTCCGTTTCCCAAGAAGCGGCGGATAATCTCGGCAAAACCTAATACAGCCAGTACCGATTGAAAATAGCCAGCTACTTTGGCAACATCCTTCTTTCTCCCAATTGATCCTCCCACTGCAAATAGTGAAAGGCTATACACTATGCTGTCTGCCAGCATATCGAGGCCATCTGCAACAAGCCCCATCGAACCCGCTATGAGACCCGAGATAATCTCTAATGCAAAAAAGAAGAAGTTGATAGCGAGAACCTGCCACAAGACGCGCTTCTGTATATGATGGTCATCTTCAATATCCATCGTCTCCACGGCTTCTGAGGAAATCAGTTTCGTATCGAGATGAAGGCTGTCGAGGGCTGCAAGGATATCTTCAAAACGGTTAGTATGATGATATATTTCTAATTGGCGCTTTGTTATATTAAAGGTCAGGCTTTGAATGTCGGCCATTCCCTCCAATTTTGCCCGTATCATTTGTTCTTCTGAAGGACAGTCCATTTTCGATATTCTGAAGGTCGTTCTTACCATCACTTTCTCCGGACAGGTCTTCCTTGCTGCTTAAGTATATACCAAACTGCTGCTAATCTGAAATAACGCTGGACGGTTTTTAAGGAAACGTCAAACGATTACGGTTTGAAAGTACAAATGACACATTAAGTTGCAAACCTTTTGATAACAGGAAGGAAGGGTGCCTGTTTGCTTCACCTCCAACTATTGACATAGTTATGTTGTGAGGTGGGAGGATTATGGATAGCAATGAAGCACAACAGAAACACTAAAAATATGGGTCATGAAAGAATCTGTTTGAAGGAAAATTTATCAATCACCGGGGCAACGGCCACTCGAATCGTGTCCCATGATACCCCAGTACCATTCCCCGTCAGAGAACTCCCACATCTCCAACGGTCTTTCTCTTGAATGATCCTTTCCTGGTTCTTCAATGGTTATATCCGCAATCACTACACAACGGATGAATTGCATATGTACGCAACTGCAGGGCTTCATCAGGTCTGCCCGCATCGTTTTCCGGGTTTGCCTGGAAGCATCTTGGTCCCATCGGAGGTCCTTTTTGAACTGGTCAAATGTCATCTTTTCACGAATGGACGGGGATGTCATCGCGTACCACGTCACAATATCGTTATTGCCAATAGCATTATGAAGCTCCTGCAGCCGCACGCGGAGACGGGTTTCGTCCGGCAGCTCGACGGTCGTCGGTTTCACTCCCTGACAGGCGCCAGGAAGAAGCAACATCACGAAGACTACAATTACTGCCGATAATTTGAAGCTACGTTTGGAATCATCAAACATGATTTACAGCCAATGCATCCTCATTCGCACTATGGGTCAAAGACTGTCAGGGCAAAGACTTCATTCTATCCCTGAACAATTGAAGCTGTGTGTGGAGATTTTCAATCAGGTTCGCTGCCGCTTCCTTAAAGCCCTTATGGGCGTCTTCCCGCAGTTGCTCGCTCAAGTTAACGGGCGTGGAGGAGCCTTTTATGTTGCTGACGCCCGGTGCCCTGAAGAGCATCTTGCGGCTCGGTATATGATAAACAGCAGTGTCCATCATTGTACTTGTGGAATTTTTTTCACCCTTGACAACGTATGCTCCTACCAGTGTCCAGTAGGTAAGGGTCAAGAAACCCTCGTCTGTGAACTGTGCCTGGTCATATGAAAGAAGAGCGATAATGTCCACTCCGTACATTGACCGTATCTGGTCAAGGTTTCTGAAGCTCCCTCCGGGAGTAAGGTACTGTGAAGGAATGATCTCGATAGGTTTACTGATAAACGGGTACTTCGTAAAATCATCGCTAATCTCCTTTAAAAGGGCCATTTTCTCCTGCTCTGTAATGGGCGACGCTTTCTGAGGTTGTATTGCCAATTGTTTGCCGGAACGTAACGGCATAAGCTCAGGGACAAATGCTATGCCGACCTTAACCGGCGGAGTCAGGGTCGGAACGGTCGATGTTTCTACGGGTTCTTCCTTATCGGGGTAGAGATATTGCACCACGCTGCTGTGTGTCCTTGTCGTTGCTGTGGAGCAGCCCGCCAACACACAGAGACTGGCTACAACAATTAAGAAAAAACGTGATTTTATTGGTATATCCATAACTCCTCCAAGGGCGTGGTATTGGGGCAAAAAGTCTTATCATATATCATAATCAAATATTGATATTATGTTGCCAGCCAGCCATAAATCCGATAATTTTCTCCATATATTAGGTGCTTTGTCAACAAGAATGTGCGAGTCAGACATAGGTATCTTTTTAAGCTAATACAGTCTATGGGTATCTTTTTTATCAATAAGCAAAAGCCTATTCCTTCTATCAATTACTATACGAAATCATTTGTATGGTAGTGTAAACTCTTTTGTGTAAATTCAAAAAGGGGTGAAAAAAGGATGTACCTCCTATAAAATAAGTGATCCACCAAATCACACTATTTTAAGAAGGAGGCACATCAATGGAACTGAAAGTGAGTGTATCAGAAGCATTGGCATTAATCAAGGAGGTTGAAGGCGTGCCGGCAAAGGTATTTGA
>Ga0209201_1000284_pt1 | contig 74719 bp, 80 predicted proteins | sample AD_UKC055_MetaG_FD_184411 | JGI IMG/M metagenome (GOLD analysis project Ga0209201, IMG submission 184411) | Active sludge microbial communities of municipal wastewater-treating anaerobic digesters from USA - AD_UKC055_MetaG (SPAdes) (version 2) | ecosystem: Engineered > Bioreactor > Anaerobic >...
AATGGATTGGACGAGTTCTTTTTTGATTTTATTCCAGAAAATGGGAGATTCTTCCAAAAAACTTATGTATGAACGCCATCATTCCGTTATATATAAACATTACGTGCGTGGAAGGATTGGCATCCCCCGGGAAAGAGATCCCCTGACCTGCCGGGTTTGCAATCCGGCCAGCAGAGGTTGAAAGAGCATGGTGCAGGAGAGAAGTAACCAGGGACAACATCGGAATAATGACGCTCATATTCCGATAGGAAGGCATGAACAAACCAGGAGGATTGGCAGAACGGGGCAATGCATGATGGTCATCCTCTTTCTGGCTCTCGCTTTTTGTGGTATCTGTAGCGGAGAGAGCAACACCCAGCCTCAGTTCCCCCATATGTTCTACGGGACGGCAACGATCATGGGAAGCCCGGCACCCGAAGGATATACGATCACCACGACGGTTGACGGTGCGGCGAATGGGATGATCAGCGTATCCCCTGCAGGAACCTTCGGGGGAGAAGGTGCACTGGACCAGAAGCTGATCGTCCAGGGAGATTTCCAGGCATCCACTTCCAGGATCACGTTCGCGATTGAGGGATCGCCGGCACTCTGTCGTGAGTACGGGAGCGGAGAGGGATGGCAGGAGAGTTACCCCTTCACCCCGGGTGCGGTGACCAACCTTGAATTGAACGCCGGGGAGGTGGCCCTCCTGGCTGATTTTTCGGTGAATCGGCCGGACGGGTATGCCCCGCATACGGCGCAGTTCGCTGATCAGAGCACTGGATCCCATGATCAATGGTTATGGAATTTCGGTGACGGGAAGACCTCTGCCGAACAGAACCCGAGCCATACCTACACAACTGCCGGTACATACACGGTATCCCTCACGGTCATCAGCGGAACGCTGACCAATGTCCGCACAAAGAGCAATTATATCACCGTGTTTGCCCAGGGCAGCCCCAGCGGAGGCGGGGGCGGGGGCGGCGGTGGAGGCGGAGGCGGTAGTGGAACCGTCATCACCAGCGGTCAGACTGCCACCACCACCATGACCGGAACCCTGACCCCTAGCCCGACGGTTACCCGGATGAGTGCAGGAAACCTGCTCCTCGGCACCGACAATACCACCACAAGAGAGGTTACCATTGCAGCTACCGACACCATCGGGTCACTGGCAATCGGTAAGGGGGTGGCTCCTGTCGATTCCACCGGAGCTCCGCTCTCAACCGTCTCTCTCTCCGCTCTGCCTCCCGGTACAATCCCTCCGAAATCCCCCTGCATTGCTGCCCCCTATCAATACGAGATTACACCTGCCGGGGTGAGGTTTACTTCCGGAGTCACCCTTGTGCTCTCCTTTAACGAGACCACATGGGCAGGTCTGGACAAGGAGGGAGCTTCACTGGCACGGTATAATACAACCGACGCATCATGGGAGGAGATTGCTACCAGTATGGATCCCGGTTCACGGACGATGAAGGCGGCTGTAACAAGAGGGGGCACCTATGTACTCTGTCTCGATGAGGGTGCACAACCCCTGCCCACCACGGAACCACCAGTTCCTCCCGTATCTACCGGATCCCCGGGACTCCCCCTGGGCATTATCGCCCTGGCAAGCCTGCTCATCATCGTGGTCGTGGGAGTGATCGCATACCTGATCAGCACCCGGACAACGAATGAAGGTTCTCCACCGGAAGGTGGCCAATAGTCTCCTTTTTCACTGAGAGGATTCAACATCCCTTTTTCTCGAAATCTTCGCTTCCCAATTGCAACGAGGTATCAGTTCCGGCATCATCACCGCGGGACGAGCTGAAGTCTATGTGGGGACATTGGCAGATTCCCCGCACGAGAATCAGACTCATCAGTCCTTCTTCATCTCTGAAGGGCACTCTTCTGGAGCGGGAACGATCGTTCATTTCACTCCCGGCACTACTTCCCCAGCCGGAATCCGTCATCTCGCCACCTGCTCCCTGGTCCCTGGCCAGCGTGCAGATCGGATGACCATCTCATTAGAGCACATAGTCCTAAGGTCATGGCGGTTGTCCATTCCTGGATGGACGAAAACAGGTTGCCGATACCCGCCCTGACAGTTACTATTAAGAAAAATGGTGATGTTTCTTCTTTTGTATCCAACAGGAATACCAAAATGAGACGGTATTCCGGGAAAAACCACGGGTATCCTTAAAACCACGCGTATCCTTTGAGGACAGTATGAACGGATTCCTTGCTCTCCCACTCTGGTCACCCTATCTAGTCGGGGTGTGTATCGGGCTCCTAGTGTGCCTTGCTTTGGTATTGTCGGACAGGCCGATCGGTTGTTCCACGGGTTTTGTCAAGATCCGCGGCCTTGCAGAGCAGATCTGTTGTGGCAAACAGGTTCAGGAGAAGGAATATTATCAGAAATTTCCTCCTGCAGTTGACTGGCAGCTCATGATTCTCCCTGGCATCATCATCGGGGCATTCCTGTCTTCCTTCATCTCGGGGACATTTGGCCTCTTCATTGTTCCTCCGCTCTGGGCTGACCAGTTTGGAAGTTCCGCAGCACTCAGGATCCTTGCCGCCGTTGCCGGAGGGATTCTGCTCGGGGTAGGGGCCCGGTGGGCAGGCGGCTGCACAAGCGGTCATGGTATCAGCGGAAGCCTGCAGCTCTCGGTTGGCAGCATCCTCTCCGCCGCCTGCTTCTTTGTGGGCGGGATCGCCATGGCGATGATCCTCTTTGGAGTTCCCCTGTGAGGAGCTGGTCGGGAATGAATTTCAGCCAGTTGCATAAAAATAAAAAAACCCAGGTGGTTCTCGGTCTCTGCTTTGGCATCGTGTTCGGATTCCTCCTGCAGAAGGGAGGGGCCACCAGCTATGACGTGATCATGGGCCAGCTCCTGCTCACCGACTTTACCGTTCTCAAGATCATGGCATCAGCCGTTGCGGTGGGGCTCGTGGGATTTTTCCTCCTCAACCATGCCGGGTATGCACGAAGGCATGTAAAGGCGGGTGCCATCGGATCGAATGTGGTGGGCGGACTGATCTTCGGTCTGGGTTTCGGGCTCCTCGGGTACTGCCCGGGGACCGTTGCAGGAGCGGTGGGGCAGGGTGCCCTCGATGCCCTGTTTGGTGGATTCGTCGGCCTGCTCATCGGGGTCGGGATCTTTGCGAGGGTATATCCCTCTCTTCACCGGACGATCCTCACCTACGGGAGGATAAAAAAGGAGACCGTTCACGAACTTTTAGGGCTGCCGGAATGGCTGGTGGTCATTGGGGGATGCATCGGGATCGTCGCTTTCCTCTACCTCCTCGAGGTCGCAGGTTTCTGACCGGCATTCCCGCGTTTTTTTTACCTGGCCGCCTATTCCCCCGCCTCTTTATCGGTATAATAGTAATATTCACCGCTCGATTTCTGGTCCCGGTCGAGGTATGAACCAGGCTTGTTGATCCTCGGCCTCCCGGTCTTGTCCCTCCTGAAGGTAACCCCAAGGCGGGAGAGGAAGCGGTTCATTCCCTGCCGCATATCGAAAGGACCAGTGGCCTCACCCCTCACCCCTGGTTCCCCATCGAAGAAGAGGATCCGCTCGCTGATCATGTCGATCAGGTAGATATCATGGTCGATGACAAGGATGGCAGCATCCTTCCCATCGACATGCTGCTTGAACATCCTGGTGATCCGGACCCGCTGCTCTACATCGAGGTGGGCGCTCGGCTCATCGAGCACGTAGAGATCGGCATCCCTTGAAAGGCAGGCAGCGATCGCGACCCGCTGGAGCTCTCCCCCTGAGAGGGTATCGATCGGGGACTGGAGGAGCGGAGAGAGCGAGAGGGGTTCGATGATATCGTGCTGGTAGGCTGAGCTGTCAAACGAACGCGTGATCTGCCTGAGGGAAAATTCAACGGTGTCTGATGACGTGGCTTTGAGATACTGAGGTTTATAGGAGATCCGGGTCTCTCCGGAAAGTGGGCCCTCATCAGGCTCTTCCACTCCCGCCAGGAGCCGGGCAAAGGTACTCTTTCCAATCCCGTTCGCACCGACCACCCCGAGCACTTCCCCCGTGCGTATCTCCCCGGGGGATATCTCAAGCCGGAACCGGTCGTAGCTCTTGCTCATTGCCGGGAACTCGAAAAGGAGTGCACGTTCGGCATGCTTCTCGTGTGCACGCTTCTCGAACACCACCGGGTACTCCCTGAACCGCACATTCTCTTCAGGGAGGTAGCCCTCCAGGTACTCATTGATCCCGACACGCACCCCTTTCGGCTGGGTGATAACCCCAAAAACGGCCGGTTTTCCGTAGGCGACATGGACGGTATCCGCAAGCATGTCGAGGATCGCAAGATCGTGCTCGACGATCACGATCGGCCGGGTGGTAGCAAGTTCCCGGATGATCCGGGCGGCAGCCATCCGCTGGTAGATGTCCAGGAATGGGGTGATCTCATCGAGGAAGTAGAAGTCAGCCTCGCGGGCAAGGCAGGCAACGATTGCCACACGCTGGAGCTCTCCCCCGGAAAGGGTTGCGATGTCATGATCAAGCAGGGGAGTGAGCATCAGGGCCCCGATGTACTCATCGAGTTTTCCCCTCTCGTCGGTAGTTTTGAGGAGCTCTGCAGGGGTTCCCGAAAACACCCGCGGGATATAATCGATATACTGGGGTTTGATCGCCACTTTCAGCCGTTTCTCTGAGACCGTTCTCAGGTAGTCGAAGAGCTCGGTGCCGGTATATTTCCTGAGAATCTCTTCCCACCCGGCTTCCCGTTCGAACTCGCCAAGGTTCGGCTTGAGCTGGCCCGAAAGGATCTTGACCGCGGTACTCTTCCCGATACCATTTGCGCCGAGGATGCCGGTCACCTTTCCCTCGACCGGGATGGGAAGGCCGTACAGGGCGAACCCATTCTTCCCATACCGGTGGGTGGCATGCTCCAGCTCCTCGGGGAGGCTGACGATGTCGATCGCTTCGAACGGGCATTTCTTTACGCAGATCCCGCAGCCGACACAGAGCTCTTCCGAGATGACCGCCTTCTTGTCCTCGCCGATGATGACCGTCTCGTCTCCGGTCCTCACCCGCGGACAGTACAGGATGCACTCGGTGCCGCATTTCCTGGAATGGCACCGGTCACGGTGGACTACTGCGATACGCATGGGTGGTTCACGCTATAATTCCGCTCGTCAGGAGGATGGTCCAGGTGATGAACCAGAAGGCAAAGGTCATGAAACCCTGATAGAACCAGTCCTTGAACCCGAGGGGCTTTGAAAAGAGGTGCATCAGCATGAAGATATGTTTCTGCACCACGATGCCTGCGATCATGATGAGGAGGGCAAGGATGGTATAGCTCTGGAACCCAAGGATCTGTGATGAGTCGATGGCAAGATACGAGATCACCCCGGTGATGATCCCCAAAGCCGCTGCAATAAGGGTACGTTTGATTTTCCTGCTGTTTTCCTGCCGCTTCTCTTCGGGTGAGAGTTTCTTTGGCAGTTCTTCCTTCTCCTTTACCTCATCTGCACTCATCGTGATACCAGTAGTCCTATTTTTTAGTCTTTAAGCAATATGTAATTTGGTATCGGATGGCCACAAAGGAAGGGATGAGCGGGGTAGATGTTCACGCGGTCGTGGCCGAATGGCAGAAATTCGTCCCCCTCTGGGTCAGCAAGATTTACCAGTTCTCCTCCTCCCATATCGTGATCCGGCTCAACGGGCAGGAGCATGCCCGGCACCTGCTCCTGGTCGAGATCGGGAAGCGTGCTCACCTTGTGAGCATGATCCCCGCACCCCCAAAATTACCGCCACCCTTTGCGATGCTCCTCCGAAAACACCTTGAGGGTGGCAGGGTGCTCGGGGTATCGCAGCCAGGTCTCCAGCGGATCATCTGTTTTGATATCGGAAAACAGAATACCACGTTCCACCTGGTGATCGAACTGTTCGATCAGGGAAATCTGGTGCTCTGCAACGATGCCTGGACGATCATCCAGCCGCTCAGGCCTCACCGGTTCCGGGAGAGAGATATCATTGCGGGGGAGGTATACCGCCTCCCGCCCGCCGATCCGGCAACCTTTTCCAGGGAGGCATTCGGCAGCTTCCTGAAGAATGACGACCGGGATGTCGTGCGGGCACTTGCTGTCGGGGCATTGCTCGGAGGGAGGTATGCCGAATATCTCTGCCGGAAGGCAGGCGTGGAGAAGACCATTCCTGCAGGCGAGGCAGATGCGGACCAGCTGTACGACGCCCTCCAGGCACTGATGCACCGTGCAGAAGAAGGGATCGAACCGGTGCTCACCGGGAGGGAGTGCCTGCCCTTCCCCGAGGATGCAGGGGGCGGAACGGCCGGTACCGGCAGTTTCAACCAGGCCCTCGACCGGTTCTTTCCCGGGATTCCGTCCTCCCCTGCTGAAGCGGCACCAGCCGCGAAGGGTCTCTCCAAAGAGGAGCGGATACGGAAGCGGCAGTCTGAAATCCTTGCCGGATATGAGCAGAAAGCTGCCCGGACTGAGAAGATCGCGGCCATGATGTACGAGTCGTACCAGGATCTCGGGGAGATCATACGGGTGCTCGATGAGGCCAGCAGGAGAATGTCATGGCAGGAGATCGAGCAGGTACTCAAAAAGGGCAGAGACGGTCCTGCAGGAAGGATCAGGTCCGTGAATCCCGCTGAGGCCTCGGTAGAGGTGGATATCGGGGAGCGGGTGACCCTGTACGTCCATGAGAGCCTCGAGGCAAATATCGGGAGGTACTACGATACCCTGAAAAAACTGCGGAAGAAGATAGCCGGTGCAAAAGCCGCGATGGATCGCCCGGTCGCTCCCCCCAGGCAGCACCGTGCAGGATCCCCGGTCATGAAGAAGCGTTGGTATCACCGGTTCCGGTGGTTTTCCACCAGTGACGGCGTCCTGGTGATCGGCGGGAAAGATGCTTCGCAGAACGAAGAGCTTGTCAAGCGGTACATGGAAGGGGGCGACCGCTTTGTCCATGCCGATGTGCACGGTGCAAGTGTCGTGATCGTGAAAGGGAGGACTGGCAGGATGGATGAGGTGGCACAGTTTGCCGCATCATACTCGGGGGCATGGAGGAGCGGCCATGCCACCGCTGATGTCTACGCGGCAGATCCCGGCCAGGTGAGCAAGACACCCGAATCCGGAGAATACGTGAGCAGGGGTTCTTTTATCGTCAGGGGTGAACGGGAATATTTCAGGGATGTGCCGCTTGCAGCCGCCATCGGACTTCAGCGTGAGCCTGAACTGGCAGTGATCGGAGGCCCCCCCTCCGCGGTGGCCCACCGGACCTCTCTCTTCGTGGTCCTGAAACCCGGCACGTTCGAACCGAACGATACGGCCAAGAAAGTGCTTCGGGCATTGCGTGCGAGGATTGGCGAGGAAGAGGCAAGGACACAGAAGGCAGTCCTGAACACCGACCGGATCGCGGCATTTGTCCCGCCAGGCGGGTCTGACATCGTGGAACCATGAAAGCTGAAGAGGGAGAACTGCAGCGCGGATTCGGCGAAATACGCCTGTTCCCGGAAAGCCTGGACGATCTCTGGCACCTGGAACACCTGATCGGTCCGGGCGATCTCGTCTTTGCCACGACGCTCCGTTCGGTGGAGTCGGCTTCGGACAAGCTGCGCCCGGACAAGCCGGAGAAGCGGCCGGTCCGGCTCGGAATACGGGTCGAACGCACCGAATTCCACCGGTTTGCCAACCGGCTCCGGATCACCGGGATCATCGAACACGGGGACGAGGCCGGTTCCTACCATACCCTGAATATTGAACCGGGATACGAGATCTCGGTCATCAAAAGGTGGCGTCCTGTCGATCGGGAACGGATCGACCGGGCTGTGAAGGCATCGGTCTATGAAGCGGTCCACATCATGACAATCGAGGAGGGCGAGGCCGAGCTCTTCCGCATGCGGCAGTTCGGCCCGGAGGCGGTCCTTACCATCACCTCGGGAAGCGGAAAGGAATCGGGAACCGGGCTCCGGCCGTCTTTTTTTGAGCGGGTGGTCTCCCTTCTGGAAGGGATCACGGGGCCGCTTGTCATTGCGGGGCCCGGATTTGTGAAGGACGATCTGGTTCGGTATCTCCGTTCCGCTAATCCGGAACTCACCGCACGATCCCTCGTGGTCGAGACCCGGAGGATCGGGATCGGGGCGGTCCAGGAGGTGATCGGGCTTGGCATCCTTGAGCGGATACACGAGGACATCCAGCTCGGAAACGAGGTCAGGCTGTTTGCCGAGCTCCTCTCCCGGATAGCGAAAGGCCTCCCGGCCGCCTATGGGAGGGCAGAGGTGAAGAGAGCGATCGATTTTGGTGCCTGTGAACGCCTGCTCATCGTGGACACCCTCCTGCGTGATGAGGAGACCATCCACCTGATGGACAGGGCGGAGCAGATGAACGCCGGCATCGTTGTCTTTTCCAGCGCTTTTGAGCCGGGCAGACAGCTGGAGGGGCTCGGGGGTATCGCTGCCCTGCTGCGATATCATATCGGATAAGTCCCAGGAACAGAGCAAAGAACAAGAGCGAAGAGCCCTTTTTCCATCCCAGGGAGAACAGCACGATACCCTTCTCACCAGGGGGAGGTACAGGACAGTGGAGGGAAGCAGGACAGCCGGGGTCAGATCCTGCTCCGGATCCAGTCCGCGTACTGCTGGCGGAGTGCGGCAATCTCGTCGGATGACAGGTCCTTTTTCTGGGTGCTGTCGAGGTAGCGTTCGAGTTGCCTGATGATCTGCTCTGCCACCGAATAATCCTCTACTTCAAGGTAAGCCGGCCCCTGCCTGACACTGATCGCCTCCCCGCACCGGGGGCAGAGTTTCCACTGCTGGTACCGGTCTACGTAAGAGAACGTATGGCAGCCGGGACACCGGATGATGAGATACATCAGCAATGGCTGATTGCATCCTTTCTGGTATATAAATATCGTGCTCCCGGGATCCCCCTGGCTACGGCAGCTGTATTTTATCATCCTGTTTTACCTACGCTAGAAAAGATATGAAAGACGAGTCGATCCAGGTTATGGGAGTCCGCGGGCTCCCGCTGATACAGGAAGGGGATGATCTCTGCACCCTGATCAGCGAGCGACTACATCTGCAAGATGGCGATATCATCTGCATCGCTTCATCGGTCTATTCCAAGGCAATGGGATACACGCGGTCACTCGGGGAGATCATTCCCGGCGAGCGGGCGTGCCGGATTGCCGGGAGAACCGGGGAAGACCCCCGCTTCATCCAGGGGGTGCTTGACGCCTCTAAGGAGATCCTCCTGGAGTATCCCTTTGTCCTCTCTGAGCTTCCCTGTGGCCATGTAGGGGTGAGGGCGGGGGTCGATCAGAGCAACATCGAGAAGGAGCACATCATCCTGCTCCCCCCTGATCCCATGAGTGCTGCATTCGATCTGAAAGAAGGATTCCGTGCTGTTGCAGGAGTCGAGACAGGGGTGATCGTGACCGATACCTGCGGCCGATCGTTTCGGAGGGGACAGACCGGCCATGCCATCGGGTGGAGCGGCATGACAGCGATCCGCGATTTCCGGGGGGATACTGATCTCTTCGGGCATGTCCTGAAGATCACTGAAGAGGCGGTGGTTGACGAGATCGCCGGGTTTGCCAACTTCATCATGGGAGAGAGCAATAATGCGGTCCCGGCAGTGGTCTTCCGGAACTGTCCCACCTGGAACGGCCATGACAACCTGTACTTCTCTCCCGAAGAAGACATCATGAGGAGGCTGCTTACCTCATGAGTGTCAGGATCTGCACCGGAACGGCTCCCGAATGAAGCCATCAGAATGACGATCCTGGACTCCTGACTTTTGAGGGCCCTGCGGGAATCCTCCCGATACTGAGATCTCGAGGAGCCCCCCTGTCCCTTGCAGATGAGGAGCTGTGCAGACACAGGTCCCGATTGAAGCCATACAATGAGATACCTGACTTTTTGGCCTGCAGGAGCTGTGCTGGAGCAGAACGTGCAAGGAGCTCTACTGGAGCAGATCGTTTTGCAGAATCACCCCGCAGGAGATCGGGAGCATCCCCCCGGCATCCCAGGCTGCAAAGGGCGGGATCATGGTTCACCCCCTTTATGCCGGGAAAAGACCGGTACGGCCATCTCCTTCGAATAGGTACAACGGTGTTGCCGCCCGGGAATCGGAAAAACAGAGGGAAGGGGGGGATACCTGATTTCAGGTAAAGAGGTTCAATACAAGGATGAATACCGAAATTGCAACCGCTACCACAATAACAGCAATGGGATTGATATGGATCGCCCGTTTATCCTCGCTCTCGTAGTAGTTGACCAGCCCGGCAGAGGAGATCAGCCTGCCTCCTGCTTTTTTTGCCATACGTATTAATTTCTCATTATCCCTATTTAAAATCGGTGAATCCGGGATATGCCCAGGAGCGAGTGTCTGGTGGAAGGGCGGGCCCTTATCGGAGAGAGGCTTGAGGAGCGAGAGGTAGCGATTGTCGTCCGCGGGGGCAGGATCCACCGCATCGAAGACCGTGCGCCCCGACCGGGTGCCCCCTGGATCTGCCCGGCCCTTTTCAATGCACACACGCACCTGGGAGACAGTGTGGCAATGGACCTCCGGGCAGAGGGGAGCCTGGAGAGCCTGGTCACCCCTCCCCACGGGCTCAAGCACCAGATACTCGAAAAAACACCCCCTTGCGAGCTGATCCGGGCGATGCGCGCAACCCTGGAGTTCATGCAGGAGGCAGGGACAGCCGGATGTGCCGATTTCCGGGAAGGCGGCCCGGCAGGAGTGCAGGCACTGCGCACCGCTGCAGAGGGGATCTCCTGCGTCCCGGTCATCTTCGGCCGTGAAGGGGGAGAAGCATATGCCGATGGGCTGGGGGTCAGCAGTGCAAGGGATATCCACGGTCTTGAACAGATCGTACGCCGGTCGCGTGAAATGAAGAGGCTGATCGCCTTTCATGCCGGAGAGAGGGACCGGTTTGACATCGATTCGGCCCTTGACTATGCCCCCGATCTCATCGTGCACTGCACTCACGCGACGAGCCGCCAGCTTCGCAGGTGTGCAGAAGAGGAGATACCCATCGCCGTCTGTGCCCGGTCGAACTGGACCCTCGGGGTGACCGATTCCCCGGGCAAACCGCCTTTAAAAAAGATGATAGAGGCAGGGTGCAGGATCGTTCTTGGAACTGACAACTGCATGTTCGTCCAGCCCGACCTGTGGCGCGAGATGTCCTTTATCGCGACGGTCTACCAGATTCCTCCCGCCCTCATATTCAGGGCAGCGGTGGAAGGATCGTGCCTCACAAAGACTCCCCCTTTTATCACGGAGGGATCTCCCGCCCGGTTCCTCGTGATCCACCCCGGTGACTCCAACCTCTGGCTCTCCCATGACATGATAACAACCCTGGTCAAACGGGCCGGACGGAAAAATATCGTCACAAAAGTTTTTAATTGCTGAAAAGACATTAATAGAAAAGCTCTTTTGGAGAGTACCATGTTCCGACACATCCTTGTGGCCATAGACGGGTCAAAAATCAGCGATAATGCATTGAAGGCCGCGATCGAAGAGGCACGGGTCTGGAAGGCAGAGGTTCATGCCATCTACGTTGTGGAGACAGGGCTCTTTTCCTCCCTGCCCATGGACAGTACCTGGGAGATTATGTACAGCATGCTTGAGAAGGAAGGAAAGACTGCGCTGGATACGGCAAAAGAGATGGGAGAACAGCATGGCGTCAAGATCCAGACCTACATCCGCCAGGGGCATGCGGGAAACGAGATCCTGAAGGCGATCAATGAACTTCCTGTTGACCTTGTGGTGATGGGATCCCATGGAAAGAGCGAGGTAGACCGGATACTCCTTGGCAGTGTCAGCTCATTTGTCGTCTCAAACTCTCCAAAAACAGTTATGGTGGTGCGACCATCGAAACCATGAACGTCTCTGATTTCATGACCACCGAAGTGGTCACTGTTGAGATACCGGGGAACAGGGATGATGTCCTGAAGATACTGAAGCGTACCGGAATTTCCGGGGTCCCTGTCCTCAAGGAAGGGAAGCTCGTCGGGATCATCACGAGAAAAGACCTCCTGCGCAAGGCAGACGAGACCCAGCTCGGCCTCCTGATGACACGCAACCCTGCGACCGTCTCCCCTGACACCCCTGTTGAGGAGGCCGCCCGCATCCTTATCGAGAAGAACGTGAGAAGGCTTCCGGTGGTCGAAGGGGAGAAACTCGTCGGATTGCTCTCCGTCGCCGATCTTGTCCATGCCATCGCCCAGTTGCGGATAAAGGACGAGATAAAAACCACGTATATCAGCCAGACCTTTGCCCTCTGGGAGGAGACACCCCTCCCGCTTGTCGCCCGTATCATGGAGATATCAGGGTTCGATGCGATCCCCATCCTCGATGCAGAGAGCAAGCTCCAGGGGATCATATCAGAGCGTGACCTGATCCGGCATTCTTCCATCGAGGACATGGTCGAAGTGAGTGATTTTTCGAACGGGACCGATGACGATGAATGGACCTGGGAGAGCATCCGGGACATGCACACCATCAGCTATGGTATCTCAAAGATCCAGCTCCCCGATAAACCGGTCAAGACCGCGATGGTCAGCAATGTCATCTCCGTGCCCCTGAATGCCGAGGTGAGCGAATGTGCGCTCAAGATGAAGCGGGGGAGGGTTGACCAGCTCCCGGTCGTGAACGGTGACAAAAAACTGGTTGCCATGCTCTTTGACCGTGACCTCATCAGAGCAATGTGCCGTGCACCGGACAATAAAAACCTTTAAATTTTCGGATGACATTTAATTGTTGAAGCGCTTTTGTGAGATTTTTCCAGCGTTTTCCATGTTTTGGGGTGAATATATGAGTGAGCAATATCAGGAGCCCCTGAAGGGAACAACCACTGTCGGACTTGTCTTTGAAGACGGTGTCGTGCTTGCTACCGAGAAAAGGGCAACAATGGGGTACATGATCGCAAGCAAGAAAGCAAAAAAAGTGTACCAGATCGCAGACCGAATCGGGATGACCATTGCAGGGGGGGTGGGAGATGCCCAGCAGATCGCCCGGATCATGACCGTAGAGTGCAGTCTTTACAATATCAGGAGGGGGAGAGCGATGTCGGTCGCCGCCGCCTCAACTCTCCTCTCCAACATCCTGAACAACAACCGGTACTACCCCTTCTACGTCCAGCTCCTCGTGGGAGGAGTTGATGACTCCGGACCAGGCCTGTTCTCGGTGGATGCGATGGGTGGGGCAACGAAGGAAGAAGAGATCGTTGCGACAGGATCCGGATCTCCCATGGCATACGGGGTGCTCGAGGACCGGTTTACCAAGGGAATGAAAAGGAAAGACGCGATCTCGCTTGCAGTGAGAGCGGTCCGTGCTGCCATGAAAAGGGATGCAGGTTCGGGAGAAGGAGTGCACGTCGTCGTGATCACGAAGGACGAGTATTTCGAGGTCCCTGAAGACCAGCTCCCGAAAAACAGCGCTGCAGCGACGGCATAATACTTTTTTTTAGGACTGATTGGATGCTTATTGAAGATCGGCTGAAAGAACTGAAGAATAAGATCGATGAGAGAGTACCTGCGGGTATCACCGTCTCTGAAGTGGAGTTTGAAGGGCCCGAGCTGGTCATTTATACCGATGACCCCAAGCGGTTTGCCGATGAGGCCGACCTGATCAAGATCCTGGCGCGGGACCTGCGAAAGCGTATCGTTGTCAGGCCGAATGTGCTTGAGGATCCCGAACGGGCAATGCTTGAGATCCGTGAGGTGGTCGCAGAAAATGCAGGGATCACCGATATCTTCTTTGATGCAGATACCGGTGAGGTGCTCATCGAGGCTGAGAAACCAGGTGTCGTCATCGGCAAGAACGGTGCAACGCTCCGTGAGATCACGAAACATATCGGATGGACGCCCAAAGTCGTCAGGACCCCGCCGATCGAGAGTTCAACAGTAAAACAGGTCAGGCAGTTCCTGCGATCGGTGAATGAGGACCGGAAACAGTTTCTCCGGACCATCGGGCGGCGTATCCACCGCGATGTCACGAGCAAGGACGCATGGGTCCGGGTGACCATGCTCGGCTGCTGCAGGGAGGTAGGGAGGGCGGCATTCCTCCTCTCCACTCCCGAGAGCAGGATCCTGATCGACTGTGGAGAGAAACCTGACAACAGCACCAACAATGCTCCCTATCTCTATGTGCCGGAGATTCACCCCCTTTCACAACTGGATGCTGTCGTGCTCACTCATGCACACCTCGACCATTGTGCGCTGGTGCCCCTCCTGTACAAGTACGGATTTGACGGGCCCGTGTACAGCACCCCCCCCACGCGGGATCTGTCAGCGATGCTCCAGCTGGATTATCTGGACGTTGTCTCAAAGGAAGATCGGAAGATCCCGTACAGCTCAAACGATGTGAAGAGTTACATCAAGCATTCCATCACCCTCAATTACGGGAGCGTGACGGATATCGCTCCTGATATCAAGCTGACCTTCCACAATGCAGGCCATATCCTCGGGTCGGCGATCGCCCACTTCCACGTCGGAGACGGGCTCTATAATGTCGCGTTTACCGGTGACTTCAACTACAGCAAGAGCAGGCTCTTTAATCCTGCCACCAACCAGTTCCCGCGGCTCGAAGCGATCTTCATGGAGAGTACCTACGGGGGCAGCGGCGATCTTCAGCCGGCCCGTGCAGATGCCGAGGAGAAGCTGTACGAGACGATCGGAAACGTCATCTCCAGGGGTGGAAAAGTTATCATCCCGGCGTTTGCCGTGGGGCGATCCCAGGAGGTCATGCTTGCGCTGGAGGAGGGGATCAGGAGAGAGAAGATCCCGGCGGTCAGGATCTACCTCGACGGGATGATCCGGGAGGCCACGGCAATCCACACGACCTACCCGGAGTACCTGAACAGTGAACTCCGCAACCAGATCTTCAAGGAAGGGTTGAACCCGTTCCTCGCTGAATGCTTTGTCCCTGTCGATTCATCGGATCTCCGTGAGAAGGTGATCAATGGGGATCCCTGCGTCATCATCACGACCAGCGGTATGCTGAACGGCGGGCCGGTCATGGAATACCTGAGCGGGCTCGCTTCCGATGAGAGGAATGCACTCGTCTTTGTCGGGTACCAGGCAGAAGGGACGATGGGGAGGCGTATCCAGAAAGGATGGAGGGAGATTCCTGTCGGGCGGAAGGGGACCATTGTCATCAACCTCGAGATCGTAACCATCGACGGGTTCTCCGGCCATTCGGACCGGAGGCAGCTGATCAACTATATCGGCCATGTCCAGCCCAAACCGGAAAAGATCTTCACGATTCATGGCGACGAGAACAATACGATCGATCTGGCAAGCTCGCTCTACAAGCGGTACCACATCGAGACTCATTCCCCGATGAACCTTGAGACATACCGCATGATCTGAAGCGATGCCATGAGAAACCGCTTCCCTCTCTTTTTAGGCGTTTTCACCATCATGGCACTGTCGAATGCGATCGTGCCGGAACTTGCGTCGTTCGGGGACAGTACGATCGCCCAGGGTACCATCTATTCTGCATACTTCCTCGGGGCGTTCCTTCTCGTCCTCCCGGCAGGCCTGATTGCTGACCGTGCAGGCGAACTGCCTCTCGTGAGGGGAGGTCTCCTGCTGACCATTGCTTCAGGGGTGCTCCTCACGCTTACCAGCTCCACTCTTCTGATCGTGGTGTTCCGTGTTATCGAGGGGATCGGGGCTGGGCTGTTCGTCCCGGCTGCCCTCTCCCTGATCAATTCACGGCCTGACCATGAGACCTCGAGCGGATATTTCATGGCGATGCTGAATATTGGTCTTGTCGCAGGGCTGATCGCCAGCGGCTGGCTTGTTGAGATGACCGGTGTTGGCGTGTCGGGCATCGCCACCTTCACCCTGATCGGGGCGATCCCCACCCTCGCGAGCATGGTCATGCAGCCAGGAGGGGGACAGCCACGCCCGGCCCGTGAACCGATCCGGAATACAGGGAGAAGGCTGCTTCGTGTGATACAGGAATACTTCTGGCTCTGGATCTCGACCATTGTGCTCCTCGGGATAACAGGGGCGCTCACCTCCCTCTATCCGGAATTCTCGGATCTCTCACCCGCCCTTGTCGGACTGGTCATAGCCGGGATGAGCACCGCCACTGCAATCGCCGTGATCGTGGTATCCCATGCCCACCTTCCCCCGATTCCGACAATAAAAGGAGCATCTCTTGCGATGGCGGCAGCCGTGCTCTGCGTCTTCTTCTCGCCTGTCTTTTTCATCCTGGTCGGCGCGATTGCAGGGGTGGTGATGATCGCCCAGCTGGCGTATCTTGCCGAGTCTGAGACCCGGCAGGGGGTGGTGATGGGACTGTTCAATGCGGCCAGTTACGGGGGAATGACGTTCCTTCCGGTCCTTGCAGGATTCATCGCGGAACTGACCACTTTTGTCCTGGCATTCGCCATCATCGCTCTTTCTGCGGTATTCGTAGCCTTTACCATCGGGAGGTGCCGGTGCCGCCTCGCTCCGGGAGCTGCCGGGGATCCTCCATCCACCTGACCCCGCATTTCATGGTGCTAGAAAGAGAAGTTTAGGCAGGAATGACAGGTTCAGAACATCCCGCCGGGCTATCACGGGAACGCGTAGTTGCCTTTCTCGATATTGGTACCAATTCGATCCGGCTGCTGATCGTCCGTCTCTTCCCCCACTGCACCTACCATGTTCTTTCCCGCCAGAAGGAGACGGTCAGGCTTGGCGATGGAGAGTTCGAGGAGGATCTCATTCGTGACGAGGCTATCGATCGGGCTGTCGGGGTCTGCCGGAATTTCACCTCCCTTGCCCGATCCTTCTCAGCCGATGAAGTGGTAGCGGTTGCCACGTCCGCGGCACGGGAGGCGCGGAACCGGAACGTGCTCCTGAACCGCCTGCGTCATGAAGCTGGGATCGATGTCCGGATCATCTCGGGAAGGGACGAAGCCCGGCTCATCTACATGGGGGTGGCAACCGGGATCCAGCTCGGGAAGAAACAGGCGGTCTTCATCGACATCGGGGGGGGTTCCACAGAGATCGCCATAGGAGGGCAGCATACCTCCTGCCACCTCGAAAGCCTGCTCTTGGGATCGATCCGGCTCACCAACCTCTTCTTCTCCCGCGATGACGAGAAGCCGGTCACAAAAAAGAAGTACGCACGCATCCGGGATCATGTGAGGGAGGTGATCGCCCCGGCTTTACCAGGGCTCTCCTCCCACCAGTTCGACATTGCCATCGGCAGCTCGGGCACCATCATCAACCTTTCAGAGATTGCCATGAAAACCGGGGAGGGAATAACCACCCCTGAGACCGGGCTTTCCCGGTCAGAGCTGGCACGGGTAGCCGGTCTCCTCTGCTCCCTCCCCCTCCCTGCCAGGAGGAACGTCCCGGGTATCAACCCGGAACGGGGGGATATCATCATCTGCGGCGCCGCCATCCTTGAAACCCTGATGGAGGCCCTCTCCATCGACCGGATCTTCTCCACCCAGAGAGGGTTGCAGGATGGTCTTCTTGCAGATTACCTCACACGGATGGAGGAGATCCCCCTGATCGACAGCGTATCCCCGCGGGAACGAAGCGTCCTCCAGCTCGCCCGCTCCTGCGGTATCAATGAGCATCATGCACGAACCGTTGCACGCCTCGCCCAGGAGCTGTTCTCCAGCGGAAAGCAGTGCGGGTTGCATGCATATTCCAGCCCCGAGGAGGAACTCCTTGTCTATGCCACGTTCCTCCATGACGTGGGATCCTTCATCTCCTACCACAATCACCACATCCACTCCTATTACGTGATCAGGAACACCGATATCCCTGGTTTTCTCCCCCGGGAACTCCTCATGATGGCGTTCATCGCCCGCTATCACCGGAAGAAGCCGCCAAAAAAGAGGACGTTGGCGGTACTTCCCCTCGAGCCAGGAGATCGGGAGCGGATCAGGGTCCTCTCGGCCCTGCTCCGGATGGCGGAGAGTCTTGACCGGAGCCATGCCGGGCTGATCCGGCATGCAAGGTTCCTCTCCACCAGTCCGACAGGTGCTGTGCTCGAGATCACTGCCGTCGGCGAGTGCCAGCTTGAACTGTCGGGGATCGAGAACGAGGCCGATCATTTCGAACGCGTGTTTGGAAAGACACTCATCACGAGAATGGTCACTGCCGATCTTGAAGAACTGCACGAATGGACCGGGAACTATCCCACCCTGCTCACGCACCCGGGGTAGACGAAGTCAGGAATACCGGAGGGGGGGGCAAGCCAGTACAGCGGCATTGCACCATGCGGGAGGGGCCATTCCGGGAAATCCCCTGGCGTTGTTCGGTTTTTTTCAGGGACGGAATGAGGAGGGGCACCTTATCCTGGTGCACCCTGTGTCCTTCTCCCGGTCATCCAGCGCTCGAAGAGCATGAGCCCGTATCCGACGGTTGCCAGGAGAATGATCGTCGCACCGGACGGAACGTTCATGGCATAGGACAGGAAGAGTCCCCCTATGGTGCATCCCGCAGCGGCCAGGACCGAGAGGCACATCATGGATCGCATACTCCCCGAATACTCGCGGGCGATGGCAGGCGGGATGGTGAGAAGGGCAATGACGAGGATAATTCCCACGACCCGGAGGAGGACAATCACGCTGAAGGCGATGAGCAGGAGGAGGAGGAGGAGGAGGGCTGTCACCGGGAGGTTCATCACACGGGCGTACTCCTCATCGAACGTGACTGCCACGAGCTGGTTGAACCCGGCGGTCACGATGAGGAGGATACCCAGTGCCAGGATACCCATGATGATCAGATCTTCTGAAGGGATCAGGAGAATATTGCCAAACAGGAACCCGAACAGTTCCGGTGCATAGCCCGGGGTCAGTGCAATAAAGAGGATCCCGGTCGCCATCCCCGCAGCCCATACCACGCCGGTCAGCGTCTCCATGTACTGCCCGAACTTCTCGCGGATGGTCCCAATGAGAAGGGCAATTGCGAGGGTGAATCCGGCAGCCCCGAGGAAAGGATCGACCCCGAGAAAATACCCCAGACCGACACCGCCGAACGCGGCGTGGGCAAGCCCCCCCGAGAGGGATACGAGGCGTTTGACGATCACAAATGAACCGATTATGCCACAGACGATGCTTGCTATAAGCCCGGCTGCCACAGCGTTCCTGAAAAATTCAAACCCCAGGATCGAAAGTATCATCCCACCCCCCCGTGATCACGGAAAACCCGGTGCGGGATCCCATGGGCGATCAGGTCAACGGGGCAGTGATATGCCGCGGTGAGCATATCCTCCGATATCTCGCTGGTGTCATGGGTGAAGATCTTACCGTTGAGGCAGGCTACCCTCGTGACATTGGTGGAGATGGCACCGATGTCGTGCGTGACCAGAAGGACGGTCATCTCATCCTTGAGGGCTTTGAGCATGTCGAACAACTGCATCTCGGTGGGCATGTCGACATACACCATGGGCTCATCGAGGATGAGCAGGTCCGGTTCGCCGACAAGGGCGCGGGCTATGATTGCCCGCTGCTGCTCACCCCCGGAGAGGTCGCAGATCGGCCGGCGGGAGAGGTGAAGGATCGCGGTCCGTTCAAGCGCCCTCCTTGCGGCTTTCCGGTCTTTTTCGGAGAATCGCCTGACGAGGCCGGGAACAAGGCCGAGCCGTCCCGAAAGCACCATCTCCTCAACGGTGAGCGGGTAGCGGAAGTCGAACGTTCTGTACTGGGGGACGTACCCGATCCTGGTCCGGGCTTTCCGGGGGTCCGTCCCAAAGACCCGCACCGTTCCGGAGCTGGCAGGGAGAAGTCCGAGTATGACCTTGAGCAACGTGGTTTTTCCGCCGCCGTTGGGGCCTATCACTGCATACAGGTCTCCTTTTCGGACCTTCAGGTCGACCGCATCAAGCACCGTTCGTCCCGAGAGAAGGCAGGAGACCGATTCGAGTTCGATCACCGGGCCGTTCATCCCTGAACCGCCCCGGCAAACGCTTCTGCCACCCGTTCCATGTTGGCAAGGTAGTCCCCGGCCAGGGGATCAATGACCCTGACCGAGCCGCCTATCTCCCCGGCAATGGTCTCGGCTTGCCGGGTGCTCTCCTGGGCCTCGGCAAATACCACCCGGATCCCGTGTGATCGGGCAAGAAGTATGAACGAGGCAAGGTCTTTTGCCGTCGCTTCTTTGCCATCATTCTCGATTGCGACAATGTCGAGATGATAATCCCTCGCAAAATAGTCCCATGCCTGATGGGTGACGAGAATCATCCCTGGGTCATTCCGGGAGTACAGAGTATCGATCTCCTGATCGAGATCCTGCAGGCGGGAGATATATCCGTCACAGTTCCTTTTGTATACGTTTTCATTGGCAGGATCGACCTTGATCAGGGCATCCCTGGTGTTCTCCGACATGATCACGGCATTGCGGAGCGAGAGCCAGATGTGAGGATCGGGGCTCGGGTTCGCCTGGCCTGTCTCTCTTCCGAGATCTTCCCCCTGAACCAGGCTGGTTTCTCCTCCCTGGTCTGGGGAGAGGGGGGGGATACCCGTGCTGCTGTCAGCAACAACGAGGCCTGGGTTCATAGCCGTCAATCGTGATACAAGAGTATCCTCGATGGGAAGCAGCCCTGTCCCGATTGTCACGTACAGATCGGCCCCGGCAGCTCGTGCCACCAGCGCAGGCTCCGGCTCGTAGGTATGGGGATCTGATCCGGGGGGCACCATCACCACCACCTCGACTCGCTCGCCCCCTATCTCCCGCACCATCTCTTCCTGGGGAGGGATGGTGACCGCAACACTGATCTGTTCTCCGGGATCGTTCCTGGCGATACCGTTGCATCCGGCAGCCAGGACGAGGAGAACCAGGGCCAGGGCCATCACCCCGCTCCGCGGTATCATGGAAGCACCCTTTTTTTGCATATCAGCTCACATTTTCATGCAGCCCATGAAAGGTTCCTGAAAGGCAGAGCGGATCATGGCAGATCTCCCCGCAGAATCCCCTGGTGGGATGACCAAGGGCCCGGCATATTTTATTGACCGCCTCCCTTGAGAGATAGCACTCCATCCTGGAGGCCTCGGTGCAGGCCTCCTCCTCGGAGAGGCCGTAATGGGAGAGAACAAGGCCAAGGATCCGGTGCCTCCTCACGAGAAACGCCCCGTATTTCCTCCCGAAATCCGTCAGGATAACCCTTCCATACGGCTCATGCTCGACGTACCCCTCCCGGGTAAGGTCGGTGATGGTCCGGGTGACGGTGGATGGATCGACCTCGAAATAGCCCGCGATGCCGGATATCTTCACGCTGCCGCCCTGGAGGGAGAGGTACTTCAGATAGGCGGCTTTGCCGGGGGAGAGCTCAAGGCCGGTGAAAGGGATCATCCCCTAGAGTTGTGCGGGCTATCTCATCAAATTTTGGGGAGATACCAAAAAATTCACCACCATACCGGCTGGATATGGCTCCTTGCCGCCGGGGTGGCTTCCCTTCCCTGCGGGGTACGCTTGATAAATCCTGACTGGATGAGGTACGGCTCATAGACCTCCTCGATCGTGCGCACATCCTCCCCGATCGAGATGGCTATCGTCTTGATCCCGACGGGCCCTCCTCCAAAATCCTCGACGATTACCCTGAGGATCCGCCGGTCAGTTTCATCGAGCCCGTTCCGGTCCACTCCGAGCATGGTGAGCGCCTGATCGGCAAGATCCTCATCGATCCTGCCGTCACCCCTGACCAGGGCGTAATCCCCCACCCTTCGCAGAAGGCGGTTTGCTATCCGGGGAGTGCCGCGGCTCCGTGCAGCGATCTCCCGTGAGCCGCTCTCCGTGATCGGGAGTGCCAGGATCCGTGCACTCCTCCTGACAATCGCTGCCAGCTCTTCGCAGGAATACGCATTCAGCCGGAAGATCATGCCGAACCGGTCCCGGAACGGCGAACCGAGCTGCCCGACCCGTGTCGTCGCCCCGATCAGGGTGAACGGGGCCAGATCGATCCGAATCGAGCGGGCGCTGGGCCCCTCACCGATCATCACATCGATCCGGAAGTCCTCCATGGCAGGATACAGGATCTCTTCGACAACCGTGGGGAGACGGTGGATCTCGTCGATGAAAAGGAGGTCCCCTTCAGAGACGAGGGTGAGGATCGCAGCAAGATCCCCGGCCTTCTCAAGGACCGGGCCGCTGGTGCAGTGGATAGCTGACCCCATCTCCCGGGCAATGATATGGGCAAGAGTGGTCTTCCCGAGACCTGGAGGGCCCGAGAAGAGCACATGGTCGAGCGGGACCCCCCGCTTCTTTGCGGCAGCAATGGCAATCGACAGCGATTCCCTCAGTTGCGCTTGCCCGATGAATTCGGGGAGCGTTTCAGGCCTGATCCCCTCCTCATCCCGGTCCTCCTCTTTCATCGTGGCAGCGATGAGCGCCTCTTCCCTCATGATCCCTCCCGGAGAAGAGAGAGCGCGGCCCGCACGACCGCTGCAACGTCAGAGGATCTGCTATTCCCGCGGAGCACGGCCTCAACAGAGGCGACAGCCTCCTTGTGCGAAAATCCCAGCGCTACAAGGGCACTCTCCGCATCCCTCCGGATGGGATCACCGCCTGACGGGAGACCGGTCACAAACAGCGCAGCCCGCTTCTTCATCTTGTCCCCGAGCTCCAGGATGAGACGCTTTGCATTCTTGGATCCGATCCCGGAGATCTTCGAGAGGACAGCCTCATCACCATCAAGGATTGCACCGGCCAGATCAGGGATGCTGATCTGGGAGAGGATTCGCAAGGCAAGGGCAGGTCCCACCCGGTTGACCTGGATCAGGAGGAGAAACATCTCCACCTCTGACCGGGTGAGAAACCCATAGAGCAGAGGTTCACCGTCACGGACGGCAAGATGGGTATGGATCTTTACGGGCGTGACGGTGCCGGCAAGGTCCCTGACCGCCGCATCCGTCATGGTGACTTCAAAGCCTACCCCATGCACATCGATGACCACCGTGTTCTCACCGCACCAGAGGACCGTGCCGGAGAGGAGGGAGATCATGGTTCCCTCACTACGTGGAGATGGCACAGGGCCAAGCAGAGACCGTCAGCCACATCGTCTGGTTTTGGTATCCCGGGGAGGGCGAGGAGACGGCAGATCATCTCCTGCATCTGTCGCTTGTCTGCCCTCCCCGAACCGGTGATCGCCAGTTTCACCTGGTTTGGGGTATACTCGGCGACCTTCACCCGGTGCTGCTCTGCTGCAAGCAGGATCACCCCCCTCACTTCGGCAACCCCCAGCGCTGAAGTCACGTTCTTTGAAAAAAAGAGTTTCTCGAGGGCGATCCACCCGGGGTGATGCTCCGATATCAGGCTGCAGACCCGGTTGAAAATCTCTTCCAGCCGCTGGGGGGTCGTGCTGTCCTTTCCCGAAGTCCTGATGCAGTCATACGCAAGAACGGTCTTCACCCTCCCGTCCCTGGACTCAAGGACGCCATATCCCACGGTGGCGAGACCCGGATCGATCCCGAGTACGATCATGTCGCCTTCCTGCATTTGGGCTGCAATAAGAGTGATTGTGCGTTTCAAAAACATATCCTTTTGCCATTCAGGAAAACTGGCGTTATGCGGGCAATTCTGCACGACCGGCAGGTGCTGGAGGGCCCGTGCACAGCGCCCGGAACAGTACCGGGAGGGGCATGACGGCACACAGGATGGTTGACGTTCCATGACGGGTTCAGTTCCCATGACGGGTTCAGTGCTCTCAATTCACTCCGTCGGATATTACCGCCATTCCCGGATGGGGTGACAGGGGAAATGGCGTGAATGAACAGGGCTCTCCAGTGCGGCATGGCACGTCAGCATCCCTCCATGTTCCCTCTCAATCGTGAGACTGTCTTGATCCCACTGGCGGTAAGGAACATGAAACCTTATAAGAACGGCTATTCTTTGAAAGGAGCCTTCCAGGTGGGCATATCTGTTGGTTGCTGACACTTCCGGACTTTTTTTGAGCCTCACCGTGCTCCCCTGTTCAGGGAGACTGCTGCAGGAATCGCTCCCAGAGCAGGAGGAACTTCCGGTATCGGGCATTCCGCTCGTTCTTCCTGTCTTCAAGCAGGGCGATCAGCCCCGGGTCACCTGGCTTTGTTCCGAAATCTCCTTCCCTGGAAAGCCACGCTCCTTCCAGTGTTTCGATCCAGACATCGCAGTCATGCATCATCCCGAGGATCTCCTGGAGCTTCCGCACCACCTTGATCGTTTCCTTGTACCTGCCGCCACATGCCTCGTCAAAGATCTCCAGGGTGTACCGGTATTTTTTTGCTGCTATCCGCATCGCATGATGGGCTTTTACAGCCTCCGGATCCCTGGCAGAAGGATCGAACGCGATAAGTGCTGCATACCGCCTCGTTGTCTCACGGGCTGCCCGTTTACGGATGCTGGTGCGGGATGTGCGCACGGTAGTGGCAGTACGAATTGCTGACGGGAGGTCAGAAAAGACACCCGTATCCGAGAAGAGACGTGCAATTGCATCGATCTCGGGCTGGATGGCTGCCCGCTGTGACGTGAGTGTTCTCATGAGCGCTGAAAATCCGGAATCGGAGTGATTCTCTTCCTGGAATGGTGGTTTTGTGCATCCAGAAGGATACCCGTTCCTCATGTATTCCCCGAGAAATGCAATCTGGACATCCAGATCGCGGGCCCTTCCAAGGGATCTCGTGATCGTCTTCACGGCACGAAACCACCTGCGATAGGCCTTTTTCGGGAGGCAGGAGGAGAAGAGTGGCAGTGCAGCACGCAGGCGGCGTGAGGCAACCCTCATCCGGTGGATATGGGTGGCATCGTCCCCGGCCTGTGCCCCTCTCACCTCCTTTTTCAGGGACATAAATCCCTTCCTGATACGCTCCATCCCATAGGGGCAGAAGGGATTGCTGCCTGGATCAGGTCTTTTTGGCCGCATTCCTCTTCTCTTCCTCCCATCCGTTTCTGGTGATCAGGCACCATTCCTGGGCATTCAGGAGCGGCTTTTCCGGTTCGGGCAGCAGGGGGGTATAGGTTCCATCCGGTTGAAGCACCCGGTTCTTGACATTATCACCAAGATGCACGGGAATGATCGTCTTCACCAGCCATGCCGCAAGGCCCCGGTCCCTGACCGGGAAAAGGATCTCAACCCTCCGGTCAAGATTCCGTGGCATCAGGTCCGCTGATCCGAGCAGCACCTCCTCCTCCCCCCCATTCCGGAAATAATACAGGCGGGCATGTTCAAGGAACCTGCCCACGAGCGAGGTGACGGTGATCGTTTCACTCACCCCGCTGATGCCAGGCCGCAGGCAGCAGATGCCCCGGACCTGGAGCATGACCCGGACTCCTGCCTCTGAAGCCCGGTAGAGGGCGACTATACAGTCCCGGTCAACGAGAGCATTCATCTTGAATATGATGCATCCGTCACCATGCTCGCGGTGACGCTCGGTCTCCCGCTCGATCCGGGAGAGGATCCCCTGGCGGAGGGCATGAGGCGCAACGAGCAGTCTCCGGTATTCCAGCAGTGTTGCACCCCCGGTCAGGCTATTGAACAGGTCAGCAGCATCGGCACCGACAGCGGGATCGGCGGTGAACATGCCGAGGTCCGTGTACACCCTGGCAGATCCGGCGTTATAATTCCCGGTGCTCAGGTGGACATAGGTACGGAGGCCGTCCTGCTCACGCCGTACGATCATGCAGATCTTGGCATGCACTTTGAGCCCGGGAAGGCCATAGACGACATGTACCCCTGCTCTCTCAAGTGCCCGTGCCCAACCGATATTGTTCTCCTCGTCAAACCGGGCCTTGAGCTCGATCAAGGCTGCCACCACCTTGCCATTCTCCCGGGCTTCAAGAAGGGCATCGACGATCGGTGAATTTTTCCCGACCCGGTAGAGCGTGATCTTGATGGCGAGCACGGCCGGATCAGTGGCTGCCTGACGGAGCAGAGTGATGACCGGGGTGAAGCTCTCGTAGGGGTGGAGCAGGAGCTCATCCCTGTCGCGGATATGGGAGAATATCCCGTCATTCTCCCCAAGGCCATGCGGGACTGCCGGGATGAAGGGGGGATCCTTCAGGTCAGGACGATCCAGCCCGGTCAGCTCCATCAGGTCTGCCATTCCAAGGGGAGCGCTCACCCGGTAAAACATCCCCGGATTGATCCCAAGCTTCCTCCCGATGATCCCGCTGGCAGAGGCGGGCATTTCAGGGGTGATCTCAATCCGGACCGGGGACCCTGTCCTCCGCATGCCGATACTCTCTTCGACCGCAGTGAGAAGATCTGATGCCTCGTCCTCCTCGATCTCGAGGTCCGCATCACGGGTAATCCTGAAGGGATACGCTCCCCTGACGATGCAGCCGGGGAAGAGCAGATCGAGGTTTTCTGCGATGAGATCCTCGAGAAACACCATCCGTATCCCGTCTTTCGGAACACGTTCCCGGGCCTGGTCAGGGACCCGGATCAAACGGGGAAAGAGGTCGGTGGGGACCTTGACCCGGGCAAAGTTATCCTTTCCTCGCGGGGAGTAGTTCAGAATGACTGCCAGGTTGAGTGAAAGGTTCGAGATAAAGGGGAAGGGATGGGATGGGTCCAGGGCAAGGGGCGTGAGGACGGGAAATACTTCACGCTGGAAATAGTCGCGGAGCGCTGCACTGTCATCCGGGGGGAGGTCCCCGCAGGAGACGATGTGGATCCCTGCCTCCTGCAGAGCCGGGATGAGTTCCTTTCCCCAGAGGTCGGACTGCTGTGCAAGCATTGGTTCAAGGATCCGGTGGATCTCTGCGAGCTGGTCCTGGGGGCTCATGCCATCAGGAGGAGGTTCACGCACCCCCCTTTCCAGCTGCCGCTGCAGTCCTGCGACCCTGATCATGAAGAATTCATCGAGGTTGTTGGAGAAGATGGAGACGAACTTGATCCGTTCGATGAGAGGGTGGACAGGGGCACAGGCTTCCGAAAGGACCCTCCGGTTGAATTCGAGCCAGGAGAGTTCGCGGTTGATGAAGAGAGAGGACGGATAAGACCGGCCTTTCGCGAAATCACCCGTCTTCCCGGAATCATCCGTCTTTTCCTGTCTGCCTGTTCCGCCCGCCATCCTCCTCACCGGGTTTCACATACTATTAGAGAAGGAAAATTTAAAACCATGCGGGAGAGCAGGGAGAGGACTTCCCGCCCGGGCAGGACGGGCGCGAATGCTCTCTTCCCGGGACCAGGTCCTCCCCCCGGGTTCATCCGCTATTTCTCCCTTTTCACCCTGCCGGTGCGGATACCGCAGATAGTGCGGAGGGCGGAGTGGGGGAACAATCCCTGCATTCCGATGGCTGAAAAATGCCCGGCCGCCACCATACCAAACAATTTTAGTAGTTATCTGACAATCTATCTTCTGCCGTGATTGACCATGGGATCTAATGACGACATCATGCATGAATTTGTAAGAAAGGAACTCAAGAAACTCTATCCCAGCGTTGACGGATGGCAGATCAGGCCAGCGGCAAAATCCGGAGGAAAAGAGCAGGGATTCATAGTGGCAAGGAGAATCCTTGGGAAATCAGAGGGTGCCCATGTGCTGGTCTCATTCGACCATGTCGTGACACCCGCTACCATTGATTCCCTTACGGCCATGGCACAGAACAACCCTGTCCCGGGTCTTGCATCCCCGAAAAAGATCCTCGTCATCCCGCAGAACACCAATGTGATGGTTGTTCCTTCAGAGGTTACTGTCCTCCCGATGCAGAGCTTTGCATGGGAGAACAAGGAGCTCGTCTGGCTCAAGAGAAGAAACCAGGTGAGCGAGAAGGCCTCCGCTGCAAAGCGTTCCTGAAAAAAGGAAAGCAGACCGACAAGACGACTAAAGACCCTCCCTTATTCTTTTTTCGAGCTGCTCGCGGTGGGAACCCAGCCAGTAGAGTTTCCTGCATCGCCTGCACCAGAAAAACCGGAGATCCTGTCTGTTTTTCGGGGCGTAAGCAGCGGACAAAACCTCCCCGATCTGTGCAGGCCGGAGGAGTTCGTTGCAGATCGAACACCGGTTCAGCCGGAGCTCCGGCTCGATGATGCCCAGGTTCACGAGCGCTCTGAGCTGGTCGATGACATCGTCTCCAGCGACAAGGACTGCCCCTTCCCCTGCACGCCTCGCAAGCTCCCTGTCCCTGGTCAGCAGGATCCGCCCCTTCCGCTCCGCAGACCGGATCAGGAGCGTATCCTCCCGGGGATTTCCCTCTGCCATGGAACTGGCACTCTCGGCATCGTATCCCATGAACCGCAGGTAGCGACAGAGGGTGCCAAGCATCCTGTCCACCAGGAATGAGGGGGGATCCGGGCGGTCAGGCCGTTCTGTCGACATAAGGGATCACTGCACCGCATTGGGTGCACTGCTTTCCTGACAGGTTCCTGAAGGCAGATGCGAATCCCTGCCGCTCGATCAGGAGTGCCCCGCAGACCGGGCAGTACGTGTTCTCGAACCGGTGCGGGAAGACATTGCCAAGGTAGGGAAAATGGAGCCCGAGTTCCCTGGCCTGCCGGTAGATCCTCTCAAGAACGGCGAGCGGGGTCGGTCCCGGCTCACGCATCTGGTAGTCCGGGTGATACCTGGTGAAGTGGACAGGGGTGTCCGGTCCCAGGTATTCGATGATCCATCGGATGAGAGCCCCGGTCTCATCGGGTGAATCGTTCAGCCCGGGGATGACAAGGGTGACCACCTCGATGTGCATGCCAAGCTCCCGGGCAAGCGCGGCCGCATCGAGAACCGGCTGGAGTTTGGCCCCGCAGACCTTCCGGTAGAATGCATCGGAAAAGGCCTTGATGTCCACCCTGAACGCATCGAGAACGGGCCTGATCTCCCTGAGTGCCTCCTCGGTGATATACCCGTTTGTCACGTATACCGTCCCGAGGCCCTGCTGTTTTGCGAGGAGTCCCATCTCAAGGGGATATTCATGCCAGATGGTCGGTTCGTTGTAGGTCCAGGAGATGCTTGCGCACTGGGCAGAGAGGGCTCTTTGCACCCCTTCCTTGGGGGGCAGATCGGCAAGGATCGTCTCGTATCCCTGCCGCGAGATGTGCCAGTTCTGGCAATGCTCACACCGGAAATTGCACCCGACGCTGCCGAGTGAATACGAGAGCGTCCCGGGCAGGTAATGGTACAGGGGTTTCTTCTCGATGGGATCGATCGCCTCCGCACTCACCCTGCCAAACGTGGTTGCGTAGAGGACCCCGTTCCGGTTCACCCGGACCCCGCAGATCCCGTGCTTCCCGTCATTGATATGGCACCGGTGGCTGCAGAGGGAGCAGACCACCTCGAGATCGTCCCCTTTCCGGTACTGCCGCGCTTCGTGCCAGTTTTCCATCAGAGGAGATAACCGGGGAGGTACAAGATAAACATACCGGTGTCAGGAGGCCCTTTATCGCTGATCACTCCCCGTTGTTCCGGGGAGGTTCATCCTCCTCTACGACAAAGGAGCCATAGTAGCCGCACTGTTTGCACCGGTATACCTCACCGATACACCCGCCGGCTACCCTGTAGATCTCGATACTCCTGCAGACCGGGCAGCGGATCATCTTCAACAATTATATGTAGCGTATAAAGAAACCATTGGGTGCATGAAGAAGGTCGTTCTCTCGCTGGGCGGATCCGTGCTCATCCCTGCCCTTGAAGAGCACCGGATAGCCCGCTACGCTACGGTGCTGCAGGAGATCGCCGGGTATGTCCGGTTGTATGTGGTGGTCGGAGGCGGCGGGGAGGCCCGGAGATACATCACGGCAGCACGGGAGATCGGCTGCTCCGAGGCCCTGGCTGATGAGATCGGGGTTGCGGTCACCAGGCTGAATGCGATGCTGCTTGCCGGTGCGCTCGGTGAGGCGGCCTGCCCCCTCATTGCGGAAAGCCAGGCCGAGGCGATGGCCTACGGGGCAGGAGACAAGATCGTCCTGATGGGCGGGGTCACCCCTGCCCAGACCACGGATGCGGTGGCTGCAGTCCTAGCAGAGCGGTGCGGGGCAGACCTGATGGTCAACCTCACTTCGGTGGACGGCATTTACACCGCGGATCCCAGGACCGATCCGACAGCCGAACGGCTCGACCAGCTCACTCCCGAACGGCTGCTGGAGATCGTGGGGACCGGATCGCTCAAGGCAGGGGCGAACACGGTGATCGATATGATCGCCGCAAAGGTGATCCAGCGCTCGGGCATCCCGCTGCTCGTCATTGATGGCCGCGACCCGGGCAACCTGTCGCGTGCGCTCCTTTCAGGCACCTATTCCGGGAGCCTGGTCACCAGGGGTGGCGAGAGGCCGCTGCCTGTCAGGGGAACCTGAACGGGACAGGTAACTATTTTTGGGTGTCTGACCAACCATCCTCCTCATATCAGGGGTAGTAGGGTAGCCTGGTCCATCCTAGAGCGTTTGGGACGCTTTGACGGCAGTTCGAATCTGCCCTACCCCATCTCCTTCTCTCAATCGTGCCCATTTTATGGATCACGGCACCACCTGTTCTGCATGGACAGGAAGAACGCCCGCCGGATCCTTGCCATCCTTGCCGGCCGGTACCCGGACCGGTGGGCCCGGGAACGGTATGCAGCATCCCCCTTTGAGGTGCTGATCACGACCATCCTTTCTGCACAGACCACGGACAAGTCGGTGGATGCCATCAGGGATGAGCTCTTCTCCCGGTTTCCCGGCCCGCAATCCCTGGCAACCGCCGATATCGCTGAGGTTGAGGAGATCATTCATAGCACCGGGTTCTTCCACATGAAGGCCAAACACATCATTGCCGCTTCACGCACCCTCGTCGATAAGTTCTCCGGGGTGGTCCCTGATACCATGGAGGATCTCCTGACCATTCCCGGGGTGGGGAGGAAAACGGCGAATATCGTGCTCTACCATGCCTTCGGAAAGAACGAAGGGGTGGCGGTGGACACCCACGTGTTCAGGCTCGCCGAAAGGCTTGGGTTTTCCGACTCCCGGAATGCTGACGGTATTGAGAGGGACCTGATGCGCCTGTTCCCGGAGAAGGACTGGGGGGTCCTCACCGACATCCTCATCTCGCATGGCAGGGCGGTCTGTATGGCCAGAAAACCGGCCTGCCCGGTCTGCCCGGTCTCCCCCCTCTGCAAGTACTACCTGGAAAAGGAGAGAGGAAAAGCATGAGAGAATCAGCCTTGAACTGATACAAGCGTCAAGGGAAGACTGACATCTCACAGGCGGCGATGGGGGGGGCGATCACCAGCGGGGGCCTTTGTTGTTTTCTATTCACAATATCAGAACAGGTTCACGATATAAAAGATACCGGAGAAGAACAGGTAGCCCATGAGTGCGCTTACCGGAATGGTGAGGACCCATGCCCACACAATCCGCCGGGCAACGCTCCACCGTACATACCCGCTTCCCTGCGTTGCACCAACACCCATGATCGATGAGGAGATGACATGGGTGGTGCTGACAGGGATTCCTGCAATGGAGGCTCCGATGATGGTTGCTGCCCCAGCTGTTTCAGCAGCGAATCCATCCACGGGTCTCAAGCGGGTGATATTGTAGCCCATTGTCTTGACAATACGCCATCCTCCCGTGAGAGTGCCCAATGCTATGGCACTGTAGGCAGCCAGAATGACCCATATCGGGACAGGGAGGTTGTTTGGATCCACTGCCGTGCCAAAATATCCGATACTGAAAAGGAGCGGGGTGATGATACCAATTGTTTTCTGGGCGTCGTTGGTCCCGTGGCTGAAACTGTAGGCAGCGGCAGAGAAGAGCTGCAGTCTCCTGAAATGGCGTTCAGCAACCATCCGCTGGGCACCTTTTGATATCCAGAGGACGCACGACATGAACAAGAATGCCACGATGAACCCGATGATGGGAGAGAGTACCATGAAGAGGATTACGGTGTCGATGGTTCCCATCTTGATCGCCGCCAATCCGCCCGCAGAGATACCTGCCCCAGCGAGAGCCCCGATCAGCGCGTGAGAAGAGGAGGTCGGAAGACCGGAATACCAGGTGATCAGGTTCCACCCTATCGCACCAAAGAGGGCGGCAAGGATGATATACGGGACGATCACGGGGGTAACATACCCGAGATTGATGATCTTGCTGATGGTGCTTGCGACCGCAACCCCGAAGAAGAAGGCCGCGATGAAGTTAAAAAAAGCGGCGAACACCACCGCCCTCTGCGGGGAAAGAACCTTCGTGGAGATGACGGTTGATATCGAGTTGGCCGAGTCATGGAATCCGTTCGTAAAATCGAATATCAGGGCGATGAGGATGATGATCGCGATAATATCCGGAGTCGGGACCAGCATGGATCAGCACGCTCCCGGCACCACAGGAATAAGAACCACACCGGCAATTCGTCCCATGGCTTTCATCGGCAGGTGCCACCTCGTCAGGAATGCCGGATTGCAAGATCGGAAAGGATGTTTGCCACGTCCTCGCACTTGTCGGTCGCAATCTCCAGGTATTCGTAGATATCCTTGTACTTGATGATGTCGACGGCACCCTTTGTCTTGAAGAGATCTTTTATCGCATGGGCAAGGACGTCATCGGCGACGTTCTCAAGCCGGTTCACCTCGATGCAGCGCTTCTCGATCTGCATCGGGTCCTTGATCGACCGGATGCACTTGACCGCCTGCTCGATCTCAATCACCGAGAGCTGGATCAGCCTGATCAGCTCCCGCATGTACGAATCCACCTCGGTGATCTCGTAGTAGTCCATCTTCCTTGTCGTCGAATCGATGTAATCGAGCACGTCATCGAGCGATGAAGCAAGATGGGAGATCTCATCGGGCTGGAGGGGGGTTATGAAACTGATGTTCAGCTGCTCGTAGATCTCGTGGGTGATCTTGTCACCTTCATGCTCGAGCTGCTTGATCTGCTGGGCATAATTCTTCAGGTCCCCGAAATTGTCGGTGAGATCCACAAGCCGGTAGGACGCAAGCACCAGGACGGCAGATAAACGGTCGAAATGGTCAAAAAAGATGTCATCCTGCGGTATTATCCATTCCTTGAGGCCCACGAGTGATCGATGCTACATCATCCCACAGAGGTAAAAAAACTCCGATCTGAATTTGATAAGGCTGCCCGGGACCGAGCAGCGCAAACGAACAAAATGTGATGGACCGAGCGGGAATTGAACCCGCGGCCTCTTCCATGCCAAGGAAGCGATCTTCCTCTGATCTATCGGCCCGCTCCTAGTAATGTGGTCGCTCCTGGTTAAAAGAATTATTTATCGCGAGCCGGGTCGGTTGGAGCGCCAGCGCAATCCACTCCAGAGGAGTCCAGCCATCCCCGCTGCATCAGCGAACGCATGAGCCGTTCCCGTGCTGCAGAGAGCGGGGGGCGTTGCACGACCACTCCCTCCTTCAGGTAAGGAGAGAGGAGCGGGATTCCCTCCCCCGGCCCCGGCTGCCCGGCGGGGAGGAGGTGATGACGGCCATCCGGGAGCTCCCAGACCTGTTTCTCCCCGCTCTTCTTGCCCCGCTTTGCGGAGGGATTGCCCTCGATCGAGACGATATCCAGGGCAAAGTCGACTACCGGGGCATTGGCAATCGTTCCACCCACCCCGAACGCATCCACGAGATCCCGGTAGGCGATGATGTCATCGCGGGTCACCCCCCCGGAAAGGACCATCTTCACTTCGCGGTACCCTGCAGCGTCAAGCTCCCACCTGACCTCTTCGATGATCGCCCGCATGTTACCCCTCCTCGACCGGGGTGTATCCAGCCGCACTCCCTGCGCCCCTGATCGTGCCCCTGCAAGCGATTCCATCTTCTCGTCGCAGAACGTGTCACAGAGGAAGATCCGGGGGACATCCGGGTCGGCATACCGGTCAAAGGCAATGAATGCCTCGTTCGGGGAGGAGTAGCACATCACAAAGGAGTGGGGCATCGTGCCGGAGAGCGGGATCTCAGGGGGAGCGGTAGTATTCGAGACCGCGTCAACCCCTCCTACCCATGCGGCGCGTTCGACCATCGTGGCGATGGCCGGGTGCTGTCTCCGGGAGCCAAAGGAGTAGATCGCTCTCCCCCCGGAGATACACCGGAGCGAAGCGGCAGCGGTAGCTATACCGGAAGCATGGCAGAGGAATCCCAGTATCGCAGTTTCGTACCGGATGAAATCCTGGTAGTGCCCTTCGATCCTGAGCACTGGTTCTCCAGGATAGAAGATCGATCCCTCGTCCATTGCGTCGAGGCAGATCGGAATTCCCTCGAGTAGGGTGATGACATCATCGAGCCCGCAGAAGACCGCAAAGCCGTCAGGGAGCGAGGAGGCGGTCACCTCCATGGCCACCCGGGGATTTTTACCGGACTTGCGGAGGATCTCTTCGGTCCTGACAAAATAGATATCGGTGCATTGACCGCGCCTGATCGCGTCATCATCAACGATGGCAAACCTGCCCATGGAGAGGAGATCTGGAAGAGGGGGCTGATACAGCTTCCGGGACAGCCCTCCTGCGAAAAGACCGAAAATGATACATTCTGCATGCATCCTCACTATACTGACAACAGGTGAGTCGACGATGCTAGGAATTATCGGGGGCACAAGTCTCCTTTTTACCCGATTGCCTGACCTTGAACCAAGGGTGGTTTATACCCCGTTTGGAAATTCTGAAGTGCTTTGCGGTGAGTATGCACTGCTCATGCGGCACCAGCGGAACAAGCCCCCGCACCGGATCAATTTCCGGTCCCATCTTGCAGCGCTTGCCCTCTGCGGGGTTACGCACCTTGTCTCCATCGGGTCGGCAGGGACCCTGAAGCAGGAGATCCCTGAAGGATCCGTGGTGATCCCCTCCGATTACATGAGCATGGCACCCATCCCCTCCTTCCATGACCATGCGATCCATCATGTCCTCCCGGAGTTCTCTCCCGGCTTGTCCCGGCAGCTTGCAGCGCTCATCCCGGAAGCCCGGCACGGCGGGATCTATGTGCAGACCCCGGGACCACGCCTGGAGACCAGGGCCGAGGTTCGTGCCCTCGCTGCCAGTGCTGACCTGGTCGGCATGACCGTGGCGTCAGAAGCCACCCTTGCCCGGGAGCTCGGGATGGAGATTGCAGCGCTCTGCACCGTGGACAACTATGCCCATGGGATCGCCGATGAGAGCCCGACCTATGAACATCTCCTGAAACGGTCCGAGGAATGCAAGGACCGGACCGGAGACATGGTCAGGCGGATTATTGCGGGGCTGGCATGATGGGAGTACCACCTGAAGGGTTCCCTGATAAGCCGGGCTCGCTCCTGATCAGGGGAGCGCTCACGGAAAGGGGACCGGTTGACGTCTGCATCAGCAGGGAGGGATTCATCGTCGCCGCAGGACCGGATGCCGGCCGGACCTTCAGGGGCGAGGCGGACTCCGTCATCGAGGGAACAGGCAGGGTTCTCCTCCCCGGTCTTGTCAATACCCATACCCATGCTGCCATGACCCTTCTCCGAGGCTACGCCGATGACATGCCCCTGCAGCAGTGGCTCTCCGAAAAGATCTGGCCGCTGGAATCCCATCTCACCGGGGACGATGTCTACTGGGGAACGCGGCTTGCCTGCCTCGAGATGATCAAAACCGGCACCACAGCGTTCCATGACATGTACTTCTTCATGGAGGACGCTGCCCGGGCGGTAGAAGCAGCCGGGATACGGGCAGTGCTGACCTATGGGTTCATCGATCTTTTCAGCGAGGAGAGACGGGAGCAGGAGATCCGGGCAACCGAACGGTTTGTCGGTCATATCAAGGCCCTGGGAAATCCGCACATAAAGGCGTCGGTCGGGCCGCATGCCGTCTACACGGTCTCACAGGAAGGGCTCCGCTGGCTGGCAGAGTACAGCAGGGAGGAGGGGATCGGGATCCATATTCACCTTTCCGAGACCGAACAGGAGGTAGGGGATGCGGTGAAGGCGTGGGGGATGCGGCCTCCCGGGATCCTTGACCGGTGCGGCATCCTCACCCCGCGGACGGTGGCCGCCCACTGCTGCTGGCTTGACCAGGCGGAGTGCACCCTCCTGGGAGAACGGGGCGTCTCTGTCGCCTACAATCCTGCAAGCAACATGAAACTGGCCGTGAACCGGGCGATGCCCTACCACTGGCTCCGGGAGGCCGGGGTGAATGTCTCGCTCGGGACGGATGGGTGTTCTTCGAACAACAACCTCGATATGTTTGAGGAGATGAAAACCGGAGCCCTCCTCCAGAAATTTTACTGGAACTCCCCGACCCTCCTCCCAGCCACAGAGATGCTGGCGATGGCCACCAGCGGGGGAGCACGGGCACTCGGGATCGGGAGCGGCACCATCACTCCGGGCACTCCTGCTGACCTGCTACTCCTCGACCGGCATGCGCCCTGCAACACACCGATGCACCAGATCCCCTCCAATGCGGTCTATTCATGCAACGGATCGGCGGTAACAACGGTCATCTGCCAGGGGAGAGTACTGATGCTGGACCGGTACATCCCGGGGGAGGAGGAGGTGATCAGCAGGGCATCTGCCGTTGCTGCTGACCTCGTGAAGCGGAGCGGGACGGCATAGGAGAGAGAAGCCCTCTCGTCCCGGTTCCGGAAAAAAGGCGGGTATGGACCGAACCTGGAGGCCGGCGCCCGGGATGGCCAGGCCTGGAGGCGGGTAGTCTGTTTCAGGCCGTCTCGATCCGGGAGGCGTCTTCGAGCTGCAGCTCCCGGATTGAGAGTTCCCGCATCTTGAACTTCTGGATCTTTCCTGAAACGCTCATCGGGAACTCTTTGACGAATTTCACGTAGCGGGGAATCTTGTAGTGGGCTATCTTTCCCCGGCAGAACTCCTTGATCTCCTCCTCGGTGGTGCCGGCCTCCTCCGTCAGCATCACCCAGGCCATCAGCTCTTCCCCGTATTTTTCATCGGGGACCCCGATCACGTAGACATCGGCAATCTTCGGATGGTGGTGGAGGAACTCCTCGATCTCGCGGGGATAGATATTCTCCCCGCCCCTGATCACCATGTCCTTCAGCCTCCCGACAATCTTGACGTAGCCCTCTTCATCCATCGTCCCGAGATCCCCGGTATGGTTCCATCCGTTGGTATCAAGGGTGGCATGGGTAGCGCTCGGGTTGTTGTAGTAGCATTTCATAACGCAGTAGCCCCGGGCGCAGATCTCGCCGATCTCGCCACGCGGGACGATCTTCCCGCTCTTCGGGTCGACGATCTTCAGTTCGGTGTGGGGAAATACCCTTCCGACGGTTGAGACACGCCGCTCAACGGGATCTCTCGTGGTCGTCATGGTCACACCAGGGGAGGTCTCGGTCTGCCCGTAGACGATCACGATCTCGGACATGTTCATCTTCCGGTTCACCTCCTTCATCACCTCGATCGGGCAGGGAGAGCCGGCCATGATCCCGGTGCGGAGCGATTTCATTGAGTAGTTCGGAAAGTCAGGATGGGAGAGCTCGGCGATGAACATGGTCGGGACCCCGTGCAGGGCCGTGCACTGCTCCTGTTCGACCGTCTTCAACACATCCTCGGCACTGAAGGTAGGGGAGGGGATGACCATGGTAGACCCGTGCGTCATGCACGCGAGGTTTGAGAGGACCATCCCGAAACAATGGTAGAACGGGACCGGGATGCAGAGGCGGTCTTTTTCCGTAAAACCCATCCCTTCCCCGATGATGTACCCGTTGTTGAGGACACTGTGGTGGGTGAGCACGACCCCCTTGGGAAATCCTGTTGTCCCGCTCGTATACTGGATGTTGATGGGATCGTCGAAATCGAGCATCTCTCCCCTGGCAATAAGCTCGTCATCGCTGATCTTCTCCCCCTTCTTCATCAGGTCAGGCCAGGTATACATGCCATTGTAGGCGATATCCCCGAGAAAGACCACGTTTTTCAGGAACGGGAATTTTTCCGAGTTCAGTCTCCCGGGCCTGGCCTCCTGCGCATCAGGACAGGCTTCGTAGAACATCCCGATATAATCCGAGGTTTTAAACCGTCCCTGCAGAATCAGGGTCTGGATCTCGGCCTGCTTCAGAACATATTCCAGTTCATACGTCCGGTATGCCGGGTTGATATTCACCATGATGGCGCCGATCGTGGCTGTGGCAAACTGGACGGCGATCCATTCGGCATAATTCATTGCCCAGATTCCCACCCGGTCACCTTTCTCGACTCCCAGCGCCATCAGCCCCTTTGCGAGGCGATCGACCTGGGAGAGGAGCTCCCGATAGGTCCACCGGATATCCTGGTGGACCGAGACTACCGCTTCCGTGTCAGGATGGCGGGCAGCGACAGAAGAGAGCATTTCACCGAGAGTGAGACCAAGAAGGGGCTGGGTTGAGATACCGCAATCATAGCTCCGGGGATCCATCCTAACAAAAGAGGATTTTTCAGGATATATCACTACTGATTCCAATGCATAACCATTAAATCGGCACAATGCGACCTTAATACGGCCAAGGGGGTCGTGGCCTAGTCCGGAATGGCGACGGGCTCCAGCGGTCTTTCGCGTCGTGTGGATGATGAACAATGGGTCTCCTGATGAAAAGATGATGATCCGTTGGAGCACTGACGCATGTCGGAGAGACCCGTCGATCGTGAGTTCAAATCTCACCGACCCCATATTTTCCTGTTCCGCATTGCACGGTTTCCCATTCCTCTGACCCTGCTGTTCTGATCCCCAGGCATTCTCCTGGCGCTTTCCGTTCTTCTCCAGCCCAAACCATCCCGGATCCCAGGCACGCTCCGGTATATTCCTTTCAGGTATTCCAGGGGTATCCCCTTTACCCGGACATCCGCTCTTTAAAGGAGTGATATTTCCCGCGTCCCGGCATTGCTCCCTCTATCATCCTGCTCACCGATCCCCTTCTTTGGAGATTCTGACAGTCCATCCCTTTCATCCAGTGCCTCTCCCGCATCATTTCCCTCCCTTCCCGCGTCATTCCGCTCTGTAGGGGGCAATTCCCTGCCGCTCTGACCGTGTGTGCCCCGGATACCAGAGGGCTTTTTAAACCACTATCCCAAACCTAGTAGGCAGGAAAAGGGTATCCCATGTATCTTATCGGTGAAGCACTCGTAGGCGATGGTCCTGAACTTGCCCATATCGACCTTCTGATCGGCGACAAAGACGGGCCTGTCGGGACGGCGTTTGCAAACGCCCTCTCCCAGCTTTCTGCCGGCCACACGCCGCTCCTTGCCGTGGTCCGGCCAAACCTCCTCACAAAACCGGCGACGCTGGTCATCCCCAAGGTCACGCTGAAGAAAGATGTCCAGATCCGGGAGATGTTCGGCCCGGTCCAGGCCGCGGTGGCAAAAGCGGTCGCCGACTCGGTCGAGGAGGGAGTATTCCCAGACAGTGACATCGACTCGCTGGTGATCCTGGCGAGCATCTACCTTGGTCCCGGGGCGGCAGACTACAACCGGATCTACCGGTACAACTATGGCGCCATGAAACTGGCACTCCGGAGGGCCATGGAGGGATTCCCGGACAGAAAGACACTCCTCTACGAGAAGGACCGGTCGACCCATGCGGTCATGGGCTTCAAGGTCCAGCGGCTCTGGGACCCGCCCTATCTCCAGGTGGCACTCGATCTTGTTGACATGAACAAGGTCTCCTCTGTTCTTTCCGAGCTCCCTGAAAATGACCACCTTATCATTGAGGCAGGGACCCCGCTCATCAAGAAGTTCGGGCTTGAGATCATCCCGGAGATCAGGAAGTTCCGCCCGAATGCCTTTATCATCGCGGACATGAAGATCCTCGATACCGGGAACCTTGAGGCCCGGATGGCGGCAGATGCCTCTGCCGATGCCGTGGTCATCTCGGGGCTTGCACCCACCTCAACGCTCGAGAAGGCCATCGCCGAGGCGAAGAAGACCGGGATCTACTCGGTGATCGACATGCTGAATGTGCCCGACCCGGTCAAGGTCATAAAGGGCCTCAAGGTCAAGCCCGATATCGTGGAACTCCACCGGGCGATCGATGCCGAGGACACTGCCCATGCCTGGGGCAATATCCCTGCTCTTAAGAAGGCTGCAGGGGGGCGGCTCCTCGTCGCCACTGCCGGAGGTATCAGGGTCGATGTCGTGAAGGATGCGGTGAAGGCCGGGGCAGATATCATCGTAGTGGGCCGGGCGATCACTGCAAGCAAGGATATCCATACCGCTGCGGATCTCTTCCTCGAGCAGCTGAATCGCGAGGAGATCGACCAGTTCAGGGTTATGACCGATTTCTGATTTTTTTTCCCGTCCATTAAACTACCCCTCATCCACCTGATACTCTTTTTTCTCCAGCGATCCGGACTGCATGGGCGAATTACTGGTTTCTCCGGTCTATTTCAACGTTCCCGCCGGGGGCTTAATAAAGCATTAATAGTTTAACAAGCTACCCTTGACTGCTATGGAAGGATCAGTGACATTGAAGGTGAAGGTACGGACGTTTCCGAGCAAAGGCCGGGCCCGTGTCCATGAATCAGTCCTGCCGATGATCGGTGCGAAGGAGGGGGAGGCGCTCGTCCTCGCACAATATCCCACCGTCTGGGACAAGAAGACAAAGACCGTGGCTGTCACGGGCTACGGCGATGCGATGGTGGATAAAACAGTCATCATGATCTCCCCTGAAGATATGGCAGCCCTTGGTGCCGCGGAGGGCGACACCATATCCGTCATCCGGAAGATCACGTGGACGGAACAGATAACCGGGGCTGCAACAAAGGCAGGAGGAGCAGTCAAGGAGGGTGCAACCAAGGCAGGAGGAGCGGTTAAGGAGGGTGCAGCCAAGGCGGGCCAAGCCCTCGGGAAGAGCACGAAGGACATAGCAGAGAAAGTCACTCCGAAAAAGGGTGACAAGGAACTGTAACAGCCGGAGAGATGTCCGATGGCAGAGGAATTGATAGTTGCTGCAGCCTCTCCTTACTGGCGATGGTTCGAATCGGTGTTCTGGATACTCGTCCTGGTCCTCGTCCTTATTATCGCCTACTTCATCATCAAGGAGATCCGGCTGATGACCAATACCCGGCGCCTTGCCGAGATTGACCTTGAGAAGGAGAAACTCAACCTGATGAAGGCCGAGATGGCCCAGCGTGGGACCCCATTCTTCCGTGTCTCACCCGAGCAGATGAAGGAGATCCAGGTACTTGACGATGAGAATGCAGGCCTTGCAACCGATATCTTCGCGAAACACAGCATGGTTGACAAGCGGATCGAGCGGCTCGAGAACAAGGTGAAACTGACCAAGCTCGACCGGATGGTCGAGAAGATCAGGGACGAGGAGAGAAGAATAGGGTGATCATCATGTTTGAGCAGGCACCTTTTGAAACGGCTAAAAAATCCTCGTTCCGGGATTCTCTGGCAGCGATACCCGGATCGATTGAGTCACGACTTCCTACGATGGACAAAGGGCTCGACCGGTATTTCGATGCCCACATGTCAGCGATCATCAACGAATGGGGGCTCATCACCACCCATACCCTTGATGATCTCGACGACCGGCTGGACATGGTGACGACCGAGATCCGGAACCTTGAACGGGGCAGGGACGAGATAGAGAAGCGGGTTGCCGCCCTTGAGGCAGGAATCAGGGAGCTGGAGGTCGGATAATGGTCGGCATGGACAGCTACATGAACGCCTACCTGGACCGGAGGATGAAGAACCTCATCCAGGACTGGGATCTTGCGACACGGAATGACATCGGCGATTTCGAGAACCGGCTCCATTCTATCGAGGAGGCAACAAAGGAGATCGAGTCGTTCGAGACCAGTGCTGAAATTACGCTGGAGAACCTTGAACACCGGCTGCTGCAGCTGAAGGGGGCAATGCGATGACTCCCCTCGAGGCGGTTCTCATTATCATCGTCGTGGCCATCCTCCTGTTCCTGATCTACTATTACTGGAGGGGGGCAAAAGGGGAGGTGTCGCTCAGCCGGCCGATGGAGAGCAGGGTGGACGAGTATCTCGATCGCAGGTTCGAGCTGATGATCGAGGAGTGGTCCCTTGTCAGCCGTGCAAGACTCCAGTCATTCAGGCAGTCCAAGGACCAGGTCCTCCTGGCAAACGAGGAGAAGGTTGCCTCGCTGAAGGATTTTTCTGAGACGATGGAAAGCAGCCTGAAAACGCTCGAGGAGCGGCTGGATGCTCTGGAAAAAAAGACCTGGAAGAAGTGAGACAAAGGGATCCCGGAAGGATCCTGACCTGTTCTCCCGCGTCCGGAATGACGTCACCGTGATGAGAAAGCAGGGTGAGCCCCCTGAGAAAGATGCATCCTCTTTCTCCCGGTTCCACTGCGACCTCTGCAACAGCACGTATCCTTCCACCGGGCTGAAGCAGTGCACCCTGTGCGGGAGGTGGGCCTGCTCCACCTGCTGGACACAGGACTACTACATCTGCAATTCCTGCAATGGCATTCTGAAACTGCACCTCCTCCAGGGGCAGGAGAAGGGCAGGGCAAAAGAATAACCGGGGATACCCGGAATTCATCTCTGATGAGGGAAGTCATCTCTGCTGAGGGAGTACACTTCATTTTTATCCGTGGCCTGCCCCTTTCAGACCTGGCAGAACGGCTGGAAGGTACCACCTCCCCTGAAAGGCAATAACGAGGTGAAATCTTCTTGAAGAGGTGGTGTGGGCAAAAAAACCCGCCTGCCAGGGCAAACCTCCCTCTTGTTTCAATAGCAGGTAATCAGGTCAGGGGGGGCTTCATTCCTGTGGACCGGTCCCTTTTCCCTCGTCAGCGGGATCTCCTGCTGGAACATTGTTTCACCGCGGAAGGGGAGGCGCACGACCACAACAGGGTCCCAATGAAATAACATGATTTCCTTGAGGGCCACAAGCATAAAAGATGAAAATGCCAGAGGCATTTTCATATAAACCTCCTATGAGCCCCGATTTCGGGATACGGGCATAAATTATGAAAATTACGAAGTGATTTTCATTAAAAAAATGGAGATTTTCGGTTTTTCGCATCAAATGGTGAGGCTCTCACCCGGAGCAAGTATGTTCACCAGGATATCGGTGGTCCGTTGGAGGGCAGCCCTGAACAGTCCGGGATCCTGCCGGATTACCGGCCAGGTATCGTAGTGGATGGGGATGACCAATGGGGCACCGATGTACTGGGCCGCAATCATCGCCTCCTCGGGGCCCATGGTGAACCTACCGCCAATCGGGAGCAGGGCAACATCCGGGTGGCAGAGTTCGCCGATCAGCTTCATGTCCGAGAAGAGTGCGGTGTCCCCGGCATGATATACACGTTTTCCCTCCATCCCGATCACGAACCCTGCTGCACCGCCGCCATTGCACCCGATGCCTGCCTCTTCAATCCATGATGAATGGACCGCCTGCACCATGTGGAAGGCCACCCCCTCTACCGTGATGGTGCCGCCGATGTTCATCCCCTCGGCAGGGATCCCCTTCGATTTCAGGTATTTCGCCACCTCGTTGATGGCCACGGTGGGCAGTTTCAGATCAACGGCAACTCCCATGTGATCCGCATGCCCATGGGTGACGGCCACGATATCGGCGGGGGGTGGGGTCATCCCTTCGGGGAAAAAGGGATCGACCAGCACCGTCCTGGCTCCTTTCAGGAGGATGCAGGAATGTCCATAATAGGTGAGCTCCATGCTACAGTATCTGGGCTGATACTAATTGAAAAATGTGGCGGGAGGGGGCGGTATCCGAAAGAGGAAGGGGCGGGGTGATAATCCTGACAGGGATAGTGGGGGTGAGTGGTGTCTGTGATGAGAAAGGAGGCCTCATTGATTCCCTACCCATGATATTCCGGGGAGGGGTGCCTGGGGGGACGAGGGATTCTGCCAGTCCTGGGTAGTCCAGCGAATGGAGCCTGGGAAGGGAATCCCCTTGATTCCCTGGCGGGGGGATACCTCTATTGCACGTTTACGGGTTCCGATTCGATGAATGAGCAGGTCACTATGGTGATCCAGCAGGGAGTATGACAAGGAATCCAGTCCCTGCCGGAGCAGTGAAGTCTCAAGAGGCCTGCTGGCACAGAAATCCTGCCGGGGGCTTATCGCCAGCGTATCATGGCAGGAGATCAGTGTCATCGGGATGAAACGATAGTCAATCCCGGTATTTTCCAGGAATACCCTTTTACGACAGGCGGATTCAAGGGAACGAAGAGAAGAGATGTTCTCCTAGGAGACATCCACCATCTCTGCCTCGGTGATGTCGATAGAGTCCTCAAGCCCGTCTTTGGTTGCACTCTTGGTCATGACCTCGGAGAGGTCACGATCCTCCATGACGTCCTTTATCCGCTCAAGGTAGATGTCGATGGTGACATCGTCCCGCTGCTCGATCACATGCCGGTATTCGCGGAGCGTCGAGGGACTGACCCCCAGGTGATCGCTGATCTCCTTCATGGTCTTTCCCGAGTAGAGCAGCGACTCCATCTTTTCCCGGTCGAAAGGCATCTTGAAGTCGAGATCCCTGAACAGTTTCAGCCTGACCCGTGCCCGTGCAACGGTCTTGGACAGTTTCTCATCGCCCAGCTCACGGGCGATCTCGGTATCATTCTTTCCCGCATAGTAGGCAGATACCAGTTTTGCGAGCTGGATGGGGCGTAACTTGGTTTTAAAAAGGCCCTGTTCAAGGATCTCCCGCATCACGAGGGCGATCTCCCGCTCGACCGCTTCACGGTCACGCAGGGTGCCATGAATTTTCTTCATCGGCTCAACGATCTTGGTTTTCCCGGAAATGTTGGTAAAGAGCTGGAGCAGTTGAGTCTTTCTGGTGTCGTCCTGCATGAATTACCGAAATACATACCGGCCAATGTATTTAACACTATCTCTCTGAGCCGGATTCTTCAATAAGAAGGATTTTAAACTAAAATAGGCGTTAAGATAGGGTATTTTTTTTGTGCACCGGCTCCCAGCCAGATCACCCCTGCCGATCTTGGAATCGCACTCTGGGGGGGCATCATGGTTGCCCGCACTGGTACCACTCCCACTCTATGGTCCGGGATCCACACAGCTTTTTGATTCCGGGCAATGACATACATAAAGAGCCGTGATTGCCTTGAGTGATATCTATGAGAAGATAATTGATCTGGCAAAAAGGAGAGGTTTCATCTGGCCTACCTCTGAATGTTATGGTTCCGTGGCTGGTTTTATCGACTACGGGCCGCTTGGGTCGATGATGAAACGCAATATCGAAAATATCTGGAGGAAGTTCTACATCATCGGTGAAGGGTATTACGAGATCGAATGCCCGGTGATCGGACAGGAAGAGATCTATGTCGCTTCGGGGCATGTGAAAGGCTTTTCAGACAAGATGTGCCAGTGCCCCCACTGCAACGAGTACCTTCGCGCCGACCATGTTGCCGAAGGCCGCGGAATTGCGGGGGCATCGGCGATGAAGAGCGAGGCACTTGCATCAGCAATCGCCACCCTGCCCTGCCCCGCCTGCGAAGAGGTGCTTGGTCCGGTCGAGGTCTTCTCATTCAACCTCATGTTCCATACCACCATCGGACCGGGATCGCAGAGAACCGGGTATCTCCGGCCGGAGACGGCACAGGGGATCTTCACCGATTTTTCGCGGCTCCTCCGGTTTTACCGCGACAAGCTCCCGTTCGGAACGGTCCAGATTGGCAAGTCTTTCAGAAACGAGATCTCCCCGCGGCAGGGCATGATCCGTCTCCGGGAGTTTACCCAGGCAGAAGCAGAGATCTTCGTCCATCCCGGGCAGAAGAACCACCCCCGGTTCCAGCGCTATGCGGGATACGAGATGCCCCTCTTTTCCGCAAAGCAGCAGATGGCCGGGGCGGATCCCCTCGTGATGACCATGCGAGAAGCCGTGGACGGGGGAGTGGTTGCCAACGAATACGTCGCCTACTACCTGGCCCTGACGCATGACCTCCTCGTGCGGATCGGGGTCTCCCCCGACAAGCTCCGGTTCCGCCAGCATCTCCCCGATGAGCTCGCCCATTATGCGGAGGACTGCTGGGATGCCGAGGTCTTCTCGGGCAGGTTCGGCTGGGTTGAGACCGTTGGGATCGCCGATCGTACCGATTACGACCTCAGGGCACACGAAACACAGAGCGGGCAGCGGTTTTCCGTCTTCCTCCCCTATGAAGTCCCCCGGCGTATGAACCGGGTCCGCGTCATCCCCGACATGGGGGCGCTTGGGCCGCGGTTCAGGGGATCGGCAAAGGCGGTCGCCGATGCACTCACCTCCTGCATGCCCGGGCCTGACGGGATCACCCTGACCATCGACGGGAAGGAGGTGCTCATCACCCCGGATCTCTACGAGGTCCGCGAAGAGGTGGTGGAGGTCCCTGGAGAGGAGGTCACTCCCCACGTGATCGAGCCTTCGTACGGGATCGACCGGATGATCTACGGGGTGCTCGAGCACAGCTACCACGAGGAGATCGTAGACGAGGAGGAGCGGAGAGTACTCCGGATTCCGCCGGCCGTGGCACCGATCCAGGTCGCCGTCTTTCCCCTCATGAACAGGAACGGCCTTCCGGAGATCGCACTGGAGATCACCGATGCCCTGAAGACGAGGGGAATCCTCGCGGAGTTCGATGACTCCGGGGCAATCGGGAGGCGTTACCGGAGGCAGGACGAGGTGGGGACCCCCTTTGCCATCACCGTCGATTATGACACGAAGGAGGACCGGACGGTCACGATCAGGGACCGGGACAGCATGCGGCAGGTCAGGGTCGATGCCGGGAGGATCCCTGACCTTGTCCGGTCACTCATCGATCAGACCGTGAGCTTTTCCGAACTCTGAAGCCCATGTCCTGGATCACCCATCCGTACATCCGTACCGGGACCCTCGAGTCCCGGACGTACCAGCTCTCGATCGCCATGAGAGCGCTCGATGGCCATACGATGGTGGTGCTGCCGACCGGCCTTGGCAAGACGGCGATCGCCCTTATCGTCGCGGCCTCGCGGCTCTACAACGAGAAGGGAAAAGTGCTGATGCTGGCGCCGACAAAACCGCTGGTGGAGCAGCACTACCGGTTCTTCCGCCGGTTTATCGTGATCGACGGCAACGATCCTGAATGTGCCCTCTTTACCGGGGAGACCCCTCCTGACCAGCGGCGGGAGGAGTTCTCGCGTGCCAGGCTTGTCTTTGCCACCCCGCAGGTGATCAAAAACGATCTCCTTTCGGGGGCCTATACCCTCTCCGATGTCACCCTCCTCGTGGTCGATGAATGCCATCGTGCGGTGGGGAACTACGCATACGTATTCATTGCCTCAGTCTACCGGGAGACGGCCCGTTCACCGCTGCTCCTTGCCATGACCGCCTCCCCGGGGGGGCAGGAGATGAAAGTCGAGGAGGTCTGCCGTAACCTCGGGGTGACGATCGTGGAGACACGGACCGAACAGGACAGCGATGTGGCACCCTACATCCATGAACGGGAGATCCAGGTGATCGAGGTTGATCTTCCCCTCTCGCTGCAATCCGCGGTGGTGGATCTGAACGAGCTCCTGGATGCACGGATCGCTCTCATCCGCGAACTCGGCTTTGACCTCCCCAGGAGGCAGCAGCTCACGATGAGAGTGCTCAATGCCCTCAATGGCCAGATTCAGGAGCGGATACAGCAGAGGGATGCCGCCGGATACACTGCCGCATCCCTGTATGCAGAACTGATGAAACTCCGGCATGCTGTCTCGCTGGCCGAGTCCCAGGGAAGCGTGGTACTTGCCGGGTATATCCACCGGCTCTTTTCCGAGGGCTCGTCTGCAGGAGGTTCGAAGGCGGCAGCACGGCTGGTAAAGGATCCGGTATTTATCCGTCTCCTGGAACGGACCATGTCCTGGGAAACAGAACTCCACCCGAAACTGGAGATCCTCGCATCGGTGACACAGGACCAGCTCACCCGGTATCCGGGGAGCAGGATCATCATCTTTGCCACGTTCCGGGACATGGTCCAACAGATCGTGGAATACCTCGGGAAGAAGGGCATCCGTGCCGAGCGGTTTGTCGGCCAGGCTGCGAGAGATGCGGACCGCGGGCTCTCGCAGAAGAAGCAGATCGATTGCCTCAGGAGGTTCCGGGAAGGGGAATTCCCGGTGCTTGTTGCTACCTCGGTCGGAGAGGAGGGGCTTGATGTCCCCTCCACGGACCTGGTGATCTTCTACGAGGCAGTCCCCTCAGAGATCAGGAGTATCCAGCGGAAAGGCAGGACCGGCCGGAGCGGGAGCGGCAGGATCGTTGTGCTGGTCACGAAGGGTACCTCTGATGAGACCTACCGGTGGGTCAGCCAGTCACGCGAGCGTGCGATGATCAGCGGGATCAGGACGCTGGGTTCCCGGATGGAGGCAAGGGCCGGGGAGGACCAGACAGAACAGGCGGGGGAAAGGCCTATCCAGAAGAGGATCGGCGAGTTCATGCCGCAAGGTCCCGCAATCGTCGTGGACGACCGGGAGACCTCCTCGAAGGTGGTGGAACACCTGCATTCTCTTGGTGCATCCCTTTCCGTGCAGCGGCTCCCCTACGGCGATTACCTGGCAGGGGACCGCATCGTGGTGGAACGGAAGACCACCAGGGACTTTGTCGATACGCTCATTGAGCGGGACCTGTTTGGGCAACTCAAGGGATTGGCAGGGCATGCGCTCCGGCCAGTCCTGATCCTTGAAGGGGGTGACCTTTACAGCGAGCGGGATGTCAACCCGAATGCCCTCCGCGGTGCCCTTGCCGCCATTGCCATTGACCTGGGGATCACTCCCTTCTTCACCAGGGACCCGGAAGAGACGGCCCAGATGCTCATTGTCCTTGCACGAAGGGAGGAGGAGGGAGGGGAGCGGACCGGGCGGCTTCCGTTCAGGAAGGCATACCAGTCGGTCACCGAGGAGCAGGAACGGATCATCGGGTCGTTTCCCGAGATCGGGCTGAAGAATGCGAGGCTCCTCCTGGATCATTTCAGGACGATCCAGGCGATTGCCAATGCCAGTACCGAGGAGCTCGCAATGGTGAAGGGTATCGGGGAGAAAAGGGCGAAGCGGATCGCTGACCTGGTCAGAAAAGAGTATCGCTAGCGGAGCAGATCTTGTTCTCTGAACCGGATCCTGAGCCTCTACCGGAGCTGCTTCAGGGCTTTAATCCCGGATCTCACCGCGTTCGCGAGGATCAGCACCTGGGCGGGATCCCGCTCGTCCCGGATGCGCCGGCAGAGTTCGATGAGCGTCTCCTCCAGTGCTGCCGAAAGTGACGGGAAGGAGGGTGCAGTGCCCGCCGGGACCTCCTGATCGGCAGGAACAGGCAGCGGTGCAGCGGCGGGGGGAGGGGGATGTTGGCTGACTTCATCTTCACGGCATACCACACAGAGCGTCTCTCCCTTGATCTCAAAGAGGGGGCAGCCGCAGGCAGGGCAGCTCTTGGAGAGCATCTTCCCCCCTTTGAGGAGGTATCCGGCCATGATATCATCTTCGCGCTTCACAGGGGTGGGCATCCTCCATTCTCCTTTGTCCATAGTTGGTATGTGGCCAGATATCATGATTTCTCCTCCGGCCAAAAAAAGGTCCGCCCTACACTGTTGAGGACGGAAAAAAAGAAATTAAACCGCATTTTGTCTAAAAAAAGGTCACAGAATGACGATTACCAAACTTTATAAGTGGGATATTCGTATTAATAAGAGAAGAGTGGAGGGCCCCCTATGCCAAATCCCGAGAAAACAATCGATAACTGCATCCTGATGCTGCAACATATCATGGATGACAGCACCATCCCCCGGAATATCCGCCGGGTAGCCGATGAGACACGTCAGCTCCTTTTGAACCAGAGCAAGGGGACTGGGCTCCGGGCAGCCGAAGCCATCTCCAAGATCGATGAGATCAGTAACGACCCGAACATGCCGGTTCACGCACGGACGCGTATCTGGGAGCTGGTCTCCCAGCTTGAGACAATTCCCTTGGACTGATCGCAGAATACCCGCTTTTATGAAGATGGCCCCGCCATTTTCTTTTTTTGCTGGTTCTCAAATCGACTTCAGGTAATTCTCAAATCGACTTCAGGTAATTTCTTTCAGGAGAGGACCGTTCCTTCCGGAGAGGAACGCACCGGACCGGTCTCCCCTAATCGATGACGGACACGTACATCGTTCGTGATCTCCCCTTCCTGACGTCCAGCTCGAGCAGGACCACCTGCTGCCAGGTCCCGAGCAGGAGGTCATGGTCAGCCACCGGGAGGGAGAGGGAGGGGCCGACTATCGATGCCCTGACATGCGAACGGCCGTTCCCATCCCCCCAGCGGCGGTCATGGGCGTAGGGGATCGAGTCCGGCGCGATGGTCGACAGGGCACGGGAGAGATCGGCAAGGACGCCGGATTCGTACTCGATGGTCGTGAGTGCGGCAGTGGACCCTGCCACGAACACATGCGCGACCCCTTCGGGGATCCCGCTCCCGCGGACGATCTCCCGCACCTGGGGAGTGATATCGACGATATCCCCTTCATGTGACGTTGTCACCTGGATCTCTTTCCGGTACATATGAGAGTAATGGGATCCGGGGATCCCTTGAAGTGCTCCCCCATTCCTCCCCTGACTGAGCCCGGCACCCTGCAATCGCGGAGCGGATCGCAGGCGATGACGAGACAAATACGGGGTCACGCCATCCACCAGGGTATCGCCGGCAGGAATGAACAAGGATAGGCATTCCTTACCCATGAAAACGGAAGGGGTGACTGCGCATTGCCCGATCACCGTTCGGGAAACCCCGAAAAAAAGGCCGGCAGGAAGTACCTGGAGCGATGTATCAGCGCATTCAGCCGCGGTAAGAGAAGTGGGTCAGGGAAGATCGCTCATGGTTCAGGGGAGGCAGGGGGAGTCGGTTCCTTCTCACTGTCCGCCCCGTTCTGATCGTTCCCGTCAACATCGGCAGGGACGACCGCGATCCCGACGACCTTGTCGTTCTCCCCCAGGCGCATGATCCTGACCCCTTTTGTTCCCCGACCGATCACCCGTATCTCACTGACGGGAGTCCTGATGACGATACCGGACGCGGTCATGACGAGGATCTCATCGGACTGGGACACGGCGCAGGAAGCGATCACGACCGCATCACGGTCGAGCTGCATGTTCCGGACTCCCATCGTTCCCCTTCCATGCCCCCTGAACTCGTCAAACTCGGTCCTCTTGCCGAAACCGACATCCGAGAGGGTGAGGAGGTGGTCCTTCTCAAGAAGCGTCAGGGCAACGACGGTATCCCCGCCCCGCAGTTTCATCCCCCTGACTCCCTGGGCATTCCTCCCCACGGTCCTGATGGTCTCCTCATGGAACCGGAGGCTCTGACCGAACCGGCTGGTGAGGATGATCTCCTTTGTCCCGTCTGTCATGATCACATCGACCAGCTGGTCACCTCCCCGCAGCCTGATCGCATTGGTGCCGACCGATCGTGGATTCGAAAACTGGTCCAGGGGGATCTTGATGACCTGGCCGAGCCTGGTGGCAAAGAGGAGATGCTGATCCTCTGCAAACTCGCGGATAGGGATGACCGTGGTCACCACCTCGTCCTTGAGGTTGAGGAGGTTGACGATCGGCTTGCCTTTTGCCACCCGGGAGCTCTCGGGGATCTGGTATACCTTCAGCCAGTAGACCCGCCCGGTATTGGTGAAACAGAGGAGGTAATCCTTCATCCCGGCGACAAAGACGGAATCGACGACATCATCCTCCTTGATGGTCATGCCGGTGACGCCGTGGCCCCCCCTTCTCTGCTTCCGGTAGCTGTCGATGTCGGTACGCTTGATGTAGTTTGCGGTCGTGATGGAGACCAGCACCGTCTTGTCCTCGATCAGGTCCTCGGTCGAGAGTTCGCTCATGTCAAGCGCGATCTGGGTCCTCCTTGCGTCCCCGAACTTGGCGGCGATCTCATCAGTCTCGCGACGGATCTCAGCCCTGATGTTCGCCTCGCTTGCGAGGATGTCCTGGAGCCTCGCGATCTCGCCCTCCAGCCCGTGCTTTTCATCCAGTATCTTCTGCTGTTCGAGCGCAGCCAGCCGGCGAAGCTGCATCTGGAGGATCGCAGTTGCCTGTGGTTCAGAGAGCCCGAATGTGCTGATGAGGGCGGCCCGGGCGGTGTCAGCGGTATCGGAAGCACGGATGGTCGCGATGACCTCGTCGATCCGTGCGAGTGCCAGGAGCAGCCCGTCAAGGATATGGACCCGTTCCTGCGCTTTCTTGAGGTCGAACTCCGATCGTGCCCGGATCACCTGGACCCGGTGCCTGACAAATTCCTCGAGGAGACCGGTGAGGGTGAGGATCTTGGGCTGGTTATCGACGATGGCATAGTTGATCGCCCAGAAACTTGACTCGAGTGCGGTATGCTTGTAGAGGTTGTTCAGGATGACCGGGGCAATCGCCCCCTTCCGGAGTTCAAAGACCACCCGGATCCCTTCCTTGTCGGATTCGTCCCGGATATCGCTGATACCGTCGATCCGCTTCTCTTTGACCATATCGGCGATCGCGGTGATCCACTGTGCCTTGTTGACCTGGTAGGGGAGCTCGGTCACGATGATCCGGTCCCCGCGGCTGCCGCTTGCGGCCTCCTCGATATTCGCAACACCCCGGACGACGAGCCGGCCCTGGCCTGTCGCATAGACGTTCCTGGCCCCTTCAGTCCCCATCAGGACTCCTCCGGTCGGGAAATCGGGGCCCGGCATGACCCGTATGAATTCCTCCATGCCGGCTTCCGGGTTGTCGAGGTATACCCTGACCGCCCCGCAGACCTCCCGCAGGTTGTGGGGAGGCATCTTGGTGGCAAGCCCGACCGCGATCCCGTCTGAACCGTTCACGAGCAGGTTTGGTAACTTAGCCGGGAGAACGACCGGCTCTTCGAGCGATTCATCATAGTTCGGGACGAAGGGGACGGTCTCTTTCTCGATATCCTCAAGGAGTGTCTCGGCGTAAGGGGTGAGTCTCACCTCGGTGTACCGGCTTGCTGCCGCAGAATCACCATCGATTGACCCGAAGTTGCCCTGGCCGTGGACGAGCATGTGGCGGTAGGAGAAGGGCTGGGCCATCTTGACGATCGTGTCATAGATGGACGCATCACCGTGGGGATGGAACTTCCCCATCACCTCTCCCACAACACGGGCGCTCTTCTTCGTGGGCTTGTCGCTGGTATTCCCCATCTCCCACATTGCGTAGAGCGATCGGCGGTGAACGGGTTTCAGCCCGTCACGCACATCGGGGATGGCCCGACCGATGATGACACTCATCGCGTAATCGATATAGGAGGTCTTCATCTCGTGCTCGATGCTGACCGGCTCGACGCGGGGGGTGGGGGTATCGTCCGGTTTACCCGCCTCCTCAGATGTCAAGGTTCGTCACCTCTTTTGCATGCCGCTTGATGAAATCCTTCCGGGCTTCAACATCCTTGCCCATCAGGGTCTTGAAGATCTCATTTGCCTCCATGGCGTCCTCAATCGTGACCTGCTTGAAGATCCGTTGCTCCGGGTTCATGGTCGTATCCCAGAGCTGCTGGGCGTTCATCTCCCCAAGACCCTTGTACCGCTTGACCGAGACCCCCTTCTCCCCCAGCTCGGAGAGGATCCGTTTCATGTCCTCTTCGCGGTAGGCATACCGCTCCTCCTTCCCCTTCAGGACAGAGAAGAGCGGGGGCTGGGCGATGTAGACATAGCCGGCCTCGATCAGCCTGAGCATGTACCGGTAGAAGAAGGTGAGGAGGAGGGTCCGGATATGGGCGCCGTCGACGTCGGCATCGGTCATGATCACGATATGGTGGTATCGTGCATGGTCGATCTCGAACTTCTCCCCGATACCCGTGCCAATAGCAGAGATGAGCGTCTGTATCTCGGCATTTTTCAGGATCTGGTGCTCCCCGGCCTTCTCCACGTTCAGGATCTTCCCCCGCAGCGGGAGGATGGCCTGGAATTTCCGGTCCCTTCCCTGCTTGGCGCTCCCGCCTGCCGAATCTCCTTCCACGATATAGATCTCGCTCTTTTTCGGGTCACGCTCGGAGCAGTCTGCCAGCTTGCCGGGCAGGCCTGCACTCTCAAGCGTGCTCTTCCGCCGGGCAAGCTCACGGGCGTTCCTTGCAGCCTCCCGTGCTTTTGCCGCAGACAGCGCCTTCTCCACGATGGCCTGGAGCACCTTCGGGTTCTCATCGAAATATTCGGTGAGTGCGGCATAAACGAGGGAGTCGGCGATCCCTTTCACATTGCTGTTCCCCAGCCGCATCTTGGTCTGCCCCTCGAACTGGGGGCTCGCCATCTTGACCGAAACGACCGAGGTCAGGCCTTCCCTGACATCCTCGCCCCGCAGCGTGATCGTGGCGTTCTCCTTGATCAGGCCGTTCCGCTTTGCAACGATATTGATGGCACGGGTGATGGCGCTCCTGAATCCCTCCAGGTGGGTCCCGCCTTCCCGGGTATTGACGGAGTTGACGTAGCTGAAGATCTTCTCATCGTATCCCGTGGTATACTGCATCGCCACTTCGAGCTCGACTTTATTCTCCTCGTCCTTCCGGCAGATGTAGATCGGGGCCGGGTGGATGCATGCCGCTCCCTCGTTCAGGTATCCCACGAACTCCGACAGGCCCCCTGCATAGCAGTAGCTGACATGGTCCCCGGTCCGCTGATCGGTGATGATGATGGTGAGGCCCGCATTCAGGAAGGCGAGCTCCCGGAGCCGATGGGAGAGGAGATCGTAATCGAACTGGGTCGTCTCAAAGATCGTCTTGTCAGGGATGAAGGTGATCCGGGTACCCGTCATCCTCGATCCGCAGCGGGAGAGGAACTCCCGCCTCAGGTCACCCTGCTGGTCGCCGGGAGCTGGCTTGCCGGCCGGGAGGGGTGCCGCTTCACCATACCAGGCCTGGTACCGGGTGAGCAGCTCGGGCCAGGTCTCCTCGCGCTGCGAGGGGGGCGAGAGGACCTTCCCCTGGGCAAACCGCATCTCGTAGATGTTTCCCTCGCGGTACACCCGGGCCTCAAGCCAGCTTGACAGGGCATTGACGACCGATACTCCTACCCCGTGGAGGCCGCCCGAGACCTGGTAGGTCGCCTTGTCGAATTTTCCCCCTGCATGGAGGACGGTGAGGACCACTTCGAGGGCGGACTTTCCGTTCTTCTCCATCCGGTCGACGGGAATTCCCCTCCCGTTGTCCTCCACCGCAATTGAACCGTCCTTGTTGATCGTCACCGCGATGCGGGTGCAGTACCCGGCAAGGGCTTCATCGATCGAGTTGTCCACCACTTCATACACGAGATGGTGGAGCCCTCTCGCATCGGTACTCCCGATATACATGGCCGGTCGTTCCCGTACCGGCTGCAGGCCTTCAAGTACGGTGATATGCGATGCGTCATACGTCTCGGTCAATCACTCACCTCCCCGTGAAAAATGTATTGAAATTCCTGACCGTCACACTAAGTATTGGTCGTTTTCCCTCTTAATGGTTCAGACGGCCAGGAATTCAGAGGAATTCGCCCAGTTCGGGGTTGGTGATCCCAAGCGATGTGTCAATCGCAATGATCAGCCTGTTGAGGATCCGGATCACCTCGGCGGCCTCTTCCCGGTCAAGGGTGCCCGGCTGGTGCCAGACGATCCGTTTCCTCAGCTTCAGCGCGAGCTCCTCCACCTCTGTCCCCTTGTACTGCGGGGGGATCTCGAACCCGTCCAGGTGGTCCGCCGCGCCGTAAAACGCCTGTTCGGGAGGCAGGGCAAAATGCCTGCAGATGAGCACGATGGTCGTGATAAATCCCCGTCCGAATTTACTCTCCATGAAAGAGATATCAGGTCCGGGGAGGATAAAGGATGCGGGGGTCAGGCAAGGACGATGATCCGGGTCCATGCGAGGAGGGGGGTGGCGATGATCAGCAGCAATCCTGCCACGAGGAATGTCCAGTCCCTCCCTTTCAGGGGTTTTTTCGCGATGTACAGGTGGCTCTCCCGTCCGTATCCACGGCAGAGCATGGCAGTGTACGTCCGTTCCCCCTGCTCGTAGGACCGGATGAAGAGGGTCCCTACGGCATACGCCACCTTCTCCAGCCGGTACCGGTAGGGGAGGGTCCGGTCGAAGGGATTGAAACAGCGGGTTTCGAGCGACTGGGTCATCTTCCGTATCATGTACCCGAAGACGTAGAGGTAGCGGAGCATCATCCCGAGCGTGAGGGTGAACTCGGCAGGGAGGCCGAGCCGCCCGGCTCCCTCGAGGAGATCCTGGGTCCGCGTGGTGGAGGAGAGGAGGATGATGAACGAGACAGAGACGAGGAACTTAACGAGGAGGATGGAGGCAAACTGGACCGATTCGGCATAGATCTCGATCCCGAACGGCAGGGTGGCGATTGTCGTAAAACTCTCGTAGTACGGGTTCTTGAAAAAGATCTGGAATACGATCAGGAAGATGCCAAACGGCAGGATGACCGCAAGCCGTTTGAGGTAGACCGCGGGAGAGAGCCGGGAGACAGTCCACAGCACGACAAAGAATGCAAAGAAGATCGCACCGACCGTGTAGATCATGGTAGAGTACGGCACGGCAACGATCGCGATGATGGCCGCGAAAGCGATGATGATCTTGACCCGTGCATCGAGGGCATGGACCGGGCTCTTTTTATACGCCTGCTTCTCGAGGAAGAAGAGGTCTTCGATCATGCCCGTTCCCTGTAGGTCTTCAGGAAGGCGGCCTTTGCTTCGTCGAGGGTATACGCCATCGCGATTTCGATCCCCTCCTCGCGGAGCTGCCGGATCAGCTTGGGGATGACCGGGACATCCAGCCGGACCGAGCTCAGGAGTTCCAGGTCGGCGAAGACATCCGAGACGCGACCCTCGGCAACGATGCTCCCCCTGTGCATCACGTAGAGGTGATCGGCAACCTCGGGGACCAGGGAGACATCGTGGGTGGAGAAGATGACGGTGATCCCGTACTCGCGGGCCAGGGCATTGATCACCCCGACCAGGTCCTTCACCCCCTTTGGATCAAGCCCGGCGGTCGGTTCATCGAGGACGATCACCTGTGGCTCCATTGCGATCACCCCGGCGATCGCCACCCGCTTCTTCTCTCCCCCGGAGAGATGGTGGGGTACCCGCTCTCTCAGGTGCTCGATCCCGACCATTGCCAGGGCTTCATCGACGCGATGATTGACGGTCTCGGCATCCAGCCCGAGGTTCATCGGCCCAAAGGCCACGTCCTGCTCGACCGTGGGGGAGAAGATCTGGTCATCAGCGTTCTGGAAGACGAGCCCGACAAACTTCCGGACTTCCCGGATGTTCTTCTGGGTGATCGGCTCGCCATGGACCAGTACCGTCCCGCTCGTTGGCCGGAGGATCCCGTTGAAGTGCTTAAAAAGGGTGCTCTTTCCTGCCCCGTTGGCACCTATGACCGCGATCCGTGCATTTCTCCCGGCGATAAAGTTCACGTGCTCAAGCCCGGTCACATTACCGGGGTAGACGTAGGTCAGATCGCGGGTTTCAAGGAGGTGCATTACAGGAATAATGTGCGAAAAAAATAGATAAATGGTTGTCTTTCATCCCTTGCGGGCGACGACCCGGGATAAACCGAAGGCGATGCCGACTACGACAAGGGTGCCGATGATTACGGCAGCAGCCTCACCAAACTTCGCGAGTCCTTCGATACTGTAATCGGGGAATGGTGACTCGAAGGAGTACTCGTTGCCGGTGATCGCGGTCACCTCCTCCTCGGCTGTGCCGGCCATCTCCTCATCGAGGGTCGAACCTCTCAGATCCTTTGCTCCGAAAATTCCGAAGAAGGCACTCTCGAGGCCGTCAGGATTGCTGGAGGCGATAAAGGGTGCCATAGCAGCGATGATCAGGGCAATGGCAATCCCTGCAAGGATGAAGATCTTCTTGTCCATCATGCCGGCACCACCGTTGTGTCCGCCATGATATCGGGCCGGGCCGTGGCTATCAGGTAGATGGCAAATGCCGTGATACCGCCCTCGATGATGCCGATGACGGCATGGTAGAGTCCCATGGAGAAGAGTCCGAGTTCGAGCGGGAAGGTCCCCGCCACGGCCATCTCCACCGCACAGGCCAGGGCTGCAACAAAGAGCGAGAGCCAGCCGGCAATGAAGGCGGGGGCATAGGGGGACTTGAAGACCGGTAAGAGCCCGCGGTAGCTGTAATACCCGACAAATCCTCCGATCACTCCCATGTTGATGATATTGGCCCCCATCACGGTAAGGCCCCCGTCTCCGAAGAGCACCCCCTGCACGATCAGGACGAGCGTGAGGATGAAGACGGCTGCGAAGGGTGAGCCGAGGACGATAGCGGCGAGCGCGGCACCCATCATGTGCCCGCTCGTGCCCCAGGGGATCGGGATATTGACCGCCTGGATGGCAAAGATCCCGGCGGCAAGGATGGCCACGAGCGGGATCTTCTCTTCCGAGAGTTCCCTCCTTGCCCATCTGAGGGCGAGGGCGATGAAGATCAGGGCGATGATCCAGTAGACTGCTGCCTGGGGCAGCGGAATAAACGCATCGGGGATGTGCATGACGTCACCTTTTCATAATAATTTAAACATTCGTATGAATTCATACATAAAAAAGATTATTATTTGATAAATTGGCGTACTCCGGAGCGGAACAGTATTCCCAAAACAGGGTATATCTTCGGATTTTTTAAAATGCGCCGCAGCAGGACGCCGGGCTGATCCATGTCCCCGTACATGAGGATATCGGCCTTGAGAGAGGGATCGTTCAGCACCCTGATCAGCTGGTCGACCTCTTCTCCCGTCAGCTTCCCGCGGGCAGAGAAGAGGCGGAAGCCGAGATCCAGTTCCCTGCCCAGTTCTGCTCTCCAGCGCTGTTCGTACCGGCAGAGCAAGTTGTCTGCGGCAGACCCCTCGTTGCAGGCTTCGCAGGTGGTCTCTGCTGCATGGTACGCCGACCGTACGCCGGTATAGACCCCGCCACCCGAGGTGGGCTTCGGGAACCCGGCAGCATCACCGATAAAGAGGGTCCCGTGGCCATATGTCCGGGGCATCACACCGATCGGAATTGTCCCGGTCACGAGGTGGCAGCAGCTTCGCACGCCCTGTTGCGAGATGAACCGTGAGAACCGTGAGGCGACCTCTCTCCTTCCGGCAAGGCCGATCCGGGCCCTCCCTTTCCCGGACGGGATGATCCAACCGAAGAAGTCGGGCGATGCGTCAGGGTAGATCTCGACAAGGGTTCCCCCCATCTCCCGGGGGACCTCGGCCTGGATCCCGGCAAGGAAGACAGGCGGTCGCTCCATCCCGAGGTCCCGTGCAACCGGGCTCCGGGGTCCGTCTGCAGCGATCAGCATACGGCACGCGATCTCGCCCTTTCCATCCACCCCTCTCGTGATAATCGACGATCCCGATCGCTTCAGGTATGCCGTTTTGACCCGGACCTCGGCACCGGCATCTGCAGCCGCTGTTGCCATCTCCCTGTCGAGAAGTCCCCGGTCGACCACGAATGCCTTGGTCGTACCTGCATCAAACGTGAGCCGGGAGCCCCGTGAAGTCACGATACTCGCGCCGGAGACCTCGTGGAGCACCGGTTTTTCTGAGACCTGGCACGCGGCAAGTGCCCTGGCCGAGAGGAGCCCCGCACACTGGACGGGATACCCGATCGCGGCATGCTCCTCGATCAGGCACGTGGAGAGGCCGAGCTCGGCACACCGGCGTGCGCAGGTGCTCCCCGCAGGGCCGGCACCCACCACCACGACATCATACTGGTCCCGTTCTGTCACGATCGTGTTCTAGGTTCTCCTTTCAGGGCATCAATCTGACAGATCCAGCCCCGAAAAAAGTCCTCACCCCCTCCCCATGCAGTCCTGCCGGGGATACCCACTCCCCGTTTTTGTGTGATGTTCGGGTGAACCTGCAAACGTACTGATCCTCGAGCAGGTACCCGGGCATTCCATCACGAACGATTCAGATGGTATTGCGGCCTCTTCTGTACCCTGTTCCATGGCCATCTATTTGATACCCCACGGGAACCTAGTGTGAGAGCAATGGAGAAAGGTCCGGTATTTGAGTGGAAGCAGTGCCTGGTGGTGCGCTCCGACCTCAGGATGAGCTGCGGGAAGATGTGTGCCCAGGCTGCACATGCATCGATCCTTGCCTGCGGCCGGTCGAAGGCTGCCTCACGCAGGCGCTGGTGTGCCGAGGGGCAGAAGAAGGTCGTCCTGAAGGTCGCCGGCGAAAAGATCCTCTTTGAGCTGAAAACCCTGGCAGAGGTGGCAGGGATAGCGGCAGCCCTGGTCCAGGATGCCGGGATGACCGAGGTGCCGCCGGGAACCATCACGGCGCTCGGGCTCGGGCCTGCAAAGTCGGAAGATCTCGACAAGATCACCGGGGACCTCGCGCTCCTATGAGAGAGAGCCCATATCCCCTCGAGCAGCTGCTTGGTATGCGGTACTATGGGACCGACACCCCCGGGACAGGGGGGCGGCTCCGTGCTCTTCCTGAAGACTTCATTGTTGAAGAGATTCCCGGCGATATCGGCACGGATGGGCGGTTCCTGATCTGCAGGCTGACGAAAAAGGACTGGGACCAGCAGCGGGCGATAAAAGAGATCGCAAAACGCCTCGGCATCTCGTATAAACGGATCGGGTTTGCGGGGACCAAGGACAAGCATGCCGTCACCTCCCAGCTGATCTCAATCGAGGGGATCACTGCAGAGGAGATCGAGCAGGTCCGGATCCGGGATATCACCCTCGAACCGGTCGGGCGATCCTCCTCCCCCCTTGCACTCGGCTCCCATGCAGCAAATCGCTTCACCATTACCATTCGGGAAGCCTGCGGCGATCCGGAGATCCTCTCTCTGGTTACCGCCGCATGCCAGGACGGTATCCCGAACTACTTCGGAATCCAGCGATTCGGGGCGATCCGGCCGATCAGCCATACCACCGGGGCGTATATTCTGCGGGGGGACTATGAAGCGGCAGTCTGCCACTATATCGGGGCCGCATTCCCGGGCGAGCCTGAGGGAGTGAGGGAGGCACGCAGCTCGTTTTTGGAGCACCGGGACCCGCTCCGGTCGATCAGGGAGTTTCCGCTGCACCTGAACTACGAGCGGACGATGCTCCACCACCTCGCGTCCCACCCCGGGGATTACCGTGGAGCACTCCGGATCCTCCCCCCGAAGATCCTCTCGATGCTGGTCAGCGCATACCAGTCCCTCCTGTTCAATAAGGCCCTGTCATTACGGATGGCTGAAGCGGGCAGCTTCTCCGAACCACTCCCTGGTGACCGGCTCCTCTTTCTGAACGGGAGGGAAGATCGGGTCTCTGCCGCGACTGCCGGGAACGCACGGATCCAGGTCGCGAGAGGCCGGTGCCGGATCGCCATACGGATGCCGGGGTGCAGCGACAAGGAACTCCCTTGTGCAGACACAACGGCCATGGAACAGTTCCTCTCTGAGGACGGCATACAGAAGAGCGATTTCTGTACCGCCTCTGACCTCGTGCATGCCCGGTTTGACGGGGCTATGCGCCCTGCCGCGCTTTCAACCAAGATCACCGCCACCCTGGAGGGGGACCGGGTAACACTTGCCTTCTCCCTTCAGCCCGGGCAGTACGCCACCACCGTCTGCCGGGAGTACATGAAAACTGATCCCCTTGCAATGATCTGATTGCAGGGGGAATGATCCAGGGATCTTTCCCAAACTCATGCTCCGGGAAGGCACTCGTGATTAAAATTCCCGGGATCCTCAGGGTCCGGCACTGACATTCAGGAAACTCTCCCCGGAGTTGTTACTTTGGGGAATCCTTCCTGGCATAGTATAGGGATATCCTTCCCGAAAGTGATCTTTAGGGGATGATCCCCTGAAGGGATACCCGGGAGAATTCTTCAGGGGAAATTACCCCGGGTGTGTTCTCCTTCAGGAAAATACTCGTGATGTACTCTTTCAGAACACACTCCACGAGATGTGCTGAAGATACCTCTCTCTGAGATCTATCCTTCTGAGATTTGTGGAAGATACCTCTCTCTATGATCTGTGGAAAAAAGGAACGAGCGTGAACCTTTTGAGCGGTCGTTCACGAGATCCGGCCGGGTTCATCTTTCAGTTGCCCGGGAGGGTAGAGCACAGTATACTCGGTCACGAGGTTGGTACCGCAGAGATAGTGATCTTTCAGGACCAGCCGGATCATCTCCTCCTCCGTCTCGATATGCATACCCCCGACAAGTGACGGGGTATCAGCACCACCGACGATGAAGGGGAGGTGGATGAGGCGGATCTCATCGACGAGGCGGTGGTGGAGCATATGCCAGTTCAGCGTGGGTCCTCCCTCGATCATCAGTTTCCTCACCCCGTACCGGGTCCGGAGAATCCTCATGAGGGTGGGGAGGTGGACATGGCCCTGCCCGGCACACACCACCTCTGCACCCCGCTTCCGGATGGCATCCACCCTGTCGGCCGGTGCCTGCTCTGACACGGCAATGACCGTAGGAGCATCAGGGGAGAGGACATTGGCGTCAAGGGGAATATCGGCCATGCTTGAGGGGATGACCCGGATCGGGCTCTTCCCTTCCACCAGACGGACGGTCAGGTAAGAGTTGTCAATCCGGATCGTATTTGCCCCGACCATGATGGCATCAAGGGATGCCCTGGTCCGATGGAGCAGGATCTCGGTGGCAGGATCCATGTATTTCATCAGGATCTTGCTCGAGCTCCCTTTCTTGAGGGTCAGCTTGCCATCCGCTGTGATCTCCGACATCATCAGCACGTGGGGGCGATCAGGTGATTCCGGCACGACTACGACCTTTGCAGGAGAAGCTTCGCCCTGATCGGTTAAAGAGGTTGGCCCCTCTGCTGCTCCCTGCCGCATTCATGACGGACGATGGCAAGTATTATCCATTGAGCTGCTGCTTAGATAATCCATGAACATAACCGCACTCCGGCCCCGGCTCGTCCGTCATGTTGAGCCGATCGCCACCGTGTTCTGCAGGGCCGGCATCACCCCGAACCAGATCTCCCTTCTCTCTCTCTTCGGCGGGATGCTGTGTGCGGTATGCTATTTTTACCAGATGTTCATTCTCGGGAGTCTCTTTCTTTTCATCTCTGCTGTCCTGGATCTGGTCGATGGCAGCGTTGCCCGGCGGACCGACAGGGAAACCCGTTTTGGGGCAGTCTTTGACTGGATCGCTGACAAGTATGTGGATGCCCTGGTCCTTCTGGGAGTCGGCCTCTCGGGCATCGCGATCCTGTCCCAGTTCGCGGACTTTCCCCCCGTCAGTGATTTTGCCATCGTTGCCGTTGCCATCATCGGCTCCCTGATGAACACGTTCATCAAGCCGGTGGTCTATGCAGAGACGGGATACAAGGACCGTATCGGCGGAAAGATCGAGGACCCGCTTGAGGGGATCGGCTTTTTCGGGCGCCCGGAGACGATCCTCGTCCTGATCATCGGGGGGGTCACCGGGTTTATCTGGGTCTCGGTTATCCTGATCGCCCTCTGCACCAACCTCTCGGCGCTGCAGCGGATCATCTATCTCTATGGAAGACTCTCCTGACCTCCCCTGAATACAGATCGTAGAGGCCTGCCGCAAGGTCGGCGAGACCCGGGATGATCCGGAAGAGGCCATAGGCAATAGCGACGAGAAGAACCAGGGCGAGCAGTTCCGCTATCACGTTATGAGCCCAGAAGAAGCTCTCGTACCCAAACTCCCCGTTCCCGGCAATATCCGCGAGGAAGGGGAACCATTGTTCGGTATAGGCGATGATCACGGCAGTGTTCCTGATCAGGTTCAGGATATAAATGGTGGGGACGACCAGGAGAAACGACAGGATCTTCTGCCGCAGCGTGGTCGGGATGGCGAACGCAACCCCGAGCATGATGGCGATGGCCTGGATCCCGGTGCAGGCAAGGATGATCTCCACCCGGAATCCGTTCCTGATCACCATGTTCCAGGCAAGGAGATCCGCCCCGAATCCAAGCGACCGGACGAGCCAGAGCGTCTGCCCGACCACCACCGAGATGAGCCAGTCACCAAGCGGGGTAAAGGCAAACGGTGCATAGATGAGGAAAGCAACGGCAGCCGCCCTCGAGAGGTGCTCAACCCTCGGGTCCCCGGCAAGGAGGTATTGTGCCGTGATGTACAGGAACGGAACTGCCAGGACCGCGAGGGTGGGATACAGGAAATTGTTGATGGAGAGGTAATAGGGGACCTCGGCAAACAGGAAGAGGACGATCGCCGTCCACCCAAGGATAGCGAAATATCTCCGTGCCATGGTGGGGATCAGGAATGCAAGAAAAAAGATGCATGATGCAAGCACGAAGAGCTCTTTCATCCCTGTATGGTTCGTCGCACAATGAAAAAAGGGTTTCCGATAGGGCATAGTGCCGATTGGAGAGCGTTCCGACGTTCTCCGGAGCTTTAATCATGAATGTGCACAAATTAATGAACCAATGTTCTGTCCTGAGTGCAAGAGCCTGATGATATCCTCGGCGGGCCAGCTCAAATGCCGGAAGTGCGGGTACATCAGGAAGATCACCGAAAAAGACCAGCTCCAGAAGACGAGGAAGCGGAGCGAGAAGGAGATCGTTATCGTCGAGGAGGAGGGTTCGATCCCGACCCTCCCGACGATCGCGATCAAGTGCCCCAAGTGCGAGAACAACCTTGCATTCTGGTGGCTCCGCCAGCTCCGGGCTGCCGATGAGAGCGAGGTCAGGTTCTTCCGGTGCACCGTCTGCGGGCATACCTGGCGGCAGTACGATTGAAGTATCTCCGTCTCCGATGGAATGAAAAGAACGCTGTTCCGATCACTTTACGCCGGCTCCTTTGAGCGAAAATGGTCGGAGCCTGGTGAATAGTCACGTTCTCTTCTTTGGCTTTCGATCTTTCAGGGGGGCATAGGATCCCCGAAGATGCTGATCCCGTCCCGCCGTAAGACACATCAGCGGGATGGTTTTTTTAGTATGAATCCCTGGAGGGCCACCGGCATACACGATGAGAATGCCGGAGGCAGTTTTATTCGAACCTCCTATGAGCCCCGATTTCGGGATACGGGCATAAATTATGAAAATTACCAAGTGATTTTCATTGGGAGAATCGATGAATGCCGTTCGTTTGAGCATGAAGTATGAAAATGCCTAAGGCATTTCCAGTGGAAACCAGCGGATTGTTCGTATCAATCGGGAGTGGCAGGAATGCAGGAGATTTCCTGGTAAGATCCCCCGTCAGATTCCTGCACTTAAAAAGCCTCGGCAGGTATCCGGGAGGCAGGCGCCGATCCTTCTCCGGAATCCGATATTCACCCTCCTAGTGGAACCGTTCATCAGACCTGACGAATGCTGCATTGTGGGAGACCGCATCAAGCCATCCGGCCTTTGCATTGCTGTAGGAATCAAACGCAGGGACATAGGGCTTGATATCCAGGAGCGGTGTGCCATCAAGGATGTCCACATCCTCGATCGCCAGGATGGTCCCCTTTATTCCGGTGAGCTGAACGATCGAGAGGCCGATCGCGTTTGGCCGTTTTGGTGCCCGCGTCGCGAAGACCCCGTGGGACCGGGGATCGAGGAAGGGTGTCACTTCGAGCGAATACCCCTGGCAGCGATGGAAGGCATAGATCAGGATGAGATGGGAGAATTCCTCAAGATCACGGAGACCTGCAAGGAACTCCTGACGGATCTCGATGGTTCCCTGTATCCCCTTTGCGCCCGACGGCTGGATCGGCATTCCTGCGAGATCAGAGAAGGGGGAATGAACGATCCCGATCGGCGTATAGGTAAACGGTGAAGAGAAATTATTGGACCGTGCTCTGTCTTCGGATTCCAGCGCCTTGTGTCCGTTTACTTTCATCAGCTGACCCTCCTTTCTTTTCCCTGGGGCGATTCCGGGCGCGTGAATGCAAGGAGACGGACGCCGGATACCTGCTGGAATGTGGCGCCTTGCCCGATGCAGCTCATCACAGCGATCTCGTCCACGACACGAGAACCGGCGATTATGGTTGCACCGTGATCAAAAAGAACTGGTGAGAGCGGTGTGCTGGGACCGAGCACCATGACCAAAGCGTCAGGATTGCACAGGTCGAGCAGATGATCGAGGGTATGGTTGATCAGTGCACTTCCGGTCAGTGCCACAATATCAGCCCTGGGAATGAGCCTCGCAGCAGAGTCCGCAGGATACTCATCGGCGACAGGATGCTGCTCGATCACCCAGAGGTTGGCTGCAATGGTGCGGAGTTTGGGGATGAAAGGAAAATGACCCACCAGTGCAATATTTTTCCCGACACCGTCTTTCATCAGTCGTTCAGACGCGTTCATCTCGATGGCATCCCGCTCATCGGGGTCGAGGAGGGAGTTGATAGCGGCCACCCCGATCGCGGCCTCAAGGCTGTTCTCTGACAGGGCATATGCAGCCAGTTCCTGTGCGCTTTTCAGGGATAACCGCCCCGCATCACGCACAACGGTCGTGTGATCATGGGGTTTCTCGTTGATCACTGTCGATGCAAGGCCGCAGTGGCTGCTACAGACGGCGGTCCAGTGGGCACCGACCAGAACAGCCCGGACCGGGACCCGACTACCCGGCAGAGCCGCAAGAAGGTCTTTCATAATACCGGTTTTTTTCATTGAGGTTCCACCTTTCCGGAAATACCCCGGTTCACCAGAAGGAGACGGGAATACCCGGAGTCGCATCCGGTTTTGATAATGAGGGGTACGTTGCTGTAATGTATAGTATTATACTCATATGAGTAGATAATAGAGCAGGAGCTACCCGACCCGCTGGGATGTGTTTGGTTCACGTTCGCGTGGACAATGATGCATGTCCCCCCGCACTCAATCCCTTCCCGGATTGGTACAAAACACACCATTAAGAGGAGGAGGGACCAGGTAACTCTCATTCCCATACTCCGGGAGGAAGAGCCCGCACGAACAGGATACCACATCCCGGGTCGATCCTGGAGAAGGAGGTGATTGTGGATGAAGAAGGTGATCATCTTTGCCGGTCTGATCCTGGTGGTGATACTGGCAACAGGGGGTGCATCCGCCTCAGAGGCTTCTTTCTGGGAGGAGTATACAGCAAACTACCTCGAAAAATTCGGGGAGGACAAGTATGCAATCAAGACTGCCCCCCTTGACGCTGAAGGCTATACCGCAAGCTATCTCGAAAAATTCGGGGAGAACAAGTATGCAATCAAGATTAAACCTCTTGACGCTGAAGGCTATACCGCAAGCTATCTCGAAAAATTCGGGGAGGACAAGTATGCAATCAAGATTAAACCTCTTGACAGGGAGGGGTATATCGCACGCTACCTCGAAAAATTTGGGGAGGACAGGTTCAGGAACGCAATGGAACCGTTCAACTGGAATACCTATCCCTCTGATTATTTCTGAACGTTTGGTCCAATACAGGTATGGACTGGCAACTAAACCGATCACCGATCTGGTCTCCTTCCTTGATAAGATGCACCAGTCTGCCCTTGTATGACCCTTTTCCTTGTGCTGAAATGAATGCCCTGTACTGAAAAGAATGGCGTTTGATGTGACAGCATGGAAACGCAGGAAAAACGGTTCCTATTCTCTTCTAAAGCCTGGTCTGTGCCCTGGGTCCGGATGCCTTGCTGCACAACCACGTGGTTGTGCCCTTTTGTGATATCATCAAGGATGACGTATGTCACTCCAATCGGGACGAAGCCTGCAACAGCTCACATACCCTCCTCCATCACACCCCATTATTTCAGTTCACAGGGGAGAGCAATCATACCAATGTTTAATTAGGGAGTAGTCTATCTATCTCTCATTTCTCTATTCCCGATATGAAATCCAAATGAGGCAGTTAGTGAGGATCCCATCAATGCACTACAGAGATGATGAATGATGAGAGGGAGGATACTGATCGTGGCAGGCCTGATGCTCTTCCTGGTGACCGTGCTGGGGATTGCGTCGGCTGACGAGGTGGATACCTGGGAGGGATTCGACCAGTATTACCTTGAACGGTTTGGGGAAGATCACTATTCGCTGGTATTTGATACGATCTCCCCAGAGGAAGCAGGAGATCTCTGGGAGAAATGGCACCGTGAGGGAAGTGCGGACACAACCACCCCCCCTATCACAACTGAAGAAGATCAGGAGGTCATTCGACCTGAGCCGGAATATCCCGCCTGGGAGGGATGGCCCGCCTTTACCATGGTCAAAAAGCCAAACGTCCTGCCCGATATGGCGAGCGCAAGAATGCGTCTGAGACGATAAGCCCGGGCTCCGGGACTGGCAATCAAGCTCTTCTTTTTTCCGTTCTTCTCCGAAAGGGTATTGTCATCATCCCGGGAAGCGTGCCTCGCCATCTGAGGGAGAGGGGTGGCAAGCGTTCTGCTGGTTCTGTTCTCTTCAGAAGAGCGGAGGGGATGATCCCTTCAAAGAACAGGAGATTTAAAGAGAAAAGTGGAACGGAGGACTCTCCCTGCCGGTCCGGGATGCCCGGAATGCCAAAATCTACACACAGCCATGGGTGTTGAAAATAGGATAATTCCCATCGGATGATCAGATGAAGGAGAATACCCAGGACAGGAGTGCCAGTACCAGGAAGATGATGATCAGCCATTTTCCGATGGTCCACGCAACCCTCCCGATGAATCCAAGGAGCATCAGGACGATGGCGATCACGATAAAAAGAATCCCGAGAGTGAGGAGCCAGTCTGCCATACAATCAGTTCCGTCTTCATTCCCCGGGTAATAAAGGTTGTCAGGAAATCCTGCAGAGACAAGCTTTCCATGGGCTTAGACCGTCATGGGTTGAAACAGTCTTCCCGTGGGCTGAAACAGTCTTCCCCCCAGGCCAGTGTCCTTCCTCTCTCCCGCGATCGGATCCAATGAGTATGCGGATGAGATTCCCTGATTATCACCCGGTGCCAACACACCTCCCTTGAGGGGGGACGCCGGGAGAAGGGGTGCTGCTGGTTTCTCGAGGTAGCATCACCCAACTGTTTATATACTGTCCTGAGGCATTTATAAATATGAAGGTCAAGCCAGAGGACTCTCTCAAAATTGAGAATATCGTCGCCTCGGCAAAGGTGACGGATTACCTTGATCTGCCAGCACTGGCCTCCCAGATCAAGGATGCAGAGTACAATAAAAAGAGGTTCCCGGGCGTTGTCATCAGGATGCAGGATCCCAAGATTGCGGCGCTGGTCTTCGGGTCGGGAAAGGTGGTACTTACCGGGGCGAAAAGTATCGAGAGCCTCTCTGAAGGGCTCGAGATCCTTGGAAACCTGCTCCGGGGATTGCAGATCGATATCCCCCAGAAGCTGACCTACAAGATCCAGAATATTGTCACCTCCGCCGACCTCGGATCGGGCATCAACCTGAACAAGATTGCGGTCGGATTCAACCTTGACCGGATCGAATACGAGCCCGAACAGTTCCCCGGGCTGGTATACCGACTCGAGAATCCAAAAGTGGTGGTACTCCTCTTCGGATCCGGGAAACTGATCATCACCGGTGGCAAGGAGCCCCAGGATGCAAAGAAGGCGGTGCAGAAGATCCTGAATGACTTGAAGAACCTTGGCCTCCTGTGATGCTGCAGTGACCACAATTTTTATTTGCTTTTGAATTCCTTTTTATTCTGTAGCCTCTCTTTTCAAATACTATCTATATAATAATAATATTTTTATATATAGAAAACTTATTATTTTATACATATAAAATAAGACAACAGGTGTTCATGTGTTGAGAGCCCGAAATGTGATGTATTTCACCCAGGATGAGGAGGAGCTGGCAGACCTGCTCATAAAGATAGGACTGAAGCGGAATGTAGCCAGGGTGCTTGTCTACCTTGCCCACAATTCGGAGGCAACGTCACGCGATATCGAGCGGGGTACGGATCTCCGCCAGCCCGAAGTCAGCCTCGCGATGGCTGCCATGATCGAGCAGGACTGGGTCGAGAACCGCGAGATCAAGGCCGAGAATAAGGGAAGGCCGGTGAAGATCTACCGGCTGTCACGGCCGGTCGGGGAGATCACGGATACCCTTGAAAAAGCAAAGCGCGAAGAAGCAAACCTGCAGCTCTCGATCATCCAGCAGATACGAAATTATATCCAGTAGAAGCAGGGAGTGCCCTCTCACTGCTCTCTTTTTTTCCCGAAAGGCGTGTTGATTTCATCGACAGAATTCTCTCATGATGATATTCTCTTCAGTATTGGGGTCTCAGCACGCTCCGACCCCCATTCGTCCGGAACACTCTCCGCGGATATCAACGACGGGAGGAGTGGAAGGTCCCGGTCACCTGATCTCGTCTCTTGGGCCTGCCGGGGCGTACTATTCCCCTCCCTGTAATAAGACTGCACGAGTTTTCAATATTCGGAGCTTCACGGTTTTCAAATAGCCGGAGTTTCACGGTTTTCAAATGTCGGAGTTTCACAGTTTTTATAATGTCCCGAATCTCCCGATACACCGAATTTGGGGGACGCAGATGGCACTGATCAGAAAAAAAAGCACTATCCCCTCATGAAAATCAGGTGCCGTCCGCTCGTGATGGCAGAGCGAGCCGGTCACGGCCTGAGCTCGCGACACCCTCCATCCCGGCCGACAACGATGACACTCTTTTCCACGAATGCACAGAAGAGGCCGCAGGAGAGCACCCCCGGCATCAGGGTGAGGATCCCTTCGAGACGTTCCGGTTCACCGATGGTCCCAAACGAGCAGTCGAGGATGAAGTTTCCATTGTCGGTGATTACCGGGCCGTCTTTCCGGACTCCGGTCCGGAGCTCCGGGATGCCGCCAAGCGCCCGGACACCGAGTATGACGGGCTGGAGGGCGAAAGGGATCACCTCGAGCGGGACAGGGGCCGCCAGGGTATCCACGCATTTCGAGAGGTCCACGACGATCACCAGGCTCTGTGCTGCTGCAGCCACGCACTTCTCGCGGGTCAGTGCAGCCCCCCTCCCCTTGATCAGGCGGAGGGAGGGATCGACCTGGTCTGCCCCATCGATGGCAAGGTCCAGCTCCGGGTAGGTGTCCAGGGTGGTGAGCGGGATCCGGAGCTGCCGGGCCAGCATCTCGGTCTGGAACGAGGTCGGGACCCCCTGGATGCGGAGGCCCTCATCGATCAGGGCAGAGAGGCGTTCCATCGCATAGTAGGTCGTTGAGCCGGTCCCAAGACCGATGACCATCCCGTCTTCCACCATCCCGGCAGCATGGTACCCTGCCTCGCGTTTCATCCGGGTCAGGGGAGTTTCCTTGTGCAGGGAGGGTTCATCCATTTATGATACCTCCGTATTGCAATTCATGGCGCCTCGCTGTCGCACCGGGTGTATTTGAGGGAAGGGAGCGAGAAGAGCGATTGGAGTTCTTCGTTTGCCACCGGGGCGGTGCAGTCAAGGGTGATCGGGGTGAGCGAGACATTTCCTTTCCTGATGGCATGCACATCGGTCCCCTCCTCATCATCGTTGACAAGGGGGCCGTTGATCCAGAAGTAGGGCCGGCCTCTCGGGTCGAGCCGTTTCTCTACCCCGGTCAGGAAGAGCTTGTGGGAGAGGCGGGTCACCTCGTATCTCCCGGTCAGGCACGAGGGGATGTTCACGTTGATGATATCCGCCCCGCGGGGGAGTTTCCGCGAGAGGAAGGTCGTGCAGACCTCCCGGACCACGGTCTTGGCATCCTCGAAGCTCTGGCAGTGGTACCGTGGATCATCGAACTTGTCGCCCTGGTCCTCGACCTGGAGAGAGAAGGCAATGGCAGGGGTCCCCTGGTTCGCAGCCTCGAGTGCGGCACCGACCGTACCCGAGGTCATGATCGACTCGTAGGAGAGGTTCTCGCCGATGTTGATCCCGCTGACCACGAGCACGGGATCAAGGGAAAGGGCATACAGGCCGATGATCACCGAATCGGTGGGTTTCCCCCCGACAGCGTAGGCCTTCACCCCGTGCATCGTGATCTCGTTTGCCCGGATCGGCTCAAAGATCGAGATGGATCGCCCGACTGCACTCTGCTGGGTTGCCGGGGCGACCACGGTCACATCGGCAAGAGGTGCCAGGGCTTCGTAGGCAGCCCAGAGCCCGGCGGAGTTTACTCCGTCATCATTCGTGAGCAGGATCGTTGGCTTCATCTGTCGTGGTAGTTCTTGGAGGGGCGGTGAGAAATACTTGACCGATCGTCAGGCATTAAGTCAGAGCCGGCGCCAATGGTATGGTAATGAAGGTACTTCTGGCTGAGTACGCGGTAGCCCACGAGCCCGGCCTTGCCCCTGAAGGGGCAGCGATGCTCGGGGTGCTCCAGGGGAGCTTTGAGCGGTGCGGGCATGAGGTGGTCTTCCCGGGCACTGGCGACTTTGGAGAGGAGATCCGCCGGCTGGCACCCGGCTGCGGGGCAGGCCTTGTGATCGCCCCGGACCACCTGCTGTTCCGGTATACCGCTCTTCTCGAGCACCTCACCCACAACCTTGGCTGCGGGAGCCTGAACGCAGCCGTGTGCGCAAACAAGCGCCGGGCAGCAGCGATCCTCTCCCAGAACGGGATCCCGGTCCCGGGCGAAGGGGTGCCGGGAAGGCGGGTGTTCAAACCCGAACAGGGCTGCGGGGCACAGGGGGTGCGGATCTCCTCCGGTGAACCGGGAACGGGCGAGCTTGCACAGGAGTTCATCGAAGGGGAGCATCTGAGCGTCAGCCTGATCGGCAGCCGCATTACCGGGAATGCCTGCAGCTACTACACGGGAAAGCCCCCGCTCCTGCTCGCCGTAAACCGGCAGGAGATCGCGATCGATGACGAGGGGAGATTCCACTACCTGGGGGGAGAGACGCCGGTCAGCCATCCCCGCCACGACGAGATTGTCCAGACTGCCATACAAGCGCTGAATGTCCTCGGCTGCCAGGGATACTGCGGGATCGATATCGTCCTTGCCGACAAGCCCTACGTCGTGGACGTCAACCCCCGCATCACCACCAGCCTTGTCGGGATTGCCGCCTGCATGGAAGAGGAGATCGCTGACCTGCTCATGGCTGCCTCCAAAGGGGGAGGGCCCGATCAGGTGCACCTCACCGGAAGGGTCCGCTTCGATAACCGGGGAGGGGTGGAGCGACTGTGATCGGGATCGATGTCGGTGGTGCCAACCTGAAGGTGGCAACTACGGACGGGATCTTCATCCATTACTGCCCGCTCTGGCAGGAGAGCCCGATCCACGAGGTGCTCTGTCGCTACCGCTCCCGGGGAAATGAGGCCGCCGTCGTGATGTCAGGGGAACTGGCCGACTGCTTCTCCTCGAAGGCAGAAGGGATCCGTTTCATCGTCGATGCGGTGCGGGAGGCGTTCCCTGATGCACGGTTCTACGGTACCGATGCCGCGTTTCACGATGCTGCCGTACCTGAACTGGCAGCCGCAAACTGGCTCGTTTCCGCCGAGTATCTGATGGACAGGTATCCCGGCTGCCTCCTGGCGGACCTGGGGAGCACGACCACCGATCTCATCCCGCTTGAGGGGCTGGAGGGGCTGCTGGGACTCACCGATCTCGACCGGCTCCAGCGGGGATACCTGGTGTATACCGGGCTACTCAGGACCCCGGTCCCTGCCCTCGTGAGGGAGGTGATGATCAGGGGGGTGCCGACACCGGTCTGCCCGGAATTCTTTGCGATGAGTGCCGACGTCCACCTGGTCCTCTCGCACATCATGAGTCAGGAGTACACGGTGGCCACCCCTGACGGGAAGGGGAAGGACCGGATCTCTGCCCTGCGGCGGCTCGCACGGGTGGTGTGTGCCGACCTCGAAGAGATCGGGGAGGAGGGGGCGTCTGCCATCGCCCGTGCCTGCTGGGAGGCTCAGCGTGAACTGATCGTCCATGCGGTCCGGAGGGTGGCTCCAGGAATTCCTGCCGGGCAGGTACTCTGTGCGGGCGTGGGGGCTGGGCTCCTCTCCGGGCTCACGGGAGGGCGCACCCTGGCCGGGGAGCTCGGGCCTGTCTCTGATGCCCTGCCGGCCTATGCGGTCATGGTGGTGGCAGCACGAAGACGTGGCAGCTGAGCCTGCTCCTGCTCGCCGGATCCCTTGCCATCACCCTGCTCCTCTGGTATCTCGGACTTCCGTTCTTCTTCCTCTTCCTGTTCATCCCGATCATCCCTTTCCTCGGGAGGGAGCGGGAGCTGAAGCGGTGCCCGCTCTGCGGCTGGGAGACGGGCGACAAACGGGTAGAATTCTGTCCGTATGACGGGAGCCCGCTCACGGTCACTGACAAGGATACAAGCGGATAGGATCTATTATCGTGGCGCTGTTATTCGGACCTGACAGTCGTATACCCAGGGGCAATCGTAGAGCTAAGGGGACTAGTACCTGTTCCCCCTGCATTGCACCTTCTGGGGGTATCAACCATGATCTTTCAGGGAGCCATATCTCTGGAAGGACCGGCTGCCCTCCCTGGACGGGTAGCCCGCCTCCTCACAGGTTCCTGAAGGCGACCATGGAGAGCGAGATGATGGAACGCGGCAGGACCATGCCGAAGATCTCTGTTGTCGCAATCTCCGGGAAGGTCCGGGCAGAGAGATCCCGCACGGTCCCGCGGTCAACGACAAGGCCGAGCGACTGGAGGAACTGTGCCGACCTGCCGGGGGTCATCGTCTTTGCAAGCACGATACAGAGGTCGATTATCGGCGAGCCCATCCGGGTATCCGGGTAAAAGGGGGCCCGGGCAGGGGAGATCTTCCCGCATTCCCTGCACTGGTAGCGCCGGACCTTCACCATGACCGTCCGGTCCTCCCCTTCGGTCCTGACCGTCGCAAACTTCCGATCCTTCCAGTCATAGCCTGCTACTGCCCCCCCACAGGCAGGGCAGGCAGGGAGCTCCGCAAACACTTTTCCGTCCACGGATACCACCGCGGTCTGGATAAGTGCCTGGAGCATGGGGGGTACTTTTACCGGGCGCATGGGAGGCGCATCGCTCCTGGCAGGATCAATCTCCCCTTTCCGGGGTCATTTTCTTGTTACAACGATGGATCATCCGTATTGGGACCCGGGTATCCCTGTCTTCTCCTCTCCTGATACCCACCACTAATCATCACTTTCTGCCCTGTTAATCATTACTGTTAAATAAGGACCAGGCCGACCTGT